>ERZ773269.3634-NODE-3634-length-9975-cov-17.490323_pt1 | contig 9975 bp, 5 predicted proteins | sample MGYA00511958_ERZ773269 | MGnify/ENA primary metagenome ERZ773269 (study PRJEB29015, sample SAMEA2737761) | human gut metagenome | biome: human gut; feature: human-associated habitat; material: faeces | place: China | collected 2012 ... | reverse complement strand
CGATGACCGAGATGAAGTTGGGCATATACAGCACCAGCTGCACCTTCTGCTTGATTTTCTTGCTCTCGATGCGGTTGAGCAGGAACGCCAACAGGATCGGGATGGGGAAGCCCCACAGCAGACCGTAGACACTCAGCTTCAGGGTGTTGACCAGATAACGCTGGAAGTCCGGTGAGGACATGAACCGTGTGAAGTTCTTGAATCCCACCCATTCGCTGCCCCAGATGCCTTTGAAGGGGTTGTACTTCTGGAACGCGATCAGTATACCACCCATGGGCGCATACTTGAACACCAGCGTCAGGACTACAGCGGGAAGCAGGAACAACAGGTAAAGCTGCCAATGCCGCTTGATGTAGACCCATGTGTTGTGCAGTTTGCGCTCTGCAGTCAGCACAGCCGCTTCCGGCGAGGCTGTCTTTGATTTCATGAATCGTTCTCCTCCTTTTTGATTTCACATTGCCGACAGGTTTTGTTTTACGTTTGCACTTTGCAAAGTGTGCGTTTTTTGCTTTGAATTGTGCAAACATAAAACTTTGTGATTCATTTATACCACCGGCATTCGGAAATGTCAACGATAATTTGCACCATTCAAAAGGAAATCCTGTTGATTTGGATAAATACACAAACCAAAATGCGTGCAAATGTGCAAATTGATGATTTGCATTTTTATATTTGACTAATTTGTGCATTTGCACTATACTAAAAGCAGAAAATCAGAGCCGCTCCCCGTGGGAGCGCGGTCAATCTTATAGATCCGCCATTCATTGATATCATAGAAAAGAGGATGGTCATGTCAACCAAAGTTACCATTCAGGATATTGCCAACGAGCTTCAGCTCTCGCGCAACACTGTTTCCAAAGCCATCAACAATACCGGCGTACTGGCAGATGCCACAAGGGAGAAAATCCTGCGCAAAGCTGCCGAGATGGGCTATAAGCAGTTCGCCTACCTTCCCTTGTTTCAGGAAGAGGGTGCAAAATCGGAAGAACCTTCAATCCTGCCGGAAGGCAAACGGGAGATCGCCATGCTGACGACCCAGTTCCTGAACAGCTCCCATTTCTCCTCCATGATGCTGGATCGTTTCCAGTCAGAGATCAATCACCTCCACAGCTGCATGACCATCCACCGGATCTCTCCGGCAGAGCTTGCAGAAAAAAAGCTGCCGTCCTCCCTGAATCTGGAGCGGACGGCAGGCATCATCTGCTTTGAAGTATTCGATTACGATTATGCGCAGATGCTCTGCGGTTTGGAAATCCCCCTGCTGTTCGTGGATACGCCGGTCATGGAGATGCGCCCGCCCCTGAAGGCAGACCGCCTTTATATGGAGAACCGCATCGAGATCCAGAATGCCGTTGCGCACATGGTCGAGTGCGGTAAAAAGCGGATCAGCTTCGCAGGCGACAAAAATCACTGCCAGTCCTTCTTTGAGCGGTATATGGCTTATAAGGACGCCGTTGAGTACTTCGGCCTTACGGATGGATTGCAGACCTGCGCCATGCCGACAGTTCAGCAGAATTATCCAGAGTCCCTGTATAAAACGCTTCGCCGGTTCAAGGTGATGCCGGATGCTTTCGTCTGTGCAAACGACTTCGCGGCGATGGATTTGATTAAGGCATTGGCGGAACTCGGCTATTCTGTACCGGATGATATCTGGGTCTGCGGCTTCGATGACAGTCAGGAAGCCTCTTATTTCAGCCCTCGGCTCACTTCCATCCATATCCACGGGCAGATCATGGGTTATACAGCAGCCAACCTGTTGATGACCCGCATCGAAGAACCGTCCCTGAACTATCGCACCGTTTATACGGAAACCAATCTTATCCTGCGGGAATCTACCGGGGATTGAAACGGAGGAATTTGCCATGCGTGACCTGTGCAATACGGACAAGCCGCTTTTTTCGATTCTGACAAAGCTGACTTATAGTGCTTATCTGAATATCCTGTGGCTGCTGTGCAGTCTGCCCATTGTCACCATTGGTGCATCCACCACGGCCCTGTTCTATGTCACCCTGAAAATGGCAGAGGATCGGGACGATGGTCTGACCCGGATGTTTTTCAAGGCATTCCGTGAAAATTTTATTCCGGCAACAAAGCTCTGGCTTATTCTTCTTGCTGTTGGCGGTTTTCTGACGATGGACGGTTTTGTGCTGAGCCGGTTATGGAGCCAGAACATTTTCTGGACGTTGCTGACCGCGCTGGTCATCGGTGCCGCAGTTCTATACCTTATCGTTCTGCTGTATGCTTTCCCGCTTTTGGCTCGATTTGAGAACACGACCTTCGGTATTCTGAAGACCGCCTTTCTGGTGGGGGTACGGTATCTCTTCTGCACCCTGCTGATGGCGGCAATCTATACCGTCATGGGTTGGATCATTGTTTGCGTCTTTACTCCGGCGTTTCTGCTCGGCATGGGCTTTTGCGCCATGCTCTGTTCGTTCCTGATGCTGAAGATCATCCATCTGATCGGCGGGGACCCGGATGCCATGTACGAGGAACCACACCATGCCGAAAACTGATTTGGAAACCCTACGTTCTCTTCATGGGCAAAAAAAGTGGGAACATCTCTGGGCGTATTATAAGCTCCCGATCGTTCTGATTTTGATTGCACTTTATGTTATTGGGTACATCTCCTACCGGAATCTCACCCGGAAGCAGGATGTACTGTACCTTGCCATGGTGAATGTTTCTGCCGGGTCTGACCTGACCGAACAGTTGACGGATGGCTTTGCGCAGGAGCAGCAGCTCACCAGAAAGCAGCAGGTCAACCTTCTGGGAGGATTGCTGTTGAGTGAAAGCGACAGTGCTGACGAACAATACGTTTATGCTTCCGAAATGAAACTGCTGGGGGCAATCAGTGCGCAGCGGCTGGACATTGTTCTGATGGACGAAAAAGCCTGTGCCGCCTTGCAGGAAGAAGGGTACTTCCTTGACCTGCGGACACTGGATTCTTCCTTTGGAAAGCTAGACGGTCTGAACGACGCAGGAACAGCACTGAATATTTCCGATACACCGTTTCTTTCACCAGCTGGTTTTTCCGGCAAAATCTATCTCGGTGTGGTTCAGAACGCTCCACACCCCGAACGCTCTGCGGCTTACATTCGTTATCTGTTGCAGCAATGATGCTGTTTGAATCTTATGTACTGATAAAAAGAACAAGGAGAAGGAGAAGGACTCATGGACATTTTAACGATTGGCGAAGTTTTGATCGACCTGACCCAGACCGGCAAGGATGCGCGCGGCATTCCTCAGTTTGCCGCAAACCCCGGCGGTGCACCGGCCAATCTGGCGGTGGCTGCCGCCCGGCTGGGCGCACAGACCGCCTTTATCGGCAAGGTGGGTGCAGATGCCTTTGGCCGCTACCTGAAAGAGGTTCTGGCAGAAAACAAGGTGGATGTTTCCGGCATGGCGGTGGATGCAGACCACCCCACCACCATGGCTGTTGTTTCGGTGGATGCCACCGGTGAGCGGGATTTCAGCTTCTACCGCAGTGCCAACGCTGACGTGATGCTGAGCAAAGAGGACATTTCGGAGGGCGCTCTGAAAGCTGCCAAAATCGTCCACTTTGGCTCGGTCAGCCTCACCGCTGACCCCTCCCGCACCGCCACGCTGGATGCTGCCGCCCGCGCCAAAAAGCTGGGTGCTGTCATCACTTATGACCCGAATTACCGTGCAAACCTCTGGAAGAACAAAGAGGAAGCCATTGCCCAGATGAAGGCTCCCCTGCCGCTGGTGGATATTCTGAAAGTTTCCGATGAAGAGCTGCCCCTGCTCACCGGCACCACCGACTGCGAAAGCGGCACGGCACAACTGGCACAGAACGGCATCCGGCTGATTTTTGTTACCCTCGGCCCGGACGGTGTGTTCTATCGCTTTGGGGACAAGACCGGTCATGTGGCTGGCGTCCCCTGCAAGGTGGGCGACACCAACGGCGCAGGGGATACCTTCTTTGGGGCTGCCCTGTCCAAGCTCTGCAAGGAGGAGCTGGACACCCTGACGGTGGACAAACTGGAAGGCATTCTTGCCTTTGCCAACAAAGCGGCCAGCATCACCACCAGCCGCCACGGTGCTATCCCCGCCATGCCCACCCTTGCAGAAGTGGAGGGCTGACCTATGGCAGCAAAACAGGAATTTGCGTCCCGCTTTGCCCACCATAAGGACGAACTGGAATGGCTGTTCATGGAGCTGTACCACAACCGGGAAGGGCTGGAAGTTCTGGAACAGGAGATGGCAGACGCCTACAACGCCCGCAGCGCCGAGCTGAAAGCGCTGGACAAGGCACGCTCTGCCGACCCGGATTGGTACAAGCGGGGCAATATGTTCGGCATGACCATGTACACCGACCTCTTTGCCGGAAATCTGAAAGAACTGGCAAAGAAACTGCCCTACCTCAAGGAGCAGAAGCTGACCTATCTGCACCTGATGCCCCTGCTGCAGATGCCCCATCCCCACAACGACGGCGGCTATGCGGTGGAGGATTTCGACACCGTAGACCCGGCCCTTGGCACCAACAAGGATCTGGAAAACCTGACCCGGGAGCTGCGCAAGGCAGGCATCAGCCTGTGTCTGGATTTTGTCATGAACCACACCGCCAGCACCCACCGCTGGGCCATGGCGGCAAAGGCGGGCGACCCGTGGTTTCAGGCCTATTACCATCTCTATGACGACCGCACCATCCCCGACCAGTACGAGCAGACTGTGCCGCAGGTGTTCCCCAACACCGCGCCCGGCAACTTTACATGGTGCGAAGAAATGCACAAGTGGGTGCTGACCACCTTCCACGACTACCAGTGGGATCTGAACTACGCAAACCCGGCGGTGTTCGTAGACATGACCAAGAGCATTCTGCACCTTGCCAACCTTGGCGTGGAGGTGTTCCGCATTGATGCAGTGCCCTACATCTGGAAGCAGCTGGGTACCACCTGCCGCAATCTGCCGCAGGTGCACACCATCGTGCGGATGCTCCGCATGGTGCTGGAATGTGTCTGCCCGGCGGTCATACTCAAGGGCGAGGTGGTCATGGCTCCCAAGGAGCTGGCGGCTTATTTCGGCACCCCGGAAAAACCGGAATGCCACATGCTCTACAACGTGTCCACCATGGTCAACCTGTGGGGTGCCCTTGCCAGCCGGGACACCCGGCTGCTGAAGGCGCAGCTGGATGCTCTGCACGCCCTGCCGGACAACTGCTGGTTCGTGAACTATCTGCGCTGCCACGATGATATCGGCTGGGGTCTGGACGAGGCGGTGGAAAACCGGCTCGGCATCGACCCGCAGAAACATAAAGAATATCTGTACCACTTCTACGAGGGCAATTTCCCCGGCAGCTGGGCAAAGGGCGAGCTGTACAATTACGACCCTGCCACCGGCGATGCCCGGAGCTGCGGCACCACCGCCAGCCTGTGCGGCGTGGAGCAGGCACTGGAAAAGGACGATAAAACCGCACTGGATTATGCGGTGAAGCGCGACCTGCTGCTGCATACTGCCATGGCCTTTTTGCAGGGCTTCCCCATGCTGAACTGCGGCGATGAGATCGCACAACTCAATGGCTGGGACTACAAAAACGACCCTGACCGTGTGGAGGACAGCCGCAACCTGCACCGCAGCAAATTCAACTGGGAGGACGCAAAGCAGCGCACCCGGAAGGGCACGCTGCAAAACAAGTTGTGGCAGGGCATGGAGCAGCTGCGCCAGATGCGTGCAGACCCCTGCTTTGCCCCGGATGCGTGGGTGACCACATGGGACAGCCACAACCCCGGCGTGCTGGCACTGGTGCGCAAGCGCGGTGAGGAAACGCTGGTGGGACTGTTCAACTTTACCGAGTACCCGGCAGGGGCCAGTCTGGACGCTCTGGGCGGCGAGTATCACACCCCGGAGGGCACTTCCGTCTGGCTGGCGGATGTGGAACTGGAGCCGTATCAGGCACTGCTGGTAAAAACAAATAAGTAAAGCGGAATACTCCGGTAACTTTCTCTTGGTCAGAAAGTTGCTGGAATATCTGCCGCTCCGGGAAACGCTCTGACTGCCCGCAAGGCACAGCAAAGCCCCCGGCAGGTTTGCGCCTGCCGGGGGCTGTTTGCTGTTTTACTGCTTGGGGAACGCCTTGTTCCACACTTCGATCACCTTGAACTTCGGGGTCCAGCCTTCGGGTTCAAAGCAGTCGCCCTTGGCATCCATGGTGCCCTGCTCGGTGCACCACTGTGCGGCCTTAGCCATATCAGCGTCGGCCACATCCGCAAAGGCGGGCTGTGCGGCGGGTTCGGGCTTGCCCTTCTCAGTCCAGATGAGCAGTGCCAGTTGGCCGCGGTTTGCCGGAATGGCTGCGCCCTCGGGCAGCAGGTCGTTCAGGATGACGCGGGTGGTGATCTCGTAGCCGCCCCAGACGGCTGCACCGCCCAGCGCTGCACCGGCCACGATCGCACCAGCTGCGCCGGAGCCGTCGTCCACGGGGTCAACGTCGAAATCGGGGTCCAACGGAGCATCCGGGTCAGTACTGGGGTTGAGCGCGTCGCTCTTCCAGTGAGCCACGAGCTTCACTTCACTCTTCGGTACTTCAAACGTGATGGTCTGGCTCTCGATGTTCTCGGTCTTGAGGTCTGCCGGGGTCACGATCTCCCAGTAGTCGAACACCATACCGGGGAAGATTGCTTCGTCGATTTCTGCGGTGATGGTTGCCATCTCACCGACATCTGCCCATTCGATCACAGACTCTTCGCCGGTGTCCTCACTGAACTTGGCCGGGTCGCTGAACACGGTGACCATTGCCTTGTAGTGGGCGGTCAGCTCCACAGGTTCGTTCACCATTGCAAAGGTTGCTTCGCCGGTTGCTTCGTCCACAGTGGTCAGCGTAACATTCTCGGAATCCACCGTCCAGTGGTCGAACTTCAGGCCGGGGATCTCATCCGCCTTGACGGTAACGGTCTGGCCGACCTTTGCGATGCCGCTCTCTTCGCCTTCCACATAAGTGGTGCCGTCATGGACGGTGATCTCACGCAGGTGCAGGAACTTTGCTTCCACGGTCACATCCCCGTCCGGCATGGTGAAGCAGGTGCGCTCTGCCTTGCGGTTGGCAATTTCCAGATCTTCCGGGTTGCTCACCCAGCGGTTGAACTCGAACTCGTCCGGGTTGCGCTGTTCGCGGTCGATCTCGATCCAGATCTCGGTGCCTTCCAATGCGCTGGAAATGGGGTTGCCCTCTGCGTCCGTGGCCACGCCCTTGGACACTTCGATGCTGTGGTACTGCTTATACTTTGCCTCGATGGTCACATCATGATCGGGCATGGTGAACTTTGCCGTCAGGCCGTCCTCGTCGTACAGCTCCACGCCGTCGGGGACTGCCCAGCCGTCGAACTCATAGCCCTCGCGGGTTTCTGCCGTGACGGTGATCTCAGTGCCCTTGATAGCACTTGCCGGGTCTGCGGTGCAGAATGTGGTATGGATGCTGTGGATGGTGTTGTACACAGCCCTCAGCGAGATGGACTCGGCCGGCATGGTAAAGGTGGTTTCGGCCTTGTTTGCATCTTCCAGCGTCACATTGCCGGAGACGATTTCCCAACGGTCGAAGGCCTTGCCGCCAAGATCGTCTGCCTTGATGGTGACTTCGGTGCCCTTCTTTGCAGTGGTGATCTCCTCACCGCCTGCATAGGCCTTGCCGTTTTCCAGCGTGATGGACTGCAGTGCCTTATATCTTGCAGTCAGCACGACCATGCTGTCGGGCATGGTAAAGGTGGTCTCTTCCGCATTCTTGTTAGCCACAGCAACATCGCCGTAGCTCACTTCCCAGTGGTCGAACACATAGCCCTCGCGGCTCTCTGCCTTGATCTTAACAGTGTCGCCGATGACAGCTTCTTCAACATTGGCAGTGCCGTTGTTCACGGTGATGGCATGCAGATCGTTGTATAAGGCCGTGATTTCCACATCGGTCTCCGGCATGGTGAACTTCGTCTCAGATGCGCGCTGATTATCCAGGATCACGTCTCCAGACACGATCTTCCAGTGGTCAAAGCGCTTGCCTTCGATCTCGTCGGCCTTGATGACAACAAGTTTACCCTTCAGGGCTGCATCGGTCACGGCATCTTCCACATAAGCCTTGCCGCTGTTCACCGTGATGCCCAGCAGCTTCTTATACTTTGCGACGGCGGTCACAGGCTTATCCGGCATGACAAAGGTGGTCTCTTCCGCATTCTTTTTAGCCACAGCAACATCGCCGTTGTTCACTTCCCAGCGGTCGAACACATAGCCCGGGCGGTCGTCAGCCTTGATGGTGACGGTCTCGCCCTCAATGGCGGTGTCCTTGTCTGCAGTGCTGAACTTCACGTCGATCTTGTGCAGAGTCTTGAACACAGCCTTCAGGGTCACTTCCCCTCTGGGCATCGTAAACTCGAGGGTCTCGCTCTTCAGCTGCTCCTCCGTCAGGCCGTCCACACCGGTCACTTCCCAGTGGCTGAACTTCTGGCCTGCGGGGGCAGAGCCTGCCGTTGCAACGATGGCGTCGCCATTTTTGGCTGTCTCTGCGATGCCGCCATTGACGGTAAAGGAGCCGCCTTCAATGGAGATGCCGTGGAGTTCCTTGTAAACGGCCTTCACCTTCACGTTCGTGTCCTTCACGGTAACAGTCGCAGTCATGTTCTTTTCGTCTTCCAGCTCCGCTTCGCCCTCGAGAATCACCCAGCGGGCAAACTCATAGCCCGGACGAAGATCCGCAGTAACGGTAACTTTCGTACCCTCTTTTGCCGAGGTGATATCTGCCCTACCATTTACCACTTCAATTGCATGGAGCTTTGCATACTGCGGGTTCAAGGTAACATTGCTTTCCGGCATCTTGAAGGTGATCCAGTTCTTGTTGACCCAATTGCCCAGATCAATGCCGGTCGCGTTCCATTTTTCAAACTCCCAGCCGTCCTTGTTCGGTGCCCAAGCTCTGATCGTCTGCCCCGGAAATGCCTTTCCAGCTTCCGTGCCATCCACCTTGATGATAACAGCAGTATCGTTGGAGTTGATGGTGTAGTACTGCTTGTAATTCGGGGTCAGAGTCACGTCCTTGTCCGGCATGGTAAAGGTGATCCAGTTCTTGTTGACCTGATTGCCCAGATCAACGCCGGTCGCTGCCCAGTTTTCAAAGACGTAACCTTCTTTGTTCGGTGCCCAAGCTTTGATCGTCTGCCCCGGACGTGCCTTTCCAGCTTCCGTGTCATCCACCTTGATGATAACAGCAGTATCGTTGGAGTTGATGGTATAGTACATTTTCGGCGTAATGTACACAGCATTTTTGTTTACGTCGATGGGCTTACTACTCGGGTCGACAGGCGTGCCGTTCTCAGTATCAGAGTAGACGTACTTGCCGCCGGAATAGACGATGCTGCTTGCCATGCCGCCCGTGCCATAGTTCTGGATGACGACAGTGGCAGGGCACGCGATCGTAACATCGCCCCTCACGATGTGGTAACCATTCCACTCACCCGAGATTGCTACCGTGGAGGCCCGTTTCACCGTCACATTGCCGTACACGGTGGGGTTTCCTCCAGAAGTAATTTCCACCTTGCCGTCACAGCTGATCTCAACATCGCCGAAGACGGCAACATAGGATTGGGCCGTGACCTTGACGTCCTGTGCATTTGTGACCGTCAGTTTGCCGCTTACAGCTGCTTCACCTGAAGTGCTATTGCACAGTTCAACGTTCACACCCGGGGCATCAATGGTCAGGTCACCCCTGATCATTCCACTGGACTTCAGGGTCTTGGTGGCCTCGTTGTAGCTCAACACCCCTGCATTTTGACCGCCCAGGATGTCGTCCTTGTTCTCTTCAGTGACCACCGTTTCATTGACTTTGATGGCCGGCAAGCCGTTCTCCTCGCTGAGCAGACTTGAGCTGCGGTAGGAGCCGATGCTCAGCTGCATCAGCGCATCGGTGCTTTCGGCCAGCGCCGGAGCGGAAAGGGTGAACATCATGCATCCGGCCAGCGCCGCCGATACTGCACGCCGGAT
>ERZ773269.3630-NODE-3630-length-9979-cov-2.709895_pt1 | contig 9979 bp, 5 predicted proteins | sample MGYA00511958_ERZ773269 | MGnify/ENA primary metagenome ERZ773269 (study PRJEB29015, sample SAMEA2737761) | human gut metagenome | biome: human gut; feature: human-associated habitat; material: faeces | place: China | collected 2012 ... | reverse complement strand
TTAAATATATAAATTATGGCAGGAGTATGTTGAAATGATGACATACTCCTGTTTGAATTTTAAAGAGTAGTGTAAGGTGTTTGTTGGATTGGGGCAAAATACCTTTTGACCCAACCTTTATGAAATGTTAAAATATGACTAGATTTTGTGTGTTAATATTATGCGCAAAAGCAATTTTTTTAAATAGGAATTTTTGTCTCACAAAAAAACATTAGCTTTGTATGTTGTGGGAATTTATGTATAGGGATTTATGGAGGAATGAATGATGGGAAAAAAATTAAAACTGCCAGTTGGAATTGAGGATTTTAAGGAGATAATACAGGAAGATTTTTATTATATTGATAAGACAAAATTGCTTGAGCAGCTTCTTGACAGGTGGGGAAAGGTAAATCTCTTTACAAGACCAAGACGTTTTGGAAAAACTTTAAATATGAGTATGCTGCGTTATTTTTTTGAAATTGGAACGGATGAATCATTATTTGACGGACTATATATAAAAAAGAATAAAAAAATTTGCGAAGAATATATGGGAAAATTTCCGGTTATATTTATTTCGCTTAAAAATGTTGAGGGTATTACATTTGAAACAGCATTATATAGATTTGTTGAAATTATTGGCAGGGAAGCGGAAAGATTTTGTTTCTTAGAAGACAGTGATAAATTAACTGTCAATGAAAAAGAAAGATATAAGGCACTTATTCGTTTAGATAATGGCAGATATTCAATGGATACAGATATTCTTGCGTCATCATTAAAAATGTTATCTGAATTTCTTTATAAACATTATGGCAAAAAGACTATAATAATTATAGATGAATATGATGTGCCCTTAGATAAGGCTTTTCAAAACGGCTATTATATGGAAATGGTATCACTTATACGAGCGGTGTTTGGTGATGCGCTTAAAACTAACGATTTTTTGAAATTTGCTGTTTTGACAGGATGTCTCCGTGTTTCAAAAGAAAGTATTTTTACGGGACTAAATAATTTTAAAGTGCTTTCAATCGCTGATACGCGTTTTGATGAGCAGTTTGGTTTTACTGATGCGGAAGTACAAAAGCTTTTAAAATCATATGGCATGGAAGAACATATGTCAGAGACAAAAGAGTGGTATGATGGATATCATTTTGGGGGTGTTGATGTGTATTGCCCGTGGGATGTTATAAATCATGTGGACAGACTTTGTGGGGAGCCAAATGCAAAACCGCAGTCATATTGGATAAATACAAGTGGAAACGGACTTGTCAAACGATTTATTGATAAAGCAAATAAAACGACAAGGGATGAAATTGAGCGTCTGGTTTCAGGGGAAACAATTGAGAAATCGATTAGTCTTGAATTAACATATGATGAGATAGATAATAGTATCGACAATTTGTGGAGCGTATTATTTACAACCGGATATTTGACACAGTCAGGAATGACTGAAAGAGGTGAATATAAACTTGTCATACCAAATAAGGAAGTAAGAGAGGTTTACAAACTCCAGATACAGGAATGGTTTAAGAAAACTGTAATGAGCAACACAGAGCAGTTAAAAAAGTTTTGGAAAGCATTTGATACGGGTGATACAAAGGCGGTTGAGAATTATCTGAATAAAACACTTAGCAATTCCATCAGTGTTTTTGACACAAAAGCAAGAGACGAGGAAAAGGAAAGTTCTTATCATACATTTCTGGTAGGACTTTTGGCGGGAAACTCCGACTGGCTTGTGAAATCAAATGTTGAAGCCGGGGATGGCTTTGCTGACATTATAGTTGAGACAGAGGACATTGATGCAGGTATTATTGTTGAACTTAAGCATTCAAAAACATTTTCAGGTATGGATAAAGCTTGTGAAAAAGCAATCGCTCAGATTAGAGATAGAAGATATGATGAGTATTTGAAAAATGACGATAGACATGACATTATGGTTTACGGAATTAGTTTTTGTAAGAAAAAGTGCAAAGTAGTTGTGGGGGAAATTTAATGGAGGTGTGCAGATGCCAAAAGTTATAGGAATCGGAAAACAAAGGTATGACAGGATAATAGAAAATGACGGTTTTTATATAGACAAAACAATGTTTATAAAAGAATGGTGGGAAAATCAGGATGATGTAACACTGATAACAAGACCACGCCGTTTTGGCAAAACGCTAAACATGGATATGCTTAAATGTTTTTTTTCAAATGAGTACAAGGACAGGGGAGATTTGTTTGAAGGATTAGACATTTGGAGGGAAGAAAAATATCGTGAAATTCAGGGAACATATCCGATTATATTTTTAAGCTTTGCAGGAATAAAAGGGAATAACTATGAATTTGCAAGGCAGCAAATTTGTATTCAAATAGCAGATATATATGAAAAAAACAGATATTTGCTAGAGAAGGATATATTAAGTGACAATGAGAAAAAATTTTATGAAAATGTCAATATTTATATGTCAGATGCTACATTAAGTGATTCAATAAATAAAATGTGTAGTTTTATGAGCAGATATTATGGAAAAAATGTTATTATTCTTCTTGACGAATATGACACACCGATGCAGGAAGCATATGTAAACGGATATTGGGAGGAACTTGTTTCATTTACAAGAAGCTTTTTCAATGCGACATTTAAATCGAATTTGTATTTGGAGAGGGCAGTTATAACAGGTATAACGAGGGTGTCTAAAGAAAGTATGTTTTCAGACTTGAATAATCTGGTGGTCATTACTACAAGTTCAAAAGATTATGCTACAGCGTTTGGTTTTACGGAAGAAGAGGTTTTTCATGCACTTGATGAATATGGTTTATATGATAAAAAGTGTGATGTAAAAGAATGGTATGATGGCTTTGTGTTTGGTGGAATAAAAGATATTTATAATCCATGGTCAATAATTAATTTCTTAAAATATAAGGAATTAAAAAATTATTGGGCAGACACAAGCTCAAATGACCTTATAAGTAAACTTATAAAAACAGGTTCAGCAGGCATAAAAGAAACAATGGAAAAGCTGATTGACGGCAAAACTATAGAAAAAAAGATAGACGAACAGATAATATATAACCAGCTTGAAAAAAATGAAAATTCGATATGGAGCCTATTACTTGCAAGTGGGTATTTGAAAGCAGTATCAATAGATGTTTATATATCTGATGAAATAGTCGAAATATACAAGCTTGCAATTACAAACAATGAAACTAAGAGTATGTTCAGAGCAATGATAAAAGAGTGGTTTTCTGAAGTGTATTCAGAAAAAAAAGATTTTTTGAAAGCGTTAATATTGGGTGATGTTGATGCAATGAACCAATATATGAATGATATTGCATTAGAGACTTTCAGTAGTTTTGATGTAGCAGGGAGAGAGAATTCAAGAGTAAGACCTGAGAACTTTTACCATGGTTTTGTACTTGGGCTTATGGTTGAAAAAAGAGATGATTATATAATAAAATCAAATAAAGAAAGCGGTTTTGGAAGATACGATGTAATGATGATACCACGAAATGTAAAGACAGGTAATCTGCCGGCAATGATATTGGAGTTTAAAGTTATGAACAGTAATAAGGAAAAAACACTCGAAGAAACAGTGTCATCAGCATTAGCACAGATAGAGGAAAAGAAATATGACACGGAATTGATAAATGCAGGAGTAAAAAAAGAAAATATCCGGCATTATGGATTTGCATTTGAGGGCAAAAAGGTATTGATAGGTACCGATGAATAGGTAAAATAAAAATAAATAACATGCACAGAAAAGAGGATAAAAATGAACAAGAGTAAAAGAAAGATAACAGCATTGCTTATTGCAGCATCGATGGCAGTAGGGTGTTCATCATATGCGGTGGATGGACATGCAAAGAAAGCGTTGGCAGCAGAAATAAATATAAATGCGGATAAAAAAAATCAGGCAAGGGTTTCGTCCGGTTCGGTGATTGACAATCCGGATTTGGATAGTATCTCTTTATCCGTAAAACAAAGCGGTGACAAAAATATTGATTTGAAATGGGATGCATATGAAGGAGCTGCTTACTATACGGTATTTTATGCGAAAGATAACAGTACGGAATATGAGAGTAAAGATGTATCAGAGACTCAGACGAATATGCAGGTAAACAGATGTACAAAATACACATTTTGTGTTGCAGCGTTTGACAAAGACGGTCAGCCGGTGGCAAAGACAAGCAAATTAAGCGTATGTATTCCGGGAAAAAACAGCATCAGATTTACAAGATTGAGCAGTAAAAGGGTAAAGTTAAACTGGAGCAAAGCTGTCGGTGCAGACATGTACGTTGTATACAGGAAAATAAATAATGGGAAATATAGTGTTCTTTCAAAAACCGATAAATTAAGTTTTGTTGATAAGAGTGTTGCTAAAGGAAAAAAATATAAATATTATGTTAAGGCTGTCAGTACAAGTCCGGAAAATACATATACTACAAGTTCTGATGCAGGAAATTTCAGGATTGTGGATTTTGTTAATACAAGACATCAGAAATACAGTTTTAATGAAATGAGCAAAGATATTAAATCACTTAAAAACTCATATTCAAATTATGTGAATGTAAAAGTTATAGGAAAATCAAATGATAAAAGAAATATTTATGATGTAATTATTGGAAATCCAAATGCAAAGAAAACAATGGTAGTTATAAGTAATATTCATGCGAGAGAATATATGACGGCACAGCTTTGCATGGCTCAGATAGAGCATTATCTTAAAAATTATAACGGAAAAGTAAGCGGAGTAAATGTAAAAGGTGTTTTAAATAAAATGGCAATACATTATATTCCGATGGCAAATCCGGATGGTGTTACAATTTCACAATTTGGTATTTCAAAGATAAGAGATAAAAAACTCCGCAAGGCTTTATACAAGATGCCGGGAGCATCTCATACATCTACATGGAAAGCAAATGCAAGAGGTGTAGACCTTAACAGAAATTCTAATTCACATTTCAGAGCTAATTATGGTGGAAAAAGAGGAAGTGAAGGATTTTCGGGACCATCTGCTGCAAGCGAACCTGAGACAAAAGCAATATCTAAATTATTAAAAGAATTAAAGAAAACAAAAACATTAAAAGGTGTAGTAAATTATCATGCTATGGGTTCCATAGTATTTGGTTCAGGTGGCAAAGGAAAGGTTAAGAAAGATACTCTTAAGATGTACAGACTTGCAAGGAGCATAACAGGATATACAAGCGGGGACAGCTATGGTTCAGGCAGTCCTAGTGTCGGCAGTATGAGAGATTATATAATGGAAAAAATCAAATCGCCTTCAATAACATTGGAAATAGGTGTTATCGGCTGCCCACTTCCGACTTCGCAGTTTGCATCAATATGGGGAAAGAATCATGCGCTTGTATTGAGAGAAGCAAAGTTATTGTTATAAGAACTATAGTAAAAAAGATATGGTATGAAAGGAACAAAAATATGACACTACTAACTTATCAGGTGTTTAAGACAGTTGCAGACCACGGCAGTTTCAGAAAGGCAGCCGATATATTAGGTCTTACACCGTCAGCAATAAGTCACGCTATCTCATCGATGGAAAATGAATTGGGATTCAGTGTATTAAACAGAAGCAAAGCGGGCGTAACACTTACAAACTACGGAGAAAATCTGCTGCCTTATGTAAATGCTGTTTTAAACAGTGATGAAAGTTTATGGCAGGCTATTGCAGAGTTTAACGGATTAAAAAAAGGAAAAGTAAAAGTAGGCTGTTTTTCAAGTGTATGTACAAGCTGGTTACCTGATATTATGAATTCTTTTGAGAAGGAATATCCTGATATTACGATTGAAGTATTTCAGGGGACATATGATGATGTAACATATTGGCTCAAGAATGGTGTAGTAGATATAGGATTTTTGTCTATGTCAAGTGCGGGTGATATTCCGATAGAGCCGCTTTACAAGGATCCGCTTGTATGTGTTGTGCCTAAGGGATTTTTTGACAAAGACACAAATGAGATAATGCATATTGCTGAGCTTAGAAATCATCAGTTTGTAACACAGAGGGAGTCAACTGATGCAGATATTCAAAATTTTTTAAAGGAAAATTCATTAAATGTGCAGTCGAATTATCATGTTGTGGATGACCTTTCGACTGTAGCACTTGTGTCGAATGGATTTGGAATCTGTATTATGCCGGAACTTGTTATGAGAGATATTCCGTATGAAGTGGACTATTATCAAATAGAACCTGATGCATACCGCATTATAGGAATTGCAACAATGAATCCGGGTTTTATGGCACCGGCAGTAAGAACAATGTATAACCATATTTTGAATCAATATAAAAATATATAATGAAGCCTTAGGACAGCAGCTGTTTTGCCCAACGGATGTTATAGGGGCAGAGGTATGAGTAAAAAATATGAAAATAATGGAAAAAGGAAAAAGAGGGAAAATCAGATGAATAAATTAAAAAATGAATTAAAAAGAATGGACCATAAAGGGTATCCAGCTTATAAAGATTTAAAAGGAAGTTATGATTTTGTTAAGTATACATTAAATATAGAACATGTACAGGGAGACCCGTTTGCGTCACCGTCTGCTTTGAGTGTCAGAATTAAGGGAAAGACGGCAGATTTTCCGAAAAACTATTATGATGTTTATCACAGAAGAATTGCATTAGAAGATTTTATTTTAAGAAAATTCAGCAGGGAAGTTTCAAAAATCAGTTTTAAGGCAAAAGGTTCAGGAAAAAGTGGAATGGTATCGGCAAGCCAGCCGGGACAGGAGATAATGGAAAGAAGTGCGTGCCATGTTGATGAAAAGACAGGTGATGTTTTATTTAGATTTGTAGTAGGCTTTCCGGCAAGAGGACGTTCTATTGATGCGGGAGAACTGGAAAAAATATTGTTTGGGTTATTGCCAAAAGCAGTTGAGAACTCAGGAATATTTAAACTTTTTGCGGACAAAGAAAAGTTGAAAGACCAGATAGAACTTGCTGACGACCAGAAAGTCCTGAGAGAATTAACTAAAGAAAATAATCTTGCAGCGTTTGTAGCAGATGGTTCAATACTTCCAAGAGAAAGCGGCGTTTCAGAGAAACCTATGAAGAATGCTGTTTTGTTTAAGTCACCGGAATCGATGAGTGTGACATTTGAACTTCCACATAAGGGAAAAATAACAGGAATGGGAATAAAAAAAGGAATTACGCTTATAGTGGGTGGTGGCTATCATGGCAAATCGACACTTCTTCAGACACTTGAGAAAGCGGTATATTCACATATTGTGGGAGATGGCAGAGAATATGTGGTAACTGATGAAACGGGAGTGAAACTTCGTGCCGAGGATGGAAGAAGTGTTGCGAATGAGGATATAAGTTTGTTTATAAGAAACCTGCCCAACGGCAAGGATACAGAAAAATTTTCAACACTTGATGCGAGCGGCTCAACCTCACAGGCTGCAAATACAATTGAAGCTTTAGAAGCAGGAAGTAAATTACTTCTTATAGATGAAGATACAAGTGCAACAAACTTTATGATACGTGATGAACTTATGGAGCGTGTCATATCGGCGGATGATGAGCCGATAGTGCCTTTTATAAAGAGAGCGGTTCCGCTTTATCGTGAGAAAGGTGTATCGACAATTCTTGTAGCAGGAAGTTGTGGAGCCTTTTTCCATGTTGCAGACACTGTAATCCAGATGGAAAAATACGTCCCTAAAGAAATTACTGAGAGAGCTAAAAAGATGGCAGCAGAATATCCGTTAAAAATAAAAGCTGATGATACAAAGATAAAAATTGATGAGAATAGGAGAGTAAAACTTCCAAAAGCGGATGACAGGACAAAAATCAAAGTCATGGGAACTGATGGGTTTTTGTATAATAAAACAAATGTAGACCTCAGGTATCTTGAACAGATAACGGATGCCGAACAGATGCTTGCTATTTCAAAAACACTTGAATATCTGATAAGAAAGTATGGGGGAAAAGAGATTTCGATAAAGACGCTTATCGATGATGTTCAAAATCTCATAGAAACAAATGGAGTTTCTGCACTTACAAGCAGGGGAAGTGTTCCTAACATGAGCAAACCCCGCAGATTTGAGGTAGCAGGATGTCTGAACAGGTTTGTGAAGTAAATATTGAAGTAAATATTTATATGATGCAAGGCAAAATCCCAAATATAAAAAACAGCCACAGAGAATACGTTAAAATCGTGATAATCTGTGGCTGTTTCACATTTATTTGTTCCATCTGAGTTTGTTGCGTTCGAGTGGGCTTTTAATAAAATCAATTTTCCGGGCTTTAAAAAATCTTTTCAATTTTATCTATATCCAGTTCGTTTTCAGGAGCAAACTCATCTGATGTAAGGTAAGTGACAAGTGATTTTACAAATTGTTTTACTTCTGTTCTTTCAGAAATTTCTCCGAGTTTTGAAGTACATACCATGAGTTTTCCATTTCCGGCTTTTCCTTCAAAAAGAATACCTAGTTTATGATTTCTTTCAAAGTTGTCAACCATCTGTACGATAGGTCTGTAATCTTTATCTGTCACATCATCGAGAATTGCACATCTGCTGTGTGATACAATCTGGTACCACTGAGGTGTTGCATATTTGTGTGTCGGGAAATCTTTTAAAGCAGGATGTTTTGTATCTATAAGAAGTCCCATTGTTCCGACAGCAACAGGCTTTTTCATCCATTCACAAATATCCCTGAACATTGGATAGCACCAGAAATCAGTGCAGTAAAAACCTTCAAGGCTTTCAGTGACTTCATTCGGCATAAATAATACTTTTTTGCCCTGATTTAGAAGTGATTTTGCACTTGAAAATACACTTGTTATAAATACCTGATTGTCACCTTCGCCAAGACTGGCTATATTTTCAAGTGAAATAACATCATCATTTGCAGGATAACAGTAAAGCTCATATTTGTTTTTGTAAGCTGTACCATTGACAGTAAGTACAAGGTCATATACCACGGTTTTTGTGTTGTCAGGGAAAGTAAATGAGATACTTCCGAGTTCAGCGAGTTCTCTTGTGCCGTCAGGGATAACCACGTCACCTGATTTTACTACTGTAGTCTCACCGTTTACGGCAAATCCGGTTGCATCCGATGTATTTACGTCTCTTGCGATAAGCTCCCAGTGGAGTTTTTTATCAACAAGTTTTTCAGGATTGTAGTATCTGATAGCCATATCAGCCGTAAATTCTTCGCCTGACGTGTGTACATACTTTTTAAACTGTGCTAAGAGTATGGCATCTGAGCAAAAACCTGCCCATTCCTCAGGTGTCACATGCCCCTTGCTGTCCATGAAGGCATCGAGTATTCCGACAAGAGCTGTTCCCTGACCAGGAAAATCCTGAAGGTCAAGAATCTGATAACCGGCTACGAGATTACTTCTTGCCGCTGCTTCAAGTTCCTCCTTATAACACTGTACAGAAAGCATTCCACTTGTGTAGAAGAAGTCGTCAGCCTGATTGAGCATGCCCTTCTTTTCGAGATTATCACGGAATACTTCAAAGTTACGTGCTTTAAGTACACCTTTGTATTTGTCTATCTCTCTGAAATTAGGATATACGGCATACTGGCCGATTTCATGTGTCACAACAGGAATATGTGGGATAAGCGGGCCGTCGGCACTTGCAGCTTTGACTTTTTTAACTCCGGTTCCGTATTGTATCTCTATCTCTTCGCCCTCGCCTGCAGCGTTTGCGTCGTTGGTGTCACTTGGAACAATATCTACATCATAATTATGCATTGTGGATGGTTCGTCCCACTGAATATGTCCGAGAGGGGCATCACACATACCGTAAGAGCCGCGTATAAGTCTGTTCTTGCTGAAACGTACGCCTACAAAAAAGTCATCTTCCGGGAGCAGCACAGGAGTATGCTGGAAATTGTTTGACCCTTGGGTGTAGAGATGGCGGTCATCAATACACCGGTATCCGGTTATTATTTCTGCCATGCGTTCTTTACTTCCCCAAAGTTCGTTGCCGAGAGACATCATACAATATGAAGCGTGGTTTCCGAAAGTATCTAACATGCGGCATCCCTCTTCGA
>ERZ773269.3629-NODE-3629-length-9982-cov-18.870757_pt1 | contig 9982 bp, 10 predicted proteins | sample MGYA00511958_ERZ773269 | MGnify/ENA primary metagenome ERZ773269 (study PRJEB29015, sample SAMEA2737761) | human gut metagenome | biome: human gut; feature: human-associated habitat; material: faeces | place: China | collected 2012 ... | reverse complement strand
GACATCGTTGAAGTGGTGGCCCAGTGCGATTTTATTGCAGCCCAGCTCCTTGGCCTTGCTGTAGAGGTGGCCGCGGCGCATCCGGGCGCAGAGATAGCAGGGGTTCTTGTCGGTGTTGTTGGCCACAGAGAAGATGTTGCTCTCGAAGGTGGTCACAGGGATGTGGAGCAGCTCGGCGTTGGACTCGATCTTCTGGCGGTTTATCTCGTTGTAACCGGGGTCCATCACCAGGAAGACCAGTTCAAACGGCACATCGCTGTGGCGCTGAAGCTCCTGCATCAGCTTTGCCATCAGCATCGAGTCTTTGCCACCCGAGATGCAGACGGCAATTTTGTCGCCGGCCTTGATGAGCTCGTAGCGCTTGACCGCTACGATGAAGGGTGTCCACAGCTCCTTGCGGTATTTTTTGATGATGCTCCGCTCAATGAGCTGGTAAGGTTCCATTTCGCGTTTCATGGCTCTGTCCTTTCTTTTTTTCACAGCTGGGTCAGCCGGGTGCAGCAGGCGTCAAAGGCGCGGAGAAAGCCGTCCAGCTCCTCCTGCGTGGTCAGGTGGCTCAGACTGATGCGCCACGAGGAGAGGGCATTCTTCCGGTCGCGGCTGACGGCGAACACCGCCCGGGAGGGCAGGCCGTCCGACGAGCAGGCCGACTTGACCGAGACGCAGACGCCCTCCGCGTCCAGCTCCCGCTGGAACACGGTGCCTTTGACGTTCTCAACGCTCAGGTTCAGGATGTGGGGGATGGCACTCTCCGGGCTGTTGATGCGGACTTTCGGGTACTTGCTCAGAGCGGTGCGGAGATACAGGTTTGTCTCTTTCACCCGGGCAGAACGCTCCGGCAGCTCATTTACCGCAGAGCTCAGAGCCGTCTCGAGGGAAGCCGCCAGAGCCACTGTAGGGGTGCCGCTGCGGTAGATGGTGGTGCTCTCGCCGCCATGGATGAGAGGCTCCAGCGCCAGATTCCGCCGCTTGATCAGCAGGCCGATGCCGTTCAGCCCATAGAATTTGTGGGCCGTCAGGCTCATGGTATCCACGCCCTCAAAAGAAACGGGGATCTTGCCCACAGCCTGGGTCGCATCCACATGCAGGTGACAGTGAGGGTATGCTTTCAGGATGGTGGCAATCTCCTGTACAGGCTGCACCACACCCAGCTCACTGTCCACCAGCGTTACGGCAACGCAGATGGTATCCGGGCGAAGCAGATCCGTCAGGTGCTCAAGATCTACAGTACCGTCCTGCTTCACGTCCAGCAGGTCGATCTCATACCCCTGCTCCTGTAATGCCGTCAGGGTGCCGCTGACCGAAGAATGCTCCAGCGGAGTGGAGATGATGTGCCTGCCCGCATGGCGGGAGAGACGGGCCAGCCCCTTTAAAGCAAAGTTGTTGGCCTCGCTGGCACCGGAGGTATAGATGATCTCTGCTGGCTGAACGCCCAGCAGGGAGGCGATTTTGATGGTGGCGGCATCGATCTCTGCCTTGGCGGCAGAGCCTGCCTGGTGGTGAGAGTTGGCGTTGCCGATGCAGCGGCGCTCCACGGCACAGAACTGCTCCAACACCCGCGCATCCACCGGGGTGTTTGCAGAATAATCCAGATAGATCATAACATTCCTCTTGAAATACAAATCAATTCAATAGGTTATATTATAGTGCGGACAGGGGCATATTTCAAGATGTCCGGCCAAAAAGCTGAGGGAAACTGCGGCAAACGGATTGCATCCGGGCAGGGTTTCTGGTATACTTTATAAAGTCAGACAGGGAAGGGGAGAGCAAAATGTTTCGTTCGACTTTGCGGAGCGCGTGTTTTGCCTTCCGGTCCCGTTTTTTTGAATCTGCTCCAGAAGATTGAGGCACTGCCGTTGCTGCGGCAATGCCTCTTTTTTTGGGCAGCGATGAAAGGAGAACTTCTCTATGAGTGAAAAGATCGATTACTCCAAGGGCATTTACGATGCCCGGCAGCTCGGTACCGGACGGATGCTGATTCTGGGCTTGCAGCACATGTTTGCCATGTTCGGCGCAACTGTGCTGGTGCCCCTGCTCACCGGCCTGAGCGTTTCCACCACTCTGCTCTGTGCCGGTCTGGGCACCCTGCTGTTCCACCTTGTCACCAAGGGCAAGGTCCCGGCCTTCCTTGGCTCCTCGTTTGCTTACCTGGGCGGTTTTTCCATTGTAGCCCCCATGCTGGCTGACGCAGACGGCAACCTGACCGTTGTCAATACCAAAATGCTGCCCTACGCCTGCGCGGGCGTGGCACTGTCCGGCATTCTGTACCTGCTGGTCAGCCTGCTCATCTCCACCTTTGGCATCCGCCGCATTATGAAATTCTTCCCGCCGGTGGTCACAGGCCCCATCATCATCTCTATTGGTCTGATCCTGGCCCCCTCCGCCATCACCAACTGCGAGTCCAACTGGCTGCTGGCTTTTGTGGCCCTGGGCACCGTTATTGTCTGCAACATCTGGGGCAAGGGCATGGTCAAGATCCTGCCCATCCTGATCGGTGTGCTGGTCTCCTATGCTGTGGCTCTGGTCACCGGTGCTGTCAACTTTGAGGCCATTGCTGCAGCCGACTGGTTCGGCATCCCCCTGCACAAGAGCGCCATGGGCCTGTTTGCCATCGACGGCAGCCCTGAGTTCATCAGCGCAATGTTCACCATCATTCCCATTGCGCTGGCAACCATGATGGAGCATGTGGGCGATATCGCTGCCATCAGCGCTACGGTCGGCCACAACTATATCAACGACCCCGGCCTGAACCGCACCCTGATGGGCGACGGCCTTGCCACTGCCATGGCCGGTCTGCTGGGCGGCCCCGCTAACACCACCTATGGTGAGAACACCGGTGTTCTGGCCCTGAGCCGCATCTACGATCCGCTCGTCATCCGCATTGCCGCTGTGATGGCTGTGATCCTGAGCTTCAGCCCCAAGTTTGAGGCTGTCATCAACACCATCCCCACCGGCATCATCGGCGGCATCAGCTTTGTGCTGTATGGCATGATCTCCGCCATCGGTGTGCGCAACGTGGTGGAGAACCGCGTGGACTTTACCAACAGCCGCAACCTGATCGTGGCCGCTGTCATTCTGGTGTGCGCACTGGGCTTCAACTCTGTGGGCGGTGTCAGCTTTGCCGTTGCAGGTGTCACCATCAACCTGTCCGGTCTGGCTGTGGCCGCGATCGCAGGCATCCTGCTGAACGCTGTGCTGCCCGGCAACGACTACGAGTTTGATGCTGCCGACGGCTCCGAAGCCGCTACCAGCAGCAACCTGCAGGTCTGATCTCCCATAGAAGAAGGAAGAACAAGGCAGAAGCCGCCCTGTGTGTGCAGGGCGGCTTTGCTGTTTTTAAGGTGCACAGGGCAAAGCACACAGTTTTTGAGGATGGTTTTTAGTGACCCTGCCGGAATTTATCTGTAAGGCAAAATAAATAGGAATTATTCTTAAGATTATCCTTGACTAACTAGGAATGATTCGCTATAATAGAGCCATGACAAGGGCCGGTGAGTACCAACACCGCCCAGCCTGTTTTCTAACTGATATAAAAAGAATGATGGAGGTCTATTCTTATGAAAAAGTACGTTTGCACCGTTTGTGGTTATATTGCTGAAGGCGAGATCCCGGCACAGTGCCCCGTCTGCAAGGCTCCTGCTTCCGCTTTTGTGGAGAAGACCGGCAACACCTATGTCACCGAGCATGTTGTGGGCATCGGCAAGGCCGAGGGCGTGCCGCAGGAGATCGTGGACGGCCTGCGCGCAAACTTTGAGGGTGAGTGCAGCGAGGTCGGCATGTATCTGGCAATGGCTCGTGTGGCTGAGCGCGAGGGCTACCCCGAGATCGCTGAGGCTTACAAGCGCTATGCCTACGAGGAAGCAGACCACGCATCCCGCTTTGCAGAGCTGCTGGGCGAAGTTGTCACCGACAGCACCAAGAAGAACCTGATGATGCGTGCCGAGGCCGAGTGCGGCGCATGTGCAGGCAAGATGGATCTGGCCAAGAAGGCAAAGGCCCTGAATCTGGATGCCATCCACGACACCGTTCACGAGATGGCAAAGGACGAGGCCCGTCACGGCCGCGGCTTTGAGGGCCTGCTGAAGCGCTACTTCAACACCGAAGTCTGATAAGGTTTCCCCGGTTATCCATTCTGACCGCTGCATGGCTTTGCCGCTGTGCAGCGGTTTTTTTGTTCAACCTACGGAACGGTTCCGTTGACAGGCACAGCGGCGGTGGGTTATAATTTATCTCGTGTTCAATGAACTGCGAAAGGGGAGACGGGGAAATGAAAAACGGACACACCACCCGGCAAAAGACCCCGGCGGGCCGCTACGCCCTGCTGGACGAGCTGCGCGGGCTGGACCTGATCAGCATGATGCTGTATCACGCCTGCTGGGACATGATGTTTCTGTTCGGCATCTGGATGGACTGGTATATCGGCTGGCCGGGGCGGCTGTGGCAGCAGAGCATCTGCTGGGTGTTCATCCTGCTGTCCGGCTTCTGCGTGCCGCTGGGACATCACACCCTGAAACGCGGCGCACAGGTGTTTGCCGCCGGGGCGCTGGTCACGGCGGTGACGCTGCTCTTCATGCCGGAGGATCGGGTAGTGTTCGGCGTGCTGACCTTTCTGGGCAGCGCCATGCTGCTTACCGGCCTGCTGGAACCGCTGCTGAAAAAGATCCCGCCCGCCGCAGGGCTGGCGGTTTCGGCGGTGCTGTTTGCACTGACTTATCATCTGGACGAGCGTTGGCTCGGCTTCGGCGGGCTGCGCCTTGCGCTGCCGGATGCATGGTACGCGAATTACTTTACAGCGTTTTTCGGCTTTCTGCCCTTCGATTTTTATTCCACCGATTATTTTGCCCTGCTGCCGTGGCTGTTTTTGTTCTGGGCAGGGTACTTTCTGCACGGCGTGGTGGGTCGGGCACGGATGGAACCGCTGCGCCGCTCGGTGTGCCCGGCGCTGGGCTGGATAGGCCGGCACTCGCTTTTGCTGTATCTGCTGCACCAGCCGGTGATCTACGGCGTACTTTCAGCCGCGGCAGTTCTTTTTGCATAAAAGGCTTGACACAGCCGGGAAGCTGTGGTATTCTATCGGTAGTTAGAAGATACTAACCAAATGGGGATGCGTCTGCGTGGTTGGACGCATTTTCATGGAACATGAAGTTAGAGATATCTAACTAATATTGATTTGAGAGAGGACGATCTTTATGAGCAAAGTAGCAGTCGTATTCTGGAGCGCAACCGGCAACACCGAGACCATGGCAAACTGTGTGGCAGAGGGCGCAAACGGCACCATCGTGCCCTGCAGCGAAATGAACGCCGCAAAGCTGGCTGAGTTTGATGCAGTGGCTTTTGGCTGCCCCGCAATGGGCGCGGAGCAGCTGGAGGAGAGCGAGTTCGAGCCGATGTTCTCTGATCTGGAGGGTTCTCTGAACGGCAAGAAGATCGCCCTGTTCGGCTCCTACGGCTGGGGCGACGGCCAGTGGATGCGTGACTGGGTGGAGCGTGCTCAGGGCGACGGCGCACAGGTGCTCAACGGTGAGGGCCTGATCTGCAACGAGGCCCCGGACGATGATGTTCAGGCTGCATGCCGCAAGCTGGGTGCAGATCTGGCTGCATGGTAAACAGGAGAAGCTTCTCTTGACAAACAGAGACAGCTGCGATAAACTATGAGAACACCGAAAAACGGTGTTTTTGCAGAGCTGAAAGTTAGTAAATGCTAACTTTCACGCAAAAGCAGCAGCCTCTGTACAGAATGCATCAAAACTGCGGCAGGGGACAGCAGACGGAAAGGTCTGCGCTCCTGCCGCTTTGGTTTCAGAAGGCGGTGTATATGGCAGTGGCTGCAGCAATTGGTGTTACGGTAGGCTTTGCATTTTTGCGCCGTGCGGTGCGCCGCGCTGCAATGCGGTCGGACCGTAGAAAAAAATAAGGCAGCAGGAGGCCCCGTTCCATGCAGGATACCCCGAAGAACTTGGATCAGAAGCGCGCAGATGAAAAGATGCTGGTGAGCGAGATGATCGCTCTTTACTGCCGCAGGCAGCACAAAACACCCAAAGGCAGCCTGTGCCCGGAGTGCCGGCAGCTGCACGATTACGCCCTGACCCGCATTGACAAATGCCCGTTCATGGAGACCAAGACCTTCTGTTCGGCCTGCAAAGTGCACTGCTACAAGCCGGAAATGCGGGAGAAGATCCGCGCGGTGATGCGCTGGGCAGGCCCGCGGATGCTGCCGGTGCACCCGGTGCTTTCCATCCGGCATGCGGCAGTCACACTCCGGTCTAAGCGCGAAGCGAAAAAGGCTGGCTGAATTTTCCAGAATAAACACCCTGCCCGCAGGCCATACTGTGGACAGAGAGGTGATAAATATGGAAAACATCGGCGTTACCTGTGATGTCTGCGAGTGCAGCCACAATGTGAGCGGCTGCAAGTGTGACCTGCCCCAGATCAAAGTGACTGAGCAGTGCACCTGCGATACGCAGCAGGTGGAGACCCCGCACTACTGCCAGAGCTACGAGAAAAAGTAATTCCTAAAGCAGCAAAACAGCTCCTGCCAGAGCATTTCCGGCAGGAGCTGTTTTGGGTCACGGAGGTCAGCGCAGGGCCACATTGCAGGTGGCAAGGCTGCGGATCAGGGTGCCCACGCTCTCCTTCATCCGGATGCCCACAAAGCCCAGCGTGAATGCGGCCTGCACATTGGCCAGATTGTCGTCGATGAACACGCACTCGCTGGCCTTCAGACCGTATTTGTCCAGCAGGGCCTGATAGATGCGGGGGTCGGGTTTGTTGATGTGCACCTCGCAGGAGGCTACGCCGCCGTCAAAGCGGTCCAGCACGCCGCGCTCCTTGAGCAGGGCCAGCACGTCCTCCGGGATGTTGCTGAGATAGTACACGCTGTAGCCATGGTTCTTCAGGCGGCGCACCAGCTCCTGCATCCGGCGGCGCGGGCGCAGGATGTGCAGCCAGTCGTCCAGCACTCCCTGCACCTCAAACTCGCGCCCGGCGGCCTTGGCGTTGCGCAGCATGGCCTGATTGCCGTCAAAGCGGGAGACGAGCCCCGCATCCAGCTGCTTCCACTCCTCGCTGCCAAAGGTCAGGTCGTACACCTGCTCCTCGATCTCTTCATTGCAAATGCGGTCTACCAGATAGGCGCGGGGGGCAAAATCCACCATGACACCGCCCAGATCAAACACGATGCTTTTATACATTTAAAATTTCCTCTGTTTCTCATGGAATGCTCTGCCCACAGTATACCACAATCTGCCATGCGGTTTCCACTGCTTTTTGCATGATGCGCCCGGCGGCTGCATAAGCTGTGGCAGAAAGGGGAGAAGGGCATTGACCATCCGGGAACTGTGTGAAAAAGAGGTGGTGCAGCTGGAGCAGGGGGTCTGCCTTGGCCGGGCCGACGACCTGACCTTTGACCCTGCCACCGCCCGGCTGCAGAGCCTGATCCTGCTGGGGCGGCCAAGGCTGTTCGGATTGCTTGGCCGGGACGATAGCCTGACCATTCCATGGCAGGAGATCGAGACCATTGGCACGGATGCGGTGCTGGTGCACACGGCCCTGCCGGAAGCACCGCCGCAGCCGGAACAGCCCAATTGGTGGCAAAAGCTGCGCGTGAAGCTGGGTTTGTAAATTTTTTGCAAAAACAGGGTGGACTTTTTTGTGGAAGTGACTATAATAATCGCAGAAGCTTTGTGCAAAAAGCGTAAAGAAATGTGCTTTTGCGTATGATCTGAGGTTTCACGGATGAGGAAAGGAACAGGAATTATGAAAACTCCCAAACCGCTTTTGGCGCTGCGGATGGTATTCCCGCTGGCGGCATCGCTGATCGTGCTGCTGCTGGGCGAGGGGATCGCCCGCGGGAGCCTGAGCGCAGACGTTTTTGCAAGTTTTATCTTCCCACACATCGGGGCTTATCTGCTGGCGTGGCTGCTGCTGTTTCTGGTGTGGCTGCTGCTGGACTGGGTGTTCCGCTGTCCGCCGCTGTCCACGCTGGGCATGGCGGTGCTGGGCTGTGCGCCCTGCGCGGTGAACTTTTACACCCTGCAGCTGCGCGGCGAGCCGTTCCTGCCATGGGATCTGACACAGGTGTCGGAGGCTGCCGGTGTGGCATCCGCTGCGGGCCTCAAGATCCAGCCCAGCATGGTCGTGGCCATCATCGTGGTGCTGGCACTGACGGCGGGCAGCTTTTTCCTGTACCGCGGCCGTCACAAACAGCGCTGGCTGCCCCGGCTGGCGGGCAGTGCCGCCACCGCGGCGGCCCTCTGCCTGCTGGTGTTCGGCGTGTACCTGCAGCCCGCTGTCACGCAGGTGCTGGGCATTACGCCGGATGCATGGATGCAGGACCGCTACTACCGCTACTACGGCGTGATCACCGGCTTTATGACCAACCTCACCAATCTGGAGATCTCGAAGCCCGAGGAATACTCGCAGGAAGCGGTGGATGCCCTGCTGGACAATGTGGACGAGAGCCAGAAGTTTGCCACCAGCCCGCTGTACTCCACCAGCTACAGCGCCGTGACCCCCAAGGACGAGCAGGTGAAGCAGCCCACCATCATCTATGTGATGGACGAGTCCTACTGGGATGTCTCGGAGCTGGAACAGTATGGCATCACCTTTGATACCGATGTCTCCAAGAACCTGCATGCCTTGCAGCAGACCAGCGCCTATGGCCGGGCCTACAGCCCCAGCTTTGGCGGCGGCACCTGCGATGTGGAGTTTGAAGCCCTTACCGGCTACTCGGTATCCTTCCTGCCCAGCGGCAGCAAGCCCTACCAGCAGCATGTGACCAAGCCCATGTTCGCCATGCCCAATTACCTCAAGCTCAAGGGCTACCAGACCGCAGCCGTGCACTGCTTCTGGGCAAAATACTGGAGCCGCGACAAGGCTTACCCCAACCTCGGCTTTGACGATTTTATCAGCCTTGAGGATATGCATGGCGTGACCAAGGTGCGCAAGCACTACTGGACCAGCGGCCTTGTCACCGATGATTCCATGGCCGACCAGATCATCCAGCAGTACGAGAGCATGAAGTCCAGCTCGGACAAGCCCATCTTCCTGCACGCTGTCACCATGCAGAACCATACCAATTATAACAAGGACAACTACCCGGACGACGAGCGCGTAAAGGTGCTGTCCCACCCGGCGGGCCTCAAGCCCAGCACCGTGGGCGCGCTGGAAGATTTTGCTACCGGCATCCGGGATGCAGATGCCATGATGGGCAAACTGACCGAATACTTCTCGCAGGTGGACGAGCCGGTCATTCTGGTGTTCTGGGGCGACCACTATAACCCCATCGATTCCAATTACGATGTCTACACCACTACCGGCTATGCCAGCGATTCCAGCGCAGACCCCCGCCTGCACCAGACCACGCTGCTGATGTGGTCCAACTACAGCCAGCAGCAGGTGGACCTTGGCACCATTGCCGCTTACGATATCTCGCCGGTGATGATGGACATTTACGGTCTGGAAGAGCCGCTCTACTTCCAGTTCCTGAACCGTCAGCTGCGCGTGGCCAGCCGCACCAATACCCGCGGGACCACCATGAATCTGGACGGCACCACCACGCAGGAGCCTACCGGGTTCCAGCAGCGGTGGAGCGCAGAGCACTGGCTTTTGCAGTACGACCTGATGTTCGGCAGGGGATACGCCCTGCAGCGCATGGGCCTTGCGGGCCTGAGCGGCGTGGACACAGGCAAATGAGCGAAAAACAGACGATTTCTTTGTAAAAAACAGAGAAAAACTCTTGCAACCGGCGTTTGTTTGTGATATTATAACAAAGCATTACACACGCATCACTATGCCCTTTTGTGCCCAAATGGGTGGAGGGCAGTCCCGAACCGTCCGATACGGCCCGGGATCACGGTGTGCGGAGGCAAAACAATATCTGGAGGTATTTTTACTATGGCAGTCGTTTCTATGAAGCAGCTTCTCGAAGCAGGTGTGCACTTCGGTCACCAGACCCGCCGCTGGAACCCCAAGATGGCTAAGT
>ERZ773269.3626-NODE-3626-length-9990-cov-7.582889_pt1 | contig 9990 bp, 8 predicted proteins | sample MGYA00511958_ERZ773269 | MGnify/ENA primary metagenome ERZ773269 (study PRJEB29015, sample SAMEA2737761) | human gut metagenome | biome: human gut; feature: human-associated habitat; material: faeces | place: China | collected 2012 ... | reverse complement strand
ACTTCAGGGTGGGGAAGATGTAGTTCTCCACAAAGTCCTTCTTCAGGTCCAGCACGTACAGCTTGGAAGCGCCGGTAGCCTTGGCCTTTTCTTCCAGACCATCCAGCTCCGTGCCCTGACCCACGTCACCGGAGACAGCGACGACCTCGCAGTTGTTGTAGTTTTCCTTCAGCCAGGGAATGATGATGGAGGTATCCAGACCACCGGAGTAGGCCAGAACAACTTTTTTGATGTTTTCCTTTTTCATAATAAACGCGCTCCTTTTAATAAAAATACACTTTTGTACCCTGATGCGCACTTTCCCTTCGCATCCTCTGTCTTTGATTCGCGGTTGATGATTTTATTATACACAGCGCGGCTTTTCCGTCAATGCTGAAAACTGCCAAACATGCCGCGCATTTGCGGCAGGATTTGTTACACTTTGTATGTTTATGCAGTATTATTTGTTTATATTCAAATTTTATGCAGTTAAAATGTATATATGAGATGCAAAAAAGCGCCCCGAAGGACGCTTTCTTTATGCCTGGTATCTTTCCAGGATCTCCTCCATCTGTTCCTGTGTCAGCGGGTGGGTGGGCTCCGGCTTTTCATTGCCCCTGCGCAGGGGCAGCCACCAGGTGGACAAGCCCAGCCAGCCGAACTTATAGGCGGTGTGGGGCTCACGACCCACGCAGGTGAAGCCCAGGCGGGCATGGATACGCTCACTGGCGGGGTTGGGGTCTGCCACAAGGGCGTAGACATTCCAGTATCCCATCCCGTCCAGAATATCCAGCAGGGCGCGGTAGAGGGTATCCCCCACACCAAAGCCCCGGGCATCGGGGGCACAGTAGATGGTGCTCTCCACAGCCCAGTCGTAGGCCTCCCGGGGGTGATAGCGGTGGGCGCAGGCGTAGCCCAGCAGCTTACCGTCCCCATCCCGGGCCAGCAGCAGAGGGATCAGCGCACGGGTGCTTTCCACCCAGTCCTCATACTCCGGCAGGGAAGAGGGCGTTACCTGAAAGGTGGCGGTATGGTGCAGGACATACCAGTTGTAGATGTCCAGGATCTCCGCCGCATCGGCCCGGGTGGCCAGCGAGAGCCGGGGCAGGTTCTTCTCAGCCCATTCGGCGCACAGGGCTTCCTTTTGCGCCTTGGTCAGCTTTTTCAGGGCTGCTTCCCGGCGCAGGGCGGCAGATTTGTCTGTGCACCGTTCCAGATACGCGAACCGCTGTGCCCCCAGCGCACGGGTGCACTTGGCCCCCTTCCCGCTCTTGTGGGCGTGCAGGCGGCTGGCCGGGTCATTTGTCCAGCCCGTGTAGAGCTGGCCGCCTGCGCAGCGCACCATATAAACATAGGCCCGCTCCGTCTTCTCCGCTTCCCCGCTCATATCACAGTCTCCCGTTGTTTTTCAGCACCTGACGGCAGGCGGCCAGCGCCGTCTCCTTATCCTTTGCGGTGATGAGGAACCGGCTGGCGTGGCAGAAGCTGATGCCCTCGATGCCGCTCTTCTGCTCAATGACCTCCTGCGGCTGGCCCGCCCAGCTCTGGGGGAAGGGCAGCTTCGGCTTTTTGGTCTTGTGGTCGGTCACGCACTGGGCGCTCCACCCGCCGCGCTGGCTGGGGTAGATGACGAAGAGGGCATCGGTCTTGTACAGGCCATTTTTCCAGGGCAGGTAGCAGGGCAGGATCACGATGCCGTCCCGGGAATTCTTATAGGCCTGCTGCACTTTCTCGTCGGCGCGGTTCACGGCGTTTGCGCTCTCGATCTGGTTTTCCAGGATCTGCTTTGCCACAGCCACCGCCTTGAAGAAGCAGGTGTCCTGATCCTCCTTGGAGTCCCACACCGGGTTGAAGAAGCCGATGGCATCGCACAGGCTGTTCTGCTCGCCGGTGTTATCGTTCAGATCAAGGGGCTGGATAAAGTTTTCATCGATGAGCCGGGCCTGACGCTCCCCCACCAGCCCCGGGCCAAGCACCCGCCACAGCAGGCCGAAAGCCGCATAGGGGATGCCGTTGGCGCGGTACTCGCGGGGCTCCTGATGGTGATCGAACATGCCAAAGCCGATATCATACACGATGCCGTCGAAATCGTCCGGCACCACAAAGCCGCGGGTGATCCTGATGTCCGGCCGGATGATCTGCAGCAGCGCCGTTGCAAACACGTCGTCCGCATGGAACTTGCCGGCGTGGGTGAAGCCATTTGCAGGAATTTTCATAACAGCAATACCTCGTTCTCTTTCTTTGGGAACAGTATATCACATTCTGAAGCAGGGGACAAATTTTTGTGCACAACAAAGACCCGCCGGGCAGCATACGCCACACAGCGGGTCTGAAAGGAGGAAGTGCCGTTTCAGGGCACCCTATGAGAAACGTGTGTTTACAGGACGATTGGTTTCTCCGGATCAGGTTCCAGGCTTTCACCGTTGGATTCGATCACGCGGCGGTACCACTCGTAGCTCTTTTTCTTGTAACGTTCCAGCGTACCGGAGCCGTCGCTGTTCAGGTCCACATAGATCATACCGTAGCGCTTTTTGATCTCCGCCGTGGAGCAGGAGATCAGGTCAATGCAGCCCCAGCTGGTATAGCCCATCACGTCCACGCCGTCGTGCAACGCTTCGCTGACCTGCACCAGGTGGTCGTTCATGTAGCGGATGCGGTAATCATCCTCCACCGTAAAGCTACCGTGGCCGTCCGGCACCAGGGTGTCGTTGGCACCCAAGCCGTTTTCGGCAATGAACAGGGGCTTGTGGTAGCGGCTGTACAGCCGGTTCAGGGTGTAGCGCAAGCCCTTGGGGTCGATCTGCCAGCCCCACTCGCTGACCTTGGAATACGGATTGCGCTTGAGGGTGGGGACCATGTTGCTGCCGGTGGGCTCGCCCAGCGAGTGGTCGGCGGCGGCGCAGTTGCTGGAATAGTAGCTGAACGAAACAAAGTCCACAGTGTGGGTCAGGGCTTCGCGGTCCTCATCGCTGATCTCCAGTTGCACGCCCTTTTCCTCAAACACCCGCTTGGCGTAGTAGGGATAGGCACCCAGGGCCTGCACGTCCGAGAACAGGTACACCTCGTTGTCCAGCTCCATCACCTCGATGATGTCATCGGGGTTCGGGGTGAGCGGGTAGATGGTAACGGCCAGGATCATGCTGCCCACCTTGTACTCCGGGTCGATGCTGTGGGCCAGCTGCACAGCCTTGGCGCTGGCCACCAGCTCGTAGTGGATGGCCTGATACAGCTGCTGATTGCTCAGCTGGGCCTTGGGGGTCAGGATGGCACCGCTGACAAAGGGCTGGTGCAAAATGGAGTTGATCTCGTTGAACGTGATCCAGTACTTCACCTTGCCCTTGTACCGCTCAAACAGGACCTGGCAGTATTTCAGGTACAGGTCGATCATGATGCGGTTGCTCCAGCCGTTGTACTTGCGGGCCAGGGCCAGGGGCGTTTCGTAGTGGGAAATGGTGATGAGCGGCTCGATGCCGTACTTGTGGCACTCGTCAATGACATCATCGTAGAACTTCAGGCCCGCCTCGTTGGGCTGTGCTTCCTCACCGGTGGGGAAAATGCGGCTCCACGCAATGGAAAAGCGGTAGACCTTGAACCCCATGCCCGCAAAGAGCTTGATGTCCTCTTTGTAGCGGTGGTAGTAGTCAATGCCTTTCAGCTTGAGGTTGTCGGGGGTCGGCTCCTCGGTGATGACCTTGAAGCCCTTGGGCAGCACATCCTGGATGGACAGGCCCTTGCCATCTTCCAGATAGGCACCCTCGCACTGATTTGCGGCCGTTGCGCCGCCCCAGAGGAAATTTCTCGGGAAATACATACAGGTTCCTCCCTAATGTTGCAGCGTCCGGGGATCAGTTCTTTTTCTCGTCACGGAACAGGACGAACGAGACGATAAAGGCCACCACAAAGGCAATGGCTGCACCGGCGCAGGCATAGTAGAAGTTGGACATGGGGGTATCCAGGCCAATGTAGCTGGGCAGGGTCAGCAGACCGGGAGAGCCGCCGGAGTAGTTCTTGGTGTTCATCAGGCCCATAAAGAAGCCGCCCACGCCGCCGCCAGCCATGGCTGCGATCATGTTGGTGCGGATCTTCATGGTAACGCCGAACAGGACCGGCTCGGTGATGCCGCAGACGGCAGTGATACCGGTGGCGGAGGTCAGCTGCTTGAGTTCGGGGTCCTTGGTCTTGATGGAAACGGCCAGAGCAGCAGCGCCCTGTGCCACGTTGGAGGCCAGCTGGCCCGGATAGATGATGGTATCAAAGCCGATGGTCATACGGTTGTTGATACCAATGGGGGTCAGGGCGTGGTGGGTACCTGTCATGACCAGGAACGGCAGGAACACGCCGACGATGGTGGGCACCAGCCAGGGTGCCAGGGTGCTCAGGCCATTGATCACAGCTGCCAGGGCGTTGGAGACCACATAGCCCACCGGGCCCAGCACACACAGGGTGGCAATGCCGCAGATGAACATGGTCAGCAGCGGAGCGGTAAAGAAGCGGATGGCTTTGGGGGAGATGCGGGTAGCCCATGGCTCCACCTTGGACATCAGCAGCACGCCCAAGATGATGGGGATCACGGACGAAGAATAGGAGGCGTTATAGATGGGCAGCATGAAGATGGTGATGGCCTCGCCGCTTTCCTTGGAGGCGGCCACTAGGTTCACAAAGCTGGGGTGGATCAAGATGCCACCCAGCATCATGGCCAGGTAGGGGTTGCAGCCCAGCTTTTTCGCCGCCGAGTTAGCCAGCAGGATGGGCAGGAAATAGAACGTGGCATCGCCCATGAAGTTGATGACCTGGTAGGTGCTGGACGTATTGCTGACCAGCTTGAACGCCACCAGGATGGCCAGCACGGCCTTGATCATGCCTGCTGCGGTCAGCGGGGGCAGGATGGGGGTAAAGATGCCGGTCAGGGTGTCGATGACACGGTCGTACCACTTGCCCTTGGGGGCGGGGCCTGCGGCGGCAGGGGCGGTGCCCAGCATCCCGCTGAGCTTCTCGTACACCTGCGTGACCTCGGCACCAATAATCACCTGATACTGGCCGTTTGCCTGGGCAACGCCCACAACACCGGCCAGGCCCTTGATGGCATCGGTATCGGCTTTTGATTCATCTTTCAGGTTAAAGCGCAGACGGGTGGCACAATGGGTGGCGTTGCTCACATTCTCGGCACCGCCCACCAGGCTGAGGATCTGTTTTGCCAATGCGCCGTAATCTTCTTTTTTTGCCATTTGCAATTCCTCCATGATGGTTTGATCCAGGGTGATCCGGAGCCTGCTGCGCAGAAGCTCTGCGTCAGCCACACCGGGCAGCCCGCGGATCGCGTTGAGGTCGATCACACTGCGGTCCTTTACGGTAACGGACAGACAGCCGCTGCGGAAATCACACAGGCCTATATTTTCTTTTCCGCCGGCCGGAGCAGCCAGCTGCTCCAGGAACTGTTCACGATCCATGGCAGAGGACCTCCCTCTCGGTCAATATCTTCTGAACCGCCCAACGCGCGCCATTGAGCGGATTCATGCAAAAAGGTGGGCAAGGTAGCGGGGCTGGTTCAGGCCTCATGCTTCTCCTGCAAACGGCTGATGTGCAACATAAGGTATACGATCTCCTCATCGTTGCACTTCCAATTCCAAGTGGTTTGGAAATAGTCCGCGATGGCGCGGGCACACTGATACACCTGCGGGTACTCCCGCCGCATTTGAGCCAGCATCCCGCTGATCCGCTCCTCCACCTGCCTGCCGGAGGCAAGTCGCTGGATGAGGTAGCGCAGATGCATGGAAAACCGGGAATACGAAAAGCTCTCTTTGTTGAGCGTAATAGCAAGCTGTTTCTCCACGATGCCGTCCACGTCCGAAAGGGCCTTGAGCGTCATCATCATGGAGTGCATATCGCCCGCTTCCGCCTCGGCGTTGATGAGGTGGAGGGCAATGTTCACCACCTCGCTGTCTGGTAGCTTCAGCCCGGCTTCCCGCGCCAGCAGCTCCCGTGCCTGTTTGGCCAGCTCTGTCTCCTTGGGGTACAGGTGGCGCACATCGTAAGCCAGCGGGGTCGAGATCTCGATGCCCTTGCGCAGCCGCTCCGCCGCAAAGTTCAGGTGGTCGGCCAGGGTAAAGGGCAGGTTTGGGTTCAGCGCACAGTCCAGCTCGATCTCAGCCCGCTCCGTGATCTCGGCGCAGGCCAGCACCAGCGGGCGGGGCAGATCGGCTGCCATGCCAAAATATTTTGGATTCACATCGTAAAATGTCCGCTCGATGCGGGAAAGGTCCGTCAGCTCGTAAGGCATTTTGGGGAACCCGACCCCCCGGCCCAGCACCACCAGCTCCTTGCCGTTTCCGTCCAGTGCCAGGGCGGCATTGTTGTTGATCTGTCGGATGATTTTCATACCGTTCTACTCCCTGCATCGAATTTTCGGACAAAAAGAAAAACCCCGAACGCAGCAACTTACACTACTCCCCTTGTTTTGGAAAGGGAATTCGATGCAAGTAGCGCCTCCGAGGAGTAACGTCTTGTTTTTACGAATTTATAATACCAAAGGTTCTTTGCTGTGTCTATTCGCACGATACCCAAAAAAGCGTATTGTTTTTTGTGCACCGTGAAAAAAGTGCAGCAAAAAGCCGCCGGGCAGAGAAATGTCCGGCAGCCATTGGTTCAATCTAAATTCTATGCACTTACTTTTTCCGGCTGCGTGTCTTAGTCACAGCCGTGGTGGGCTTCACGGCGGGGGAGAAGTTCGGCTTTTCGGTGAGGGCGGTGGTGGTGGGCTCACCCAGTGCCAGCACTTCGGCCAGCTCCTTCTGCACCTTGGCGTTGACAGGGTCGTTCACAGCCAGCACATCGGAGTAGAACTGCTCCATCTCTTCGCGGGTGGAGAAGGTTGCAACGTACATCTGGTTGCCCATGGCACCGGACAGAGCCTCGGGGATGCGGTCCACCATCCGCATATTCTTCTGGTACTTCTGCATGATCTGCTCATGGCTGTACACAAAGTTCTTGCCATCGCGGCGGCCCGCAAAGGGGCAGTAGTAGTGCTCGCCCACCGGCATATCCGTGCCGCCGAAGGCGATCATATCTGCCCAGATCTTGTACACGTTGGTGGAGCGGGCAAAGTTGATCATATCCGGGGTAAAGCCGCCGCAGGGGCGCATATTGACCTCCAGTGCCACGAGCTGGCCCTTTTTGCCCATGCTGGCCTGATCCTCGGTCATGCGGAAGAACTCAAAGTGGACGAATCGGCTCTTCACGCCAAAGCTCTTGACGGCGGCACGTCCGGCGGCGCGGGTATCCTCGGGCAGATCCTTGATGATATAGTAGATGGAGTTATCGTTGTCGTTGACGATGTCCATGATGGACACCGGGCTGACGTTGCCCGCCTCAAAGATGGGGTTGCCGCTGCCGTCGATGATGGCATCGTAGCTGTTGACCTCGGCGCGGACGAACTCCTCCATGATGTAGGAGACTTCCGGGTGCTCTGCGGCCTTGTAAGCCAGGAACTTTTTCAGCTCCTCCTCGCTGGAGAGCTTGTGGGTATCGGAGGCCCCCACGCCGTTGTCCGGCTTGACCACCACCGGGTAGCCCACTTCCTCGATGAACTTTTTGCAGCCCGCAAAATCGTCTACCATGTGGTAGCGGGCGGTGGCAACGCCCGCTTTCTGGTAGTATTCTTTCATCTTGCTCTTGTACTTGATGCGGGGCATATCCTCGGTCTGGAAACCGGAGGTGATGTGGAAATCGGTGCGCAGGGCAGCGTCCCGCTCCAGCCAGTACTCGTTGTTGGATTCCAGCCAGTCGATGCGGCCGTACTTGAACGCAAAGAACGCCACCGCGCGGTAGACCTCATCGTAATTTTCCAGGCTGCCGACTTTGTAGTACTCGTTCAGGCTCTCTTTCAGCTCCGGTTTCAGCTCGTCATAGGGCTGGTCGCCGATGCCCAGCACGTTCATCCCGTTGTTTTTCAGCTCCCGGCAGAACTGCCAGTAGTTGGTGGGGAAGTTGGGCGAAATAAAGATAAAATTCTGCATGGTTTTTTCTTGATTCCTCTTTCCTCTATAAAAACTCCTTCCGTCACGGCTTACGCCGTGCCAGCTCCCTCTGAGAGGGAGCCTATAAGGCCCCCTCCCTGAGGGGGCTGTCGCCATAGGCGACTGGAGGAGTTACTCTCCCAGCACATACGGCATATAATACGCCGCCTGCTTATACCACCAATCCCAGTCGTGCTTGACGTCGTGGCCCCACAGGTCCACCCAGATGGGGATGTGCTTGGCCTCGAAGATGCGCTTGAGATACCAGGTGGTATCCGGCTGCTCCCAGGCGCCCTGGCCGCAGCAGATGACCGCTTTCTGGCTGCGGAACAGCTGCATGTAGGGGTGGTCTTCCGGGAAATTTGCCATATAGTCCACCGGAGAGTTCATGTATACTAGCTCATCCATGTAGCCGCCGAAGCCGTAATTTGCGGTATAAATGCCGCTGAGCGCCAGACAGCCGCAGAAGATGTCCGGGCGGCGGAGATACAGGTTGACGGCGTGGGTAGCGCCCAGGCTGCAGCCAAAGGCGATGACGCCGGGGTTGCCGTCCCAGCCGTTCCGCTCCCGGGCGATCTGCTGGAGCTTGGGCACGGCTTCCTCCACGATGTAGTGGAGCCACTGCTCATAGCGGCGGATCCGCCAGTAGGGGTTGCCGTTGGGGTCGGACCAGGTCTCCTTGTCCAGCGTGTCGATGGAGAGGACCATCACCTTGCCCGCATCGATCCAGGGCGCAAGGGTATCGGCCATGTGGAAGTCCTCAAAATCAAAGAAGCGGCCATCCTGGCAGGGGATATAGAGGATGGGGCGGCCTGCATGGCCGTACACCTTGCACTCCATCTCTCGGCCCAGGGCGGGGCTGTAATCCTTAAAATACTGCATTTCCATCGCGGATACCTCCTTTTGTGCCCTCTCCGTCTGTTTCGCAGACAGTTCTCCCAGAGGGAGAGCCAAGGGCGTCTGTCTTATTCAAGCCCATACATCAGGGTATGGAACACAAACGGCAGCTGCTTTTCCCAGCTGGCTTCGCTGTGGGTGCCGCCGGGCACCACCCGGGCGGTCAGGTTGATGCCCCGGGCAAAGATCTTATTGCACATCTCCCCGAAGCCTTTCCGCATCCCCTCGTGGTTGCCCATCTCTTTGGAGCCGTAGTCCATGTAGAGGACGGTGCCCGACGCCAGCTTTGTGCGGGCGGTCAGGTTCATGAGGGCCGCCGGAGCCACCCAGAGGGAGGGCGAGAGTGCCGCCGCCCGGCTGAAGACATCGTTGTAGGCCAGCAGGGCGTACAGGCTCATCAGGCCGCCCATCGAGCTGCCCCCGATGAACGTGTGAGCCCGGTCGGGCAGGGTGCGGTACTGGCTGTCGATGTACGGTTTGAACTCGTGGACGAACCAGTTGAGGGTGTCCTTGCCTTTGCCGTCAAAGTGGCCGTAGTTGGGGTCGTCAAAACGGTAGGGGGAATACTCCACCAGCCGCTCGTTGTTGGGGCCCGCATTGCACTCAATGGCCGCCACGATCACCGGGGTGTCGGTGTAGTCCAGATAATCGGCCATTCCCCAGCTCTTGCCATAGGTGGCGTCGCTGTCAAAAAACACGTTCTGGCCGTCGAACATATAGAGCACCGGATACCGGCGGTCCGGGTCTGCCTCATACATAGTGGGCAGATATACATAAGCGCGCCGCTCCTCCTCGCCGTTGACGGCCGGGTAGCGCACAGTCCACTTTTTGATCATCTTCCAAAATCCCTCTCGTTCCCTCAATTTCTTGTTCTGAGATTAGTTTAACACCGTAAAGCAGGAATTGCAATAAAAAGCATCCGGATACGGCAAACGCCGCCGGGGTCCTGTCCTGGCGGCGTTTACAAAAATTCTGAACAGAAGAATTCTGGAAAGCGGCTTAGTATTTCTTCTCGACCGGAACGATCCAGCCCTTGGTATCGGGGAGCTTGCCCCACTGCATCCCGGTCATGGTGTCGTACAGCTTCTGGGTGACAGGGCCG
>ERZ773269.3623-NODE-3623-length-9995-cov-17.159859_pt1 | contig 9995 bp, 14 predicted proteins | sample MGYA00511958_ERZ773269 | MGnify/ENA primary metagenome ERZ773269 (study PRJEB29015, sample SAMEA2737761) | human gut metagenome | biome: human gut; feature: human-associated habitat; material: faeces | place: China | collected 2012 ... | reverse complement strand
TTGGTTATACACTTGATGAGATTAAGAATGCAGTTACAGGAAAGACATATGCAAGTTTCGAGCCAGCACTTGATTACTGCGTAGTTAAGATTCCTAGACTTCCATTTGATAAGTTTATCTCAGCTAAGAGAACACTTACAACACAGATGAAGGCTACAGGTGAGGTTATGAGTATTTCTGATAACTTCGAGGGTGGTCTTATGAAGGCTATACGTTCTCTTGAACAGCATGTTGACAGCCTTATGTCATATGACTTTACAGGACTTACAGATGAAGAGCTTCTTGAAGAGCTTGCAATTGTAGATGATAGAAGAATCTGGAAGATAGCTGAAGGTTTAAGAAGACACATTTCTGCAGCCAAGATGCATGATATTACTAAGATAGACTTATGGTTTATTGATAAGCTCCAGATTATTGTTGATATGGAGAATGCTCTTAAGAGAGGACCTCTTACAGAGAGCCTTTTAAGAGAAGCTAAGAGAATTGAATTCCCTGACAATGTTATCGGCGATTTAACAGGTCACACAGAAAGAGAAATCAAGGAATTAAGAGACAAGTATAATATACATGCAGCATTTAAGATGGTTGATACATGTGCTGCAGAGTTTGCAGCTACAACACCATACTATTATTCAGTATATGGCAGTGAGAACGAAGCTGTAGAGACTAAGGATAAGAAGAAGGTTCTTGTACTTGGTTCTGGTCCAATCAGAATCGGACAGGGTATCGAGTTCGACTTCTGTTCAGTTCATTGTACATGGGCATTCAAAAAAGAAGGTTTCGAGACAGTTATTGTAAATAATAACCCAGAGACAGTTTCTACTGACTTTGATATTGCTGATAAGCTTTACTTTGAACCACTTACAGCAGAAGATGTTGAATCAATTGTAGAATTTGAGAAGCCGGACGGTGCAGTTGTACAGTTTGGTGGACAGACAGCTATCAAGCTTACAGAAGCACTTATGAAGATGGGAGTTCCTATTCTTGGAACTAAGGCAGAAGATGTAGATGCTGCTGAGGATAGAGAGCTTTTTGATGAGATTCTTGAGCAGACACAGATTCCAAGAGCTAAGGGACAGACTGTGTTTACAGTTGATGAAGCTCTTAAGGCTGCCAATGAGCTTGGATATCCTGTGCTTGTAAGACCTTCATATGTACTTGGTGGACAGGGTATGCAGATTGCTGTATCTGATGAAGATGTAGTTGAATTCATGAACATCATCAACAGAATTAAGCAGGATCACCCAATCCTTGTTGATAAGTACCTTATGGGTAAGGAAATCGAAGTTGATGCTGTATGCGATGGTCAGGATATTCTTATTCCTGGTATCATGGAGCATATTGAGAGAGCCGGTATCCACTCAGGAGACAGTATTTCAGTATATCCAGCTAAGTCTATATCACCTAAGATTGTAGACATGATTGAAGATTATACAGGAAGACTTGCAAGAGCTCTTCATGTAAAGGGTATGATTAACATTCAGTTTATCGTATATAATGACCAGGTATATGTAATTGAGGTTAACCCTCGTTCAAGCCGTACAGTACCATACATCAGTAAGGTTACAGGTATTCCTATTGTTAAGCTTGCAACACAGGTTATTATCGGTAAGACAATTAAGGAATTAGGATATGAGCCGGGACTTCAGAAGGCAGCAGATTACTATGCAATTAAGATGCCTGTATTTTCATTTGAGAAGATCAGAGGAGCTGACATCAGCCTCGGACCAGAGATGAAGTCTACAGGTGAGTGCCTTGGTATATCTAAGAGCTTTGATGAGGCACTTTATAAGGCGTTCGAAGGAGCTGGAATCAGACTTCCAAAGCATAAGCAGATTATCATGACTCTTGCAGATAAGGATAAGCAGGATGGTATTGATATTGCACAAAGATTCGAAGCATTAGGTTATAAGATATATGCTTCAAGAGGAACAGCCAAGGTTCTTAAGGAAAATGGCGTACATGCAATTCAGGTTAATAAGATTGGGCAGGAAGCACCTACACTTCTTGATCTTATCTTAGAACATAAGATTGACCTTGTAATTGATACACCAGAGAATGGAATTGAGAGAGCCAAGGACGGATTCCTTATCAGAAGATATGCTATTGAGACAGGCGTTCACTGCCTTACAAGTCTTGATACAGCCCATGCACTTATATCAAGTCTTGAGCATGCATTCAATAATCAGGAATTATCTATAGTTGATATTGCCCAGATTGATAATCGTGGTAATAACTAATCTGATAATAATTAAATAATGTAATGAAAATAAGGGGTATCATATCATTTTGATATGATATCTCTTATTTTTTATGGGAATAATATAGCATGTTATTTGCATTAGTTGCAGAGTTATCTGTTATCACGCTCTTACTTTACAAAGATATTTCATCAATAGGATAAGTGAATCAAACGGGAGTATTTTAATAAAAACATAGGAAAAAGGTATGGTGTTTTTATTGACAGATAAAAAGAGGATGATATAATTCTATCTGCGAAGTTAGCAGATGCTAACCTATTGACACATTAAACAGGAGATTTTTGATTATGCCACTAAATCTTGCAGATAAAAACAAAATATATATAATTCAGAGAATTGTTGGAAACAAAGATATGGTACACAGGCTTCAAAGTCTTGGATTTGTTGTGGGTAGTAAGATAAGTGTACTATCTGAAATCAATGGAAATTATGTAGTAGTTATTAAGGATATTAAAATAGGGCTTGCTAAGGAGTATGTTAAGCGTATTATAGTTGCCTGATGTAAAGGAGAGAGTTATGTCTAATAGGAAATATATTAAAAGCTTACTCCTTGGAATGAGTGTCATGATGACTATATTGATAGCTATACAGATATATCTTACTGTTTTTGTGCTAAAACATAACGAATTGCTTCCGAGGATTCTTTCGTGTACAGCACTGATTCTTGATATAATCATACTTGCTGTATTCTTTGTCAGTTCAAGGATAAACGCAGATGTTGACAGTATGGCTTATACAGATGTAACAGGGATTAATAACAAGCTGGCATACCAGAATCATATAATCAGACTTAATAATGCAGATGATACATTTTTAGTGGGAGTTATAATGTTTGATCTTAATAATCTGAAAAGAGTTAATGATACTCTTGGACACGAGATGGGGGACAGATATATTGAGAGCTTTTCAGCTATACTTGCAGGCGTGCAGAATGAACGTATTAGTGCGTACCGTATAGGTGGTGATGAATTCTGCGTTATTCTGGAGAAGACAAATGCAGTAGAGATACACCAGATTCTGGATAGTCTTGAAAGAAAAATAAATGTTTACAATGAAAAAAACAATATTAAGATTTCATATGCCAAAGGATATGAAATAAGCACAAGAGAGCATTATTATCTTATGGAAGAGCTTACTAAGCGTGCAGACAGCCGCATGTATGAAAACAAGCGGTTAATGAAGGGAAAAAGATTGGATGGCAGAAGGTTAAACGTATGATAACAGGAATTGTAGTAGCATTATTATTAGCAGTAATAGTGTTTCAGTATATGATTATAAAAATAGACAAGGATAAAAGACATGAGGCCGGACATGATAAGCTTACTGGATTATGCAATCCTGAGCATCTTATGCAGAAAATGAAAGAACTGCCAGATAAGAAAAAGAACAGACTTATCATTTATTCAGATATAGCAGAATTCAAGCTTATTAATGAAATATTTGGAATAGAAAAAGGTAATGAAATATTGCTTAAGCAGGCATATATAATAAAAAACATGCGGTAGATGGATATTTATACGGAAGAGTTGGTGAAGATCATTTCGTAGTGATTGCAGATGAAGCTACATTTAATGAAGAACATCTTTATGAATGCAGGGAGACATTACAGAATGTGCTTTCTGATTCAGTATATAATGTCAGAGTCTGTTTTGGGATATACAGGACTGATAATATGAATGAATCATTATCATTTATGTGTGACAAGGCTTCATTTGCAGTAGCCTCGATTAAGGATGATACACATAGCTTTATTGCTTATTATGATGACACAATGCTTGAAGCTGCTATTAAATATAAGACAATAGTTGATGAATTTGATGATGCTATAAAAGCCAGTGAGTTCAAGATGTATCTACAGCCGCAGATCTCTGCAAAAACAAGGAGGCTTACAGGTGCAGAAGCTTTAGTAAGAAGAATAAAGTCAGATGTACCTAATCTGATGGGAGAGCTGGAAGAACTAAGAAAAGCAGGATTCACTATTGAAATGGATGATTTTGGAAGCGGTTATTCATCGCTTAATACATTAAAGGATATTAATATTGATGTATTAAAGGTTGATATGGGCTTTATAAAAGAGACTAAGAATGTTAAGAAAAGCCGCATAATACTTGCTTCTGTGATAAAAATGGCAAAGGAGCTTAATCTTTTGATTATTACATAGGGGGTTGAAACAGAAGAGCAGGTTGATAATCTGACAAAGCTGGGATGTGATGTATTTCAGGGGTATTATTTTTCTAAAGCTATTGATGTTAACGAGTTTGAAAAGAGATATCTATATAGGAAAAAAGCTGGGTGAATATAATTATAAAACATATATTATTCTGGAACTACACAGATAAAGTAAAGTCATAACATAAAGAGAAAGACAGATAAAGCCAGATAGATGTGAGGATGTGGGAGAAAATCCTGCGTCCTTTTTTGTCGCTTTACATCATTGGTGCAATCGGTGAAGCAAGTGAACCAAAGTGTATTAAAGCAGGATGTGACAACAAACAAGCATCTGGCAGCAGTTATTGCTATCTGCATAAACCATATACAGGTCATTCTTCTTATGGTAGTTCAACAGGCAGCAAGTCATCAACCACAAAGAGCACATCAAGCAGTAGTTATAGCGGAAGTTCCAGCAGCAGTAGCAAAAAGACAGGAACTTCAAGTGGTTCCAGCAGCAGTTATTCGACAAAGAGTCATTCTTCTAGCAATAAGAGCAATCCATATGCTTCTTATGATAGCGGATATGATTCTATCTATGATGATGGAGATTATGACTGGAACAGATATCAGAAAGATAAGGACTATGCTGATGGTGTAGATGATGCGATGGAAGAACTTGATGAGGACTGGTAATATGGCAGGTAACTGGAAAGAACCGGAGTTTGATTTTTCAGAGCGTTCAGATAGAGTGACATTAAAACTGGAAGTTGGACAGGTTGTTTATATTCCGGGTGCGGCAGATATTAGAAATGAAAATACAGACCAAGCGGAACTAAAGTCAATGTCGAAAGAAGAAAGAATATTAGAGTATATCAGACAGAATGGAAATATTTCAACGCAGAAGGTTATGGATTTGTGCAATTACAAGTCTAGAACAAGTGCAAGAAATTTATTAGAGAAATTAATAAAATCCGGCAAGATTGAAAAAGTTGGAGAGAATACAAATACCATTTATACAATATTGGAATAGAGATAGTGGTCAGTGCTGGTCATTTTTATTTAAAAGTGACCAGTAGGTGGTCACTAATATATGATAAGTGACCAGTAGTGACCAGTAAATGACCAATAGTATCCGATAAGTGTCCGATTAGTGACCACCTATCGGACACTCGTAATCACTAGATTAAATAAAATGAATTTATGCAGACCGATGTTATTTTCAGTACTCTCTGGGTATAAGATGATTTCGGTCAAAGGTGCAGTTAAGAAAAGTGAAGAAGTAGAAAAAAATTAGAATATTTATGCAATTTGGTAACATATGTTACGGAATATGGTTTGCCTAAATACTATAATACATACATAAGATAAATAAAACAGAATCTGAAAGGAGATTTTTATTATGAAGAAATATGTATGTGGACCATGTGGTTATGTGTACGATCCAGAGGTAGGAGATCCAGATGGAGGAATTGCACCTGGAACACCATTTGAAGATATTCCAGATGATTGGGTATGTCCAATCTGTGGATTGGGTAAAGATGTTTTTGAAGAACTAAGCGAATAAGAAGACTGGTTTATTCGATATAGAGTAAAGCCTCAGCATCAAGAATTTTGATTGATTTCCTTGAAGACAGATGAATAAATCCGTCCTCCTGAAGTGATAAAAGCGTCCTTGAAAGGGAAGGTCTGGTTGTATTCAGATACAGAGCCAGTTCTTCTCTATTCATGGATAATGATACAAGATTGTTGTTATCTGCATGCTCTAATAGGTATGTGGCAATGCGCTGTTTGAGATTACCGCTGGTAAGGACTTCAAGCTGTTGGTTATTTTCATCAGTTCTTTTGGCAAAGAGTTCCAGCATATTAAAAACTACTTTGCTGTGATGAGAGCAGTTTTTTTCACATCTGCCACCAAAGAAGTCCTTTGCAATCTCAAGAAGCTTTACATCAGTTTTTGCTTTTGCATATCCGCTATAGCGGTCTTTATTAAGAAAAAGTTCAACTTCGCCAAAATCTTCCCCTTCGGAAATGTTGGTAATACGAAGAACTTTACCATTAACATTGATGGAGCCAAGTTCTACTTCACCATTGAGAATGAGGTAGAGCTTATTGGGAACATCACCCTGAAAGAATATATAATCGTTTTTCTTATATTCATGAATGACGGACTGAGTACAAACGAGACTTTTCTTAAATTCAGTGTCATCCAGATTATGGAAAATAGACAGGTCTTTGATTTGCATATAAGTACCAGCTTTCTATTATAGTAACATTTATTTTAACATATATGAGGTGGATTGTAAGGAGGTTTTTATGACAGTAATTACATTTGATGATAATTTAATAACAGGCAATAAGACAATAGACGAGCAGCATAAGGAGCTGATTGATCGTATTCAGCAGTTTGTGAGTGCATGTGAATCAGAAGATGCAAGAGTAAAGGCAATTAAAATGCTTGATTATCTTGATGAATATACGGAATTTCATTTCAAAGAAGAAGAAAAACTACAGAAAGATGTAGGTTACCCAGGCTTGGAGGAACATATAAAGAAGCATGAGGAGTTCAGGCATACTGTTAAGGTACTCTATGATTATCTGGATGAAAATGAGGGACCAGATGAAAAGTTTATGGAGCAGGTAAAAATCAATGTTATTGACTGGCTGTTTGGTCATATCAAGACATTTGACAGATCTGTAGCCGAATATATAAATATATATGATAATCCTGACAGATTATAGAACTGTTTGTTATGCAATTATATTTTAATAATGTATGCCCCAGTCAGACCAAATACTTTCTGCAAAGCAGCAGATATACTTGCAGATAAGTGTGGATGTGATGTAATTGCACGATTTGAGACTAATAGAGATGCTGTAGAAGGTGACAATTTAATAAAGTTACAAAAAAGGTATTCAGATGAGTGTTACGTATCTGAATATCTTTTTTTATAATTGTGCACATAATTAAATATATGCTTGACAGAATAAAAGGAATGATATAAAATCCTAATTAAGAATAAATCCTATTAAGGAGGTTGAAGAAAATTAGAAATACAATTCAAAGAGATATGGTACTTGATGCAGTAAATGAAATGCACCGTCATGTAACAGCAGACCAGATATATACATTTATAAAAGAAAAATATCCATCTATCGGAAGAGGGACTGTATATAGAAATCTTGGCATTCTTGTAGAAGAAGGCAAGGTTAGAAAAGTGGAAGTTCCAGATGGTTCAGATCGCTTTGACTTTACACTCGAAAATCACTACCATGTGGAATGCGTAAAGTGTGGAGAGATATAACCTGTATAAAAATCTTACGCCGGCTGTATTAGCTTACGAAGGCATTGCCTATCAGTATATGGCACCTGTAGTTTTTGAAAATGAGCATAATGTTTGACTTAAATAATCTAAAGCGTGCAAATGACACATATGGACATGCGGTAGGAGACCAGCTTATAACAAATTTTGCAAGATTATTGAGAAATGCCATTCCAGCAAAAGATTTTGTTGGAAGGTACGGCGGTGATGAGTTTATTGCAATTATTACACAGACGACAAAGAAATCCTTAATATCATGGATGAAGTGCATGATGAGGTTAAACATTTCAATGAAAACATACATAAGGTGGAAGTAAGTTATGCATACGGATATGCTTTTTCAGAAGATTATGCTGATTGTACAATTAAGACTTTGTTTGATAAAGCAGATAAGCATATGTATGAGAATAAAGCAGTAGAAAAAGCAAAATTAGAAGCAACTATTTGATAGACTATTGTATAATGAATTTATATCACCATAAAGAGAGCATGACAAACACACTTGACAATATCTCTCTTGGGAGTGTATCAGGAAGTGGAACAAAGATGCACCCCAGAGAGCATAGCTGCCGGAATGGTGGTCAATCTACAGCTTTTTGACAATGAATTAAAATTTCGGATACAGCCAGATAAGAGACATTACAGTAATGCTAATCCAGCAGCACAATCCTAAAAGCAGTGGTTTTGCACCTGTTTTTATCAGTTTTATCACATTTGTGTTAAGACCAATAGCACTCATTGCTAGGACAATCATGAATTTGCTAAGTCTTTTCATTGGCGTGAACATATCTGCTGGAGCACCCAGAGATGATGCTATTGTTGTTATAATGGATGCGAGAATAAAATACACGATAAACATTGGAAATATTTTCTTAAATTGAAATGTATTGTCAGCTTTATTGGATTTTCGCATACGAATCAGCGACAGTACAAGTGTAATTGGAATAATAGCGAGAGTACGGGTAAGTTTTACTGTAACTGCCTTATCAAGTGTCATTGAGCCCAGATTCCACATAGAGTCCCAGGTTGAGGCAGTTGCTGTAACTGATGATGTATCATTTACAGCAGTTCCGGCAAAAATACCGAATAATTCACCGCTATTTGTAGGAAATCCTATCAAATGTCCTAGCTGTGGAAATATTAATGCGGCAAGCATATTGTAAAAGAATATAACAGAAATTGCCTGTGCAACTTCATCATCATCTGCATCAATAATAACATATATGTTATTATGATCATGTCCTGCTATAGATGTGGCAAAACATCCTATATATTTATTCAAGCTGTACCCTCCCTATAACCAGTATCCTGTAACAATTGTCATTTTATACATTGACTTGCTTTATCCTACGAGTCTGCTGTAATACATGCTTCTACTCTGCCAGTGATAATATCTCCGGTCCGTTTTTAGTTACTAACACTGTGTTTTCATAGTGGGCTGACAACGAATTATCTATAGTTGATGCAGTCCAGTCATCATCCATCCACTTCACTCTGTAGTCACCTGCACTAACCATAGGCTCTATGGCAAGCGTCATACCTTCATATAACTTCATGCCTCTTCGCTGCTGTCTGAAGTTAGGTATTTCTGGTTCCTCGTGAAGCTGTGTTCCGATACCATGACCTACAAGTTCTCTTATAACGCCATATCCGAATGACTCATTATAATCTGCAATTGCATTGGAGATTTCATATAAGTGACAGCCTTCTTTGGCAAACTTTATTCCTTCAAAGAAACTCTGCCTTGTCACTTCAATCAGTTTTGCTGCTTTATCGCTTATATTGCCTACGCCATAAGTTCTTGCAGCATCTGAATGATACCCCTTATATATAACACCAGCATCAAGACTTACTATGTCTCCATCCTTAAGCACTCTTGCCTTTGATGGAATACCATGTACTATCTCTTCATTTACTGATACACATATAGAGGCTGGATATCCCTGATATCCATAAAATGATGGTATACATCCGTAGCTTTTTATCATCTCATCGCCGATTTTGTTAATGTGATATGTTGTCACACCTGGTTTACATTCCTTTTCAAGTTCCTTAAGAACTGTTCCAAGTATCCTGCCAGCTTCTCTCATTAATTCTATTTCGTGCTTTGACTTAACTGTTACAGACATAACCAGCCTACTTTCCTAAAACATTTACAATTGCATTGAATACATCATCCATTGCCTGTGTACCATCAACCTCTGCTAATACACCCTTCTTTGAATAGTAATCAATCAATGGCTGAGTCTGCTCATGATATACA
>ERZ773269.3616-NODE-3616-length-10013-cov-2.427194_pt1 | contig 10013 bp, 6 predicted proteins | sample MGYA00511958_ERZ773269 | MGnify/ENA primary metagenome ERZ773269 (study PRJEB29015, sample SAMEA2737761) | human gut metagenome | biome: human gut; feature: human-associated habitat; material: faeces | place: China | collected 2012 ... | reverse complement strand
TTGATGAGTGTGATTTTTATCTTCTTGTTATTGGTGCTAGGTATGGGTCAATTGATGAAGAAACTGGTATAAGTTACACAGAGAAAGAATACAATTATGCAAAAACTAAAGGATTACCAGTACTTGTATTGATTAAACAACCTTCGGCTATTTCTGAAAGTGAAAAGGATACCGGAAATGATAAGTATGATAAAATGAAGAAACTGGATGAGTTTAGAGAAAAAGTCAAAAATGATAAAAATACAGTTGATTTTTTCACAGATTTAAACAGTTTAAAGTATGTGGCATCACCGACATTTAGGAACGCCGTTAACTATGTTGATGATAACGCTGGATGGGTTCGATATCGAGATATAGTGGATATAATTAATGAAGAGGCAGAAGGACGAAATAAAGCAAATACTGAACTTGGAGAACATCAGCAGAAGATGCTAGATGACATGAAAGAGATGTTTTCTCAATTCTATAGTAGACTCACTGACCTAGAAAATAACCAGTTAACCTTGAAAGAAATTCCTACAGCAACAAGTGAAGATATCAAAAAATTGTTCCAGGTTGAAGATAATACGTTAATTATTGGAAATCCAGAAGAAAATAAATCAGTTGTAGGGCTAGATGATGTTGGGAACATTCCAGTGGACTCTGCCTTTTTATTAGTATATGCGGCTGATGGTGATGGGCAAATACTAAAGATACGGACACTTGGTTCACCTACTCAGATTTTTACATCAGGTAAGCAGTTTATGGCTGATAATTCAAAAAGAGAATCTGCGAGATGGGAAGAGGCTTTAGACAGACTTATAGAATGGGGCTGGGTTAAAGCTGTAGGGTATAAAGGTGAAATATTTGAATTGACCGGAACAGGTTATAGCAAAGCTGATTGGTTAAAGAACAATATGGCAATAGATACTTCAAAAGAACCGCTTGACGAGTTAAAAGAGTTTGAAGATTAATAAGAATTAAACTAATACAGTTATGCGTATTTATTTGCAAATATACATGGCTGTATTTCTGATTACGGGCAGGGCTCTTCGGGGTTCTGCCCTTTTTCTCTTTTTCCAGACCAAAAGACCACCTGCTGGAAAAGAACAAGAAAAACCAGAAAGGATGTGGTGACTTATCATTATAGGAATTGACCATGGATATTATGCCATAAAAACTCCCCATGTATGTTTCCCGACCGGACTGACCGGATACGATTACGAGCCGTATACCATGCAGAATGTCCTGCAGTACAATGGGAAATTTTATGTGTGTGGAACCGGGCGGCAGACGCTGGTGAGAAGTAAGACTTCCAATGACAATTATTATCTTTTGACAATGGCAGCCATTGCCCAGGAGATCCGCTACCGCCGGGGAGAGAGGAAAACAGATGTGGTTCTGGCAGCCGGCCTCCCACTGGCAAGTTTTGGCAGGGAGAAAAAAGGCTTCCGGGAATATCTGTTTCGGAAAGAGCAGCTTCTGCGTTTCCGGTACGAGGATGAGAGCTATGAGATCCGGATTCAGGATGTAAAACTGTTCCCACAGGGATACTCAGCCCTGGCTCTCCACCCGGAATGTGTTCGGGACGAGCCTTCTGTTCTTCTCGCAGACATCGGTGGCTGGACCGTAGACCTGATGCGGCTGGACAACAGTGTTCCAAATGCCGCTACCTGCCGCAGCCTGGAACTTGGTGTGATCCGGTGTGTGGATGAGATCACCGAGCAGGTACGCAGAAATACCGGACTGTCTGTAACGGATATTCAGATCGAACGTGTTCTGAACGGCCAGAGCTGCAGCATGGACCCGGCCGCAAAAGAAATCATTGTCCGGCAGGGAAGGCTCTACACGGAGAAAATACTGTCTGCAATTATGGAAGCCGGGTTCGATCTGAAGGCAATTCCGTCCGTGATCATGGGCGGCGGAGCCAGCATTCTGAAACGGCACGTGACACCGCAGGACGGGCTGTGTCGGCAGATTTACCTGACAGACGTACACGCCAATGCTTCCGGCTATGAGCGGATTGTGGGGCAGATGTGCGCGAAGTAAAGAGACCCGTTTTCTCGTTCCGCCTGAATCTTGATAACCCAGATCACAAAAAGGCATGGGAGATCCTGCAAAGTGTTCCAGATGGACAGAAGAGCAGCTATCTGGTTCAGGTGATCTTAAAAGATCAGGAAAATAACCAGCTGGAGAAAAGCATCCGGCAGGCAATCCGGGAAGAACTGGCAGGTGTTTCCATTTCAGACTCCGGGAAGAGTGTTTCAAAGAAGGAAGAAATTCCGTCCCAGATGCTGGATTTTCTCTCCGGGCTTGAGGATGCATTCTGAAAAAGTCAAGTCTTTCCCGGTGATAAGATAGCCAAATTTCAGGCAGTCAAATTAGTATAAATCACGGATTTTTGAAAGGGGTGATGCCTATTGAATGTTATTGGATCTGCATCCTTTGGGAGCTTTTGAGAGCCTCATATTCGTTGGGTATTGTGAATAGCTTTCTGTCACGTTTTAGGGTATGTTGTGTGTAGAAAAAAGAAAGGAGAACGAACGCAATGGAGATGAAAAACATATGCGGAAAGATCCCGGTAGAGCTGCATGAAAAGCTAAAACTGGAAGTCGAAGAGTTAGGAATCAGCATACCAAAATACCTTGAAATGGTAATCGAAGAACACATGACAAGAAAAGGAGAAAAAACGGACATGGCAAATTCAAGAACAGTAGCAGTACAGGTAACCGAGGATTTATTTTCCAGACTGAAAGCAGTCCTCGCCAAAAACGGCATGAAACAGAAAGACTTCCTGATCGGACTGATCGAAGCGGCACTCGAAGAAGAGGAAGCCAAATGGAAAGCAGAGTCAGAGGAAGCCGAAGAAACAGAAATGGAAGATCCTGAGACTGCGGAATCAGAACCGGATGAAGAGTCAGCAGAACCTGAAGCAGATGAAGAGCCGACAGAGCCAGAAAACGAAGAGCCAGCGGAAGCAGAACCAACAGAACTGGAAACCGAAGAAGCAGAAGAATCTGAGCCAGAGGAAGCGGAATCATAAGAATAGACATCACAAAACAGAAACCAAGAGACGGAAACGGTGCAGAGAAATCTGCACTGTTTTTTTCGCAGCGAAGGGAGGCTGATAGCCGGAACAATTCGATTTTTTGACCTGTTCAGTGGAATCGGAGGATTCCGAGAAGGACTGCACAGGGCAGGGGGCTTCACCTGTGTCGGACACTGTGAAGCAGATGCATATGCAGACCACAACTACCGGGTGCTGTTTGATACGGAAGGAGAGTGGTTCTGCAATGACGCTAGAAATATTGAAACAGAACGAATGCCGGACTTTGATCTTTTATGCGCGGGATTTCCTTGCCAGGCATTCTCCATCGCTGGACGAAGGGAAGGATTTGCCGATGCAAGAGGAAACCTTTTCTTCGAAGTTGCCAGATTGGTTGCAGACAAACGACCTGCGTATTTTCTCCTTGAAAACGTACCCGGTCTGCTTTCGCATGACAAAGGGCGGACGTTTCACACCATCCTCAGTACGCTATCTGAACTGGGGTATCATGTCGAATGGAAGGTGCTTAACAGCAAGGATTTCGGAGTCCCACAGTCAAGGAAACGGGTGTATATTGTCGGATATCTTGATGGAAGATGTGCCGGAAAAATATTACCTTTCCCAAAAGCAAATGGAACAGCTCTTATACAAGTCCATGCTGGCAAACAGGGAGAAAGAGTCTACGCAGAAGAAGGATTGAGCTGCACGTTGACCAGCGGGGCTGGTGGTATGGGCGGCAAGACCGGATTATACGAAGTCGGTATCCCAATCAAGGAAAACACCCGAAAAGGATACAAGATGGCTTATGAGGGTGACAGCATTGATCTCGGATATCCGGGCATCAACAGCCGCAGGGGAAGAGTCGGGCATGAGATCGCCCATACTCTGACGACCGGAAACCAGCAGGGGACACTGCATTTTGTAGATATTTCCCCTCCGCCGCTGGTAACAGAGGTTGCAAGATGTCTGAATACCAGACAGGATTCCAGCATCCATAACCACAGAGGCGAAAGTTCCGGGGTGCTGGTGGAAGAAACGCCAAGGGCAGTGCTGACACCAGCCAGGGAAAAAGTCCGCCAGAATGGAAGAAGAATGAAAGAACCGGAAGAGCCAATGTTCACCATTACGGCAACTGACCGTCATGGAGTGATTTACCACGGCAGAATCCGCAGGCTGACGCCAAGGGAGTGTCTGCGGCTGCAGGGATATCGGGATGGTCAGATTTCCAAGATGGAAAAAGAAACATCGGATAACCAGCTTTACAAGCAGGCCGGGAACGGTGTCACCGTCAATGTCATCGAAGCAATAGGCAGAAACCTGAAAGCTGTGGATGAAGAGATCCGAAGCAGCTCACCTGTTCCAGAAGCGAAGGGTGGGTGAAGCAGATCGACTTAAAAGACCAGTATTTTGGTACAGAGATTGAGATGACAGGTATCAGCCGCTATGATGCGGCTGTTGCGATTGGAAGAATGTTCGGAACAGAGCCATATCATATCCGTTCTTACGATTCCTGGTGTGTAAAAGATTCAGATGGAAAAACGTGGAAATTTTCAAGGGACAGCAGTATCGACTGTGAAAGGCTGGCAAATGGTACTGTAATAGATGCCGATGGAGATTATTCGACAGAAATGGTATCCCCGAAATTGGAATATTCGGAAATGGGGAAACTCCAGGAAGTGGTGCGGTGTGTCAAAAACGCAGGTGCTTTTGTCAATTCATCCTGTGGCATGCATGTCCATGTGGACGCATCCAATCATACACCAAGGAGTCTGAAAAATGCACTGACGATCATGTATTGCAAAGAGGATATTCTGTTCAAAGCCTTAAATGTACAGACGAGAAGGGAAGATGAGTACTGCCAGAAAGTCCGTCCTATGGTATTGGAGAAGATCCGCAGGATGCCCAACAGCACCATTACAATGGAAAAATTCAAAAGGGCATGGTATGAGGGAAATGACGGAAGCTCCGAGCATTACAACTGGACAAGGTATTATGCATTAAACCTACACGCTGTTTTTTCCAAGGGAACACTGGAATGGCGTTGTTTTGAAAGCACCCTCCATGCAGGAAAAGTCCGGTCGAATATCACACTGGCACTTGCCATATCCGCACAGGCGATCAACCAATCTTGTACCCATGCAAAAAAGACGGAGATCGGGGATAACCCGGCATTTACGTTCCGCACCTTTCTGCTCCGCCTCGGATTGATCGGGGACGAATACAAAAATGTGCGGAAGCATCTGCTTGCCAATCTGGACGGGGATAAGGCATGGCGGTATGACAAAAGTACCTATGCCTGTCTGCAGAATCCAAGACGGACAGATGATGCGAGATAACAGAATAATGAGAACAGACAGGCCGGGTGGAAACATCCGGCTGTTCTTATGCAAAATGAAGAAAAAGAAGAAAGAGGTAGAAAACATGAAAAGTAAATATCGATTCAGGCGAATCCTTTCAGGGGTGATGGCGGCAGTCACCATCTTATCCACGGTCATTTCACCGCTGACGGTGTATGCTTCGGAAGAGCCGAAAGCGGCGGAACCGCCAGCGTATGAATCCGTAAAGGATCAGCTGGATGAAAATGAAGTGGTAAAAGCCACCGATCTGGAGCTGGAAGTCGGACAGGACTTTGATGTTTCCACGGATTTTACAAATTTGGAAATCAAGGACGAAAGCAAAGTCAAAGTGACATTCCAGAAAGCAGAGAATGACGCCGGGGAGAACTTCAGCACCAGCCATGCAGACACTTACCATGCCGTTTATTATGTGGAGCCAGTCAACCAGAACCACCCGGTTTATCAGATTGGGAGAAACCTGATTGTAAAAGAGCCTGTGACAGCAGCTCAGAGTGAACCGCAGACAGAACAGGCAATTACCGAAGAGGATACAGGTTCTGATGATGAGGAAGCTGCCTCGCAGGAAGAAACTGAGACAGTGCCTGTAGAGACAGAAATTGTTGAGCCGGAGACAGCTGAATCTGAAACAGAAGAACCGGAAGAAACAGAACCCGAATTTCAGGACGGACTTTCCGAATCCGAGTTTGATGCTGCATTAGAGGAATCCGAAACGGAAAATACAACCGATGAAGAATCCGGGCTGACACTCAGCGATGTTCTGGAGCAGGCAGGGGAACAGGATATTGACCTGATGGCAATGGAAGATGGGGAAACCGTTTCATTCACCGCAGTCAATACCAGTACAAGAGCAACACAGGACGTAGATGTGACAAGAGGGGCTGCATACTATTATGCAGACTACGGTCTGGGTTCCTATGTAACTTATAAATATACCGTAAAATTTGGAAACGTGTCTGCAACTGCCTACTGTGTGCAGCCGTCCAAGGCAGGACCTGGGGATGGTGTCTATAAGATCACCAAACTGGGTGACAGCAAAGCACTGGCAAAAGTATGCTACTACGGCACAAAAGCATCCGGCGAAAATGGATTTTTCTCAGAGAAACATCCTGATTTTTCCGCTGGAAAACAGTTTATCATTGTCCATCTGGCTGCGTCTTATGCCAATAACAGTAGTGACGCTTTTTCCGGTACGAATGCAACCGGACAGGCTCTGGCAATGGAACTCTACAATTATTGCATGAGCCAGCCGGAGATACCGGAAGTGGACATGAGTTTCTCCAATGCAAATGTTACCGCATATATCAGCGGCAACAGCCAGAGAACAGAAGAGATCACCTTCAAGGCATCCGAACTGCAGACCATCACCATGAAGCTGCCGTCCGGTGTCAAACTGCATAATGTGACAACGGGAAAAACAAGCAGTGCAGGTGCATCCGTGGAGATCTGCGGCGGTACCAAATTCTACTTATCTGCACCGCTGACACAGGCAGTGGATGTCAAAGGGGAATGGTCTGTCACCATGAAGGGAAGCATCATCAAAGATTATTCCGCTTATAAGATCACAACCGGAAGCGAGACACAGGACCTTGCACTGGTATTTGGCGAGGGTGTGACCGATGAGAAATATGTAGATTTTAAAGTATCATGGGTAAAACAGGCAACTCTGGAGATCGTAAAGAAAGACCGTAAGAGCAACAAAGCCATCGCAGGTGCAGTTTATGGCGTTTACAGTGACAAGGATGGAAAGAACCTGATCACAAAGATGCCGGCCACAGATGCCAACGGAGCTTCCAGCGTTACGAAGTAAAGATCACCAAAACACAGGATACCGTATACCTGAAAGAGATCTCCGTACCAAACGGATATCTGCTGGATACCAAAGCCTACGATGTGAAACTGGTCATCGGGGATACCGTAAAACAGACCGTTACCGATGCAGAGCAGATGGCAAGCCTGACCGTTTACAAATTAGGCGAAGTCCTGACCGGAGCAAAGGTGACCGATGATGGTGTTTCCTTTGTTTATACCGAGCAGAAACAGAAAGGTGCGGTTTATAACGTTTATGCCGCGACGGACATTGTATCCGCAGACGGAACAATCATCTACAAAAAAGATGCACTGGTTAAAGCCGGACTCACCACCGGGGATGACGGAAGTGCCACACTGGATAAGCTATATCTGGGGAAATATGTGGTAAAAGAAATGCAGGCACCACAAAATCTGGTATGCACAGGCGAAAGCCAGGAGATCACCCTTTCCTATGCCGGAAGTAATGTGGAAAAGGTCATGGGAAGCGTGACATTCAAAAATGACCGCCAGAAAGCAAGCGTAAGTGTATACAAGCAGGATAAGGAAACCAGGAAATACCTTCCGGGCGGCACTTATGGTCTGTATGCCGGAAATGACATCAAAGCAGCGGACGGAACCATTGTGGTCAAGAAAGATACTCTTATTGAGAAAGCAGTGACCGGAACAGACGGAAAAGCCGTATATCAGGCAGACCTGCCGATCGCCAACAGCTACTACATGAAAGAGCTGGGTGCACCAGCTGGATATGTGAGAAACGGCGAGGATGTGTACTCCTTTACCTTCCAGTACACAACAGACAAAGAGGCAACGGTTTCTTTCAACCATACGTTCCAGAATGAGCGGATCAATGCGAAAATCAAACTGGTAAAAGAGGATTCCGAAACCGGAAAGACCGCACAGGGAGATGCAACCCTTGAGGGTGCTGTTTACGGACTGTATGCACGTGAAGATATCGTACATCCGGATGGGGCAACAGGTGTGATTTATAAAGCCGGGGATAAGGTGGCATCACTGACAACCAATGAAAAAGGGGAAGCAGTTGCAGAAAACCTGTATCTCGGTAAATATTTTGTGAAAGAAATTACACCGCCGACAGGTTATCTGACAGATAAAAATGAATATGATCTTGTCTGTGATTATGAAGGGGATTTAGTGGCTGTGGTGGAACGAAGCTGTACATCCTTAGAGCAGGTCAAGAAGCAGCCGTTCCAGATTATTAAGGCTGCAAATAACGGGAATACCGATGCAGCACTTCTTGAAGGCGCAGGATTTACTGCTTATCTGGTATCATCCCTGAAAGTAAAAGAGGATGGAAGCTATGATTTTGATTCTGCAAAACCGGTAGTGATTGGAGAAAATGGTGCAACAGAAATCTTTACAGATGAAAAAGGTTATGCCTGCAGTATTGCGATTCCTTATGGAACTTATATTGTGCGTGAAACCACAACGCCTCATAATTACACTCCGGTAGATGATTTTACAGTGCATATCACTGAGAACAACCCGAACCAGCCACAGACATGGAGAGTGCTTCTGGATGACGAGTTTGAAGCGAAACTGAAAATCATCAAACAGGATGATGAGACGAAAAAGGCAGTGCTTCAGAAGAATACAGAGTTCAAGATTTTCAACATGGACACTGAGAAATATGTGGAGCAGGTAACAACTTATCCGACTACGGTAAAACATAAATCCTATTTTACAGATGAGCAGGGATATTTGATTCTTCCGCAGAATCTTAAAATCGGACATTATCGCATTGAGGAAGTAAATGCACCTTATGGATATACTCTGAATGAAAATTACTATGAGGTAACAGTAGATTCCAATACTGCATACCAGATGGACGGAACTTCCGGGGATGTGATCATTGAAGCAATTTATGAGAACCATCCAGTTAAGGGAGAACTGACTATCGTGAAAAAGGGCGAAGTTCTGGACGGATTCAAGGATGATTTTACATATCAGACAGAAAATCTGGAAGGGGCAGAGTTTGAGATTTACGCTGCCGAGGACATCTATACTGCAGATTTCCAGAAAGATGATAATGGAAACCGTATTCTGGAATATGCTACTGGAACACTGGTAAAAACGGTTACAACGGATAAAGATGGGAAAGCAGTCCTGAAAAATCTGCCGCTTGGAAGTTATAAGATTGTTGAAAAGACAGCACCGGATGGCTTTGTTTTAAACAGTGAAGCACAGATCATTACTTTTTCTTACAAAGATCAGGAAACACCAGTCATTGAGCAGACAGCTATCTTTGAAAATGACCGTCAGAAAGTAGAAATTTCTGTAGTAAAACAGGATGCTGATACAGAAAAAGCAGTTGCAGGGGCAGAGTTTGGACTTTATGCAAAGAATGATATGAAAGCTCATGGAGCTGTAATTGTAAAAGCAGACACACTGCTTGGAAAAGCTGTTTCCGGAGAAGATGGAAAGGCTGTATTTACACAGGATCTTCCATTTGGTGAATATTATATCAAAGAACTTGTAGCACCAGATGGTTATGTATCTTCTGATGAAGTTCTGGAAGTAAAAGCAGAATATCAGGGACAGGATGTTAAGGTAGTACAGTTATCTTCTGTATTTAAGAACCAGCCTACAAAGGTTGTAGTTTCCAAGTCTGATTTAACTACTGGCGTGGAATTGTCAGGTGCGACACTTACTGTTCTGGACAAAGATGGAAATGTAGTTGATACATGGAAGTCTGTAAAAGGTGAGCAGCATATGATTGAACGGCTTACTGTAGGGGAAACCTATACTCTCAGGGAAGAAATAGCTCCTTATGGATACCTCAAGGCAGAAGAGGTCACTTTTAC
>ERZ773269.3612-NODE-3612-length-10021-cov-16.624925_pt1 | contig 10021 bp, 9 predicted proteins | sample MGYA00511958_ERZ773269 | MGnify/ENA primary metagenome ERZ773269 (study PRJEB29015, sample SAMEA2737761) | human gut metagenome | biome: human gut; feature: human-associated habitat; material: faeces | place: China | collected 2012 ... | reverse complement strand
CCCCAGAAGCCCCCACTTCAAATTTCTTCAAAATTAAGTGGTGGGTAATTCACTGTAAAAGTATCTGGCTGTCTATTGTATCCCTAACGCGGACAGTCAGGCATTGGGAAATTACTGAAGGTTTTTATAAACCTCAAAGCTCGGCTTCTTATTTCCGTTCACATCGATGAGGCCGAACGCATAATGCGCACCCAGAAGTCCCTGCTCATCCTTCATGCGGTTCAACAGGAATGCCTCAACATACGGGTTTGCCTTTGCTGTCTCGTAAGCCTCTTTGATGCACTGAGCCTGGAGATCGAGGCACTGGCCGTTGTGGGCAGGAGAATCGGATGTGAAGCCCTGCTCGGAGAGGATCAGGTGGCGGACCTTTCCGGTCGGGGAGAGCATGTCTGCCTGCTGCATATAGTCGGTCAGAACGTGGAGATTCTTCAGGTTGATAATATAAGTATCTGCTTTCTCCAACGTGTAGATATCATCGGTGAAGACCGGATCCTCGAAGGTCTCCGGATATGCGTGCCATGCGATGCCGTAGTCGGTATCTTTCAGGCGGCTGTTTAACCGCGGGATCATGTCCATAGCGCCGTACTTGAAGCCCTCGACCTGTCCGCAGTTCCAGCGGAAGTCAAACGGAATATAGACGTTTGCCAGCTTGTTGGAACCTTTGATGGTGTCGTACCAGGTGCGGAATCCGGTGGCGTAGTTGGAACAGTAGGTGTCGATATCCATCTGTCCGATATAGTTCCATGCCTGACCGTCATTGACTTCGTTGCCGATGACCCAGTTGGAGACACAATCCTTGAATGCCTCTGTGACGCGCTTTGCGGCATCTCTTGTGGACTGGACGCCTGCATCGTTTAAGGTGTTGAACGCGTAGTAGCTTGCGCCGGTTGGCTGGGATACCGGAAGAAGGGACGGGCTGTAGCTCGCTGCCGCCCAGTCGTTTAAGACGATCAGTGTCACGGTGACACCCGCCTGGTCAAGCTTTGTGTAGAGATCCTGGCAGACAGATAACTGGCTGCTGAATGCCCAGGACATCGGAAAATTTAAAACGACCTGAGAAGCACCGACCTCGAGAACGTCCGGAATCTGGGCGTGCTCATTGATCAGAACGCCCTTGATGGACTTTGGAGTCCGATAGTGGTCGGCGTAGGCCGGAACAGTCATGGAAAAACAGAGTGTTGCGGACAGCGCGGCAGCTGCGATGCGCTTTAGTGAATTCATAAAATCCCCCCTGTGGAATGAGCCGTTTTGCGGAGTTTTGATTTCAGAAAATAATGCCTCCGCGTTACTGGCAACGTTAATATATTTACTATACCGTGAGGAGAAATAGAAGTCAACGGAAAGGAACATAAAACTGGTGAAAAGGGAAAGATATCGAAAGTTGAAGTTGAAATCAATAGCTGGAAGGATTATGTCCGGAAATAAAAGTAAAAAAACAAGAATATAGGAAACAAGGACTTTGGTAAATTGGCTGAGCAAAAAAATAGGAACCGCAGCCGTTCCTGCAGTCCCTAAGGGGAGTATGGAAAGTATCAATTTTTTAGGGGGACCTGCCAGAGTTGCCTCCGACAGGTATGAGTATGAAAAAGCTTTGTGTGTTCAAGTGTAACACTTGAAACAAAGGCAGGTTATCCTTTCGGATAACGTAATTATATTATATAGACAAAATGTGTCTAAACTGTGAGTAAAAAATTAAAAGAAAGTAAAATTACTTAACGAATAATGAAGAGCCGTATCGAAATATGGCGAAAATTGGCACAGAGACAGACAACAAATCCTGCGCCGAGGATTTCCCGGAGATCTGCCGCATTTTTGCCGAAGTTTGGCAGGAAATTTGAACATAAATTGTCCATAAATATCTGATATACTATATAATAAATTGGTATCAGAGAGGCCAAAAGCTTTTGATCCCAACATCTTGAGATAAGAGAAAAAGAAAACGGGGAGGTTCACAATGAAGAAAGAAAAAATGATATTAGTACCCGCAGCGTTTCTTATGACAGCAATGCTGGCATTTCCGGTTATGGCATCGGAAAGAATCGAGGAGGTCACGATCGATATCAGTGCAGTCCTGACAGATTCCGACAACCTTGAAGTTGAGGCGGAAGTGTCGGATGACGGCTGTTATGTGGATGAGGTGACAGTCACAAATACACCGAGCGGAGACTGGAACGACAGCACAAAGCCGAAGGTAAAAGTTACTCTTGGCGCGGAGAGCGGATATACGTTCTCCACCGGACTCGGTAGATCCGATGTATATCTCGGAAATGATGATCAGACGGTGACATCTGTTTCGAGAAGTACTTCAAAGCTGTCTGTCTATGTGACACTCCCGAAGATCGAAGATATCGACACGGACTATGATTCTGATGATGATTTGGAAGTATATGATCTTTTCTGGGATGACAGCTACGGTGGAGTTGCATGCTGGGAGGGATCTGATTCCGCAAAGAAATATCAGGTTCGTTTATATAGGGACGGAAGCGCAGTGGGCTCCACATATACGACAACGAATGATTACTACAACTTCTGTGGTTCCTTCACAAAAAGTGGAAGTTATACGTTTAAGGTAAAAGCGATCCGGGGAAACAACGAGACCAGCTGGCAGGAGTCTGACTCCAAAGATGTAAACAGCAGCGAGGCATCCGCAATCTACGCGAACCGCACAGCAGCAGCGAAGTATTACGGCAGCGGTTCCTCAGGATCAAACAATCAAACAAGCTCCAGCTCCTCCAGCACCGCAGACGGCGCATGGCTCCGCGACGGCAACGGCTGGTGGTGGTGCAACCCGGATAAGACTTACCCAGTGGCGAACTGGAAGCTGATCAACAACGTATGGTATTATTTCAACCAGTCCGGATATATGACAGAGAACCAGTGGGTAATGAACAACAACCGGTGGTATTACTGCGGAGTGTCCGGCGCGTTGGTCAAGAGCCAGTGGGTACAGACCAACGGCGCATGGTACTACTGCGGAGCTGACGGCGCGATGCTCACGAGCCAGATGATCGGCGGACAGTATTATGTTGATAAAAATGGCGTCTGGGTGCAGTAGAATAAAAATTTCAAAAACCCCTTTAAAAACAAAGGTCTTTCGTATATAATAAAAACTGATATTTCGCGCCCTGAATAAAGCAGGGTTTTCTGATAGAGAGATAAGCGAGGCACATCCCACCAATGGGATGTGGAAATGGATTCAGGAGATTTTCAGTTAGAGAGACAGGAGGAAGACGACAATGATGATGTCCAACGACATTGGAATTGACTTAGGTACCGCCAGCATCCTTGTATACATTAAGGGAAAAGGCGTTGTTTTAAAGGAGCCGTCCGTAGTAGCACTGGACAGAGAGACGAATAAAGTAATTACCTTCGGTGAGGAGGCGCGTCTGATGATCGGACGTACTCCGGGTAATATCGTTGCGGTAAGACCGCTCCGTAAAGGTGTAATTTCCGATTATACCGTAACCGAAAAAATGTTAAAATATTTCATTAACAAAGCGGTCGGAAAGAGAACCTTAAGAAAACCGCGTATCGCTGTCTGCATCCCGAGCGGAGCGACAGAGGTTGAGAGAAAGGCCGTTGAGGATGCAACTTATCAGGCAGGTGCCCGTGAGGTCTGCATTATCGAGGAGCCGGTTGCGGCAGCGATCGGTGCAGGAATCGATATCTCCAAGGCATGCGGAAACATGATCGTAGATATCGGAGGCGGTACTGCGGATATCGCAGTGATCTCTCTCGGAGGTACTGTAGTAAGTACTTCTATTAAGACTGCCGGAGATGACTTCGATGAAGCTCTCGTCCGCTATATGAGAAAGAAACATAACCTCCTGATCGGTGAGAGAACCGCTGAGGAGATCAAGATCAATATCGGTGCGGCTTACCGCCGTCCGGAGCTTGTGACGATGGAAGTCCGCGGAAGAAACCTTGTGACAGGTCTCCCGAAGACCATCGTTGTCACATCCGACGAGACACTTGAGGCGTTAAGAGAGCCGGCGATGCAGATCGTAGACGCCGTACACAATGTATTGGAGCGTACACCACCGGAGCTCGCGGCCGATATCTTCGACCGTGGAATCGTTCTTACCGGCGGTGGATCCCTGATCTCCGGACTTGATGCCCTGATCGAGGAGAAGACCGGAATCACGACAATGATCGCGGAGGAGCCGCTTACAGCGGTTGCGATCGGAACCGGTAAGTTTATCGAGTTCGCACACGGCGGAAAAGGCGCAGAAAAATAAAAAATGGCAACTGTAACAGGCTATGTGGAAAGAATCAAATACCGCAACGAGGATAACGGTTACTCGGTCTTAAGCGTGGCGGACGGGGGAGAAGAATATATCCTCGTCGGCACATTTCCCTACATCAGTGAGGGAGAGCGGATCGAGGCGACGGGCCGGATGGTGGAACACTCCATCTACGGTGAACAGCTTGCGGTGGAGAGCTATGAGATAAAAGCTCCCGAGGACACACTGGCAATTGAACGGTATCTCGGCTCCGGTGCTATCAAAGGCATCGGAGCTGCTTTAGCTAAAAGGATCGTAAAGAAGTTCAAGGCGGACACCTTCCGGATCATGGAGGAGGAGCCGGAACGTCTCGCCGAGGTCAAGGGTGTCAGCGAGCGCATGGCGATGGAGATCAGCAGCCAGGTGGAGGAAAAAAGAGATATGCGTCAGGCCATGGTGTTCCTTCAGCAGTACGGGATCTCCATGAACCTTGCGGTGAAGATCTACCAGCATTACGGTCCGGGAATGTACTCCGTGATCCAGGAGAATCCGTATCAGCTGGCGGATGATATCCAGGGGGTGGGATTTAAGATCGCGGACGAGATCGCGGCGAAGGTCGGGATCTTCACGGATTCCGATTACCGGATCCGCAGCGGACTTTTCTATGCCCTGCTCCAGGCGACGGGAAACGGCCATACATATCTGCCGGAGGAGGAGCTGTTTGCCAATGCGTCGGCACTCTTGAACGTAGAACCGGAGCATATGGAAAAGCATCTGGTGGATCTCCAGATGGAGAAGAAGCTGGTGGTGAAGGAAAAGGATGGGAAACGGATCGTCTATCCGGCGCAGTTCTATTATATGGAACTCAATACGGCGAGAATGCTGCATGACCTGAATCTCCACTCGAAGATCGATGAGGACGACGTGAAAAAGCGCCTGAAAAAGATCACGGAGGCGGAGAAGATCGAGCTGGACGAGCTTCAGGAGCAGGCGGTCATGGAAGCTGTGGGTAACGGTCTCCTTATCATCACCGGAGGTCCGGGAACCGGTAAGACGACAACCATCAACACGATCATCCACTATTTCGACCAGGAAGACATGGACATTCTTCTGGCTGCTCCGACGGGCCGTGCGGCGAAGCGCATGACGGAGGCGACGGGATACGAGGCGAAGACGATCCACCGTCTTCTGGAACTTACGGGCGCTCCGACGGTTGATCAGAAAAACAACGGCAATTCCGGCGAGAGCCGGCTGGAGGGCATGCATTTTGAGCGGAACGAGGAAAATCCTCTGGACGCGGATGTGATCATCATCGATGAAATGTCCATGGTGGATATCAGCCTGATCCACTCACTCTTAAAGGCGGTGAATGTGGGAACGAGGCTGATCCTTGTAGGTGATGTAAACCAGCTTCCCAGCGTGGGACCGGGAAATGTTCTCCGGGACATGATCGCGTCGGAGGCGTTCCCTGTGGTGAAGCTCACAAAGATCTTCCGTCAGGCGGCCCAGAGCGACATTATCGTCAATGCCCATAAGATCAACGACGGGGAAACAGTTCCTTTAAATAAGAAGAGCCGTGACTTTCTGTTTATCCGGCGCGATTATCCGGCGGATATTGTGAAGGATATGATGGTCCTCGTGCAGGACAAGCTTCCGAACTATGTCCATGCCGAGATGTCAGATATCCAGATCATGACGCCGATGCGGAAAGGCGCTCTCGGAGTCGAGGCGTTAAATAAGCAGCTTCAGGAGAAGTTTAACCCACCTGCGCCGAATAAGCAGGAGAAAGAGTCCGGCGGGACGATCTTCCGTGTGGGCGATAAGGTCATGCAGATCAAGAACAATTACCAGATCGAGTGGGAAGTACGCAACCGCTACGGAATCCCGATGGATAAGGGTGAAGGCGTTTTCAACGGGGATACGGGGATCATCCGCTCCATCAACAGCTTTGCGGAAACTCTGGAGGTGGAGTTCGATGAGCGGAAGATGGTGGAGTACAGTTTTAAGCAGCTGGAGGAGCTGGAACTTGCCTATGCGATCACGATCCACAAGTCCCAGGGAAGCGAGTATCCGGCAGTGGTGATCCCGGTCCATTCCGGTCCGAGGATGCTGATGACGAGAAACCTGATCTATACAGCGGTCACGAGAGCAAAATCGTGTGTCTGCCTGGTCGGGATCCCGGAGGTGTTCCAGGCGATGGTGGACAATGAGGTGGAGCAGAAACGGTACTCGGGGCTGAAGGACCGGATTCTGGAGATTGATACATCTATGATGCAGAAATAGACCTGCACTATTTGTTCGAATATTTATATTTAATATGAAATTTAATAAAATTCTTGATGTTCTATATCCCCGCCGCTGTCCGGTATGCGGGGATATCACAGGCGGCTTCGGGCGGATGATCTGCCCGGACTGCCTTCATAAACTATCGTTTGTAAGATCGCCGGTATGTAAAAAATGCGGAAAAGAGATTGAAGACGGGAGTCTGGAGTTCTGTCCGGACTGCATGCGCCATCCACGTGCCTTTGAGTACGGGATCGCCCTGTTAAATTACGATGAGACGGCGAGGCATTCCATGGCGCAGATCAAGTACAATAATAAGAGAGAGTACCTGGATTTTTACGGGACAGCTCTGGCGGCACGGTACGGACGAACAATCCGCCGGATGCAGGCAGATGCCCTGGTCCCGGTGCCGGTCCATGCCACGAGGAAAAAGACCCGGGGATTCAATCAGGCAGAGATCCTGGCACGGGTCATCGGAAAGAAGCTGGGGATTCCGGTGATACCGGAAATGCTGGTGAGAAATAAGAAGACGCTGCCGCAGAAGGATCTCTCGGCGGCAGAGCGGCTTAAGAACCTTTCCGGTGCCTTTGCGGCGGGGGAGATCCCGGAGGGGATCAGGAGCGTAATCCTTGTGGATGATATTTATACAACAGGCAGCACCATCGAGGCGTGTGCGAGAGCCCTGCGGGCATCGGGGATCAGCCGGATCTATTTCGTTGTGATCTGCATGACCGGGGGCAGATAGGACAGGGAAAAGTGATATGCATACAGGTTATAGAATGAGAGGAACTGCATAAATATGCAAAAGCATATGCATAAATGCTTGCTTTTTGTATAGGCCTGTGGTATAGTGGGTTCCGTCGAAAAGTTGCAAATTCGTATTGGGTTAGAGGAGGAAAATATTATGAAAAAGGCGATTGCATTATGTCTGACCGCTGCAATGGCAGCATCACTTCTTACAGGCTGCGGCAGCAAGACTACAGAGACAACGGCAGCGGCAGAGAACAAGACAGAGACGACAGCAGGTGCGGCTGCGGAAGAAAAGAAAGATGAGGCAGCCGGAGTTGTTAAGGTGATCGAATATGATCTTACAGATGAGCAGTATGCATTCGGCGTGGATAAAGACCAGCCGGAGCTGCTTGAGCAGGTAAATGCATTTATCGCAAAGATCCAGGAGGACGGAACCTTCAATGAGATCTGTGATAAATATTTCAGTGACGGCGAGCCGGCTGCAGTAGAATCCGCAGAGTATGATGCTTCTAAGGATCAGCTGGTTGTTGCGACAAACGCGTCCTTTGAGCCGTTTGAGTATGTTGACGGCGACAGCTACAAGGGAATCGATATGGAAATCGCAGCTTTGTTCGCACAGGAGCTTGGCAAGGAGCTTGTAATTGAAAACATGGACTTTGATGCAGTATGCTTATCTGTTGGTCAGCACAAATGCGACATCGCAATGGCCGGCTTAACGATCAACGAGGAGAGAGAAGAATATGTAACTTTCTCCGATCCGTATTATAAAGCATCCCAGAGACTGGTTACACTGGCAGATGATACGGCTTTTGATGACTGTAAGGATGCAGCTTCCGTAGAAGAGGTTCTTAAGGGCTTAAGCGCGAGCGACAAGATTGGCGGACAGCAGGGAACCACAGCACAGTACTTTGTTGAGGGCAGTGATGACTGGGGCTTTGAAGGACTTCCGGCAGAGTGGGTACCGTATAAGAGTGCATCTCTTGCAGTTCAGGATATGATCAACGGCAACGTGAAGTACGTGATCATTGATGCGGCTCCGGCGGAAAGCATCACAAAGGCGATCAACGCAATGCAGTAAAAATATTGGAAACACCGGTCAGAAAAGCGGGGGCAAGATACGGTTCGCTCCCGCTTTTTGACTGTATTGGAACATGGCAGGAAACGCTGTGTTTTTGCTATCTGGAGGTATTATGGGAAACTTCGGGAACAAATGGAACAAGTTTGTACAGATATTTATTGAGAAAAACGGTTACGTCAAAGTTGTGCAGGGTCTGCAGAATACGCTTCTGATCGCGGTAGTCGGCATGCTCATCGGTGTTTTGATCGGTACCATCATCGCGACGGTCCGCGTCCTGCCGAAATATAAGACACTTCCGCGGGCGCTGAACGCGGTCTGCAGCTTCTACGTAGGTCTCTTCCGCGGAACCCCGATGGTCGTGCAGCTTCTGATCTTCTACTACGTTATGCTGCCGCTTATGGGGATCAAGCTGCCGGGTGTCCGTGTTGCCATGGTGGTCTTTGGATTAAATAGCGGTGCGTATATTTCCGAGATCATGCGAAGCGGTATCCAGTCCGTTGATCCGGGACAGCTTGAGGCGGGGCGTGCAGTCGGTCTTGGCTTTGGTCCGGCGATGATCCGGATCGTGATCCCGCAGGCAGTGAAGAATATTCTTCCGGCTTTAGGTAATGAGTTTGTCGTGATGGTAAAAGAGACTTCTCTGGCTTCCGTATTCTTTGTTGGAGAGCTGATGACCTCCTACAAGACAGTGCAGTCTACTACATTCCTGGCGATTCCGTCCTTGACGATCGTAGGTATCATTTATTTTATCCTGAATTTTATTCTAACCAAGATCTTAAAGGTTGTCGAGAGGAGGCTGCAGGCCAGTGACTAAGCAGGTACAGGATCGTGAGATCATCAAAGTAGAAAATTTATGCAAAGGTTTTGGAGAATTGAAGGTGCTCCGCAACATCAACCAGCATGTGAATATGGGGGAAGTGGTGTCCATCATTGGCCCCAGTGGAAGTGGAAAAAGCACTTTTTTGCGGTGTCTGAACCTTCTGGAAGTGCCGGACAGCGGCAAAATCACATTTGAAGGGGTAGAAATCACCGATAAGAAGATCGATATTGATAAACATCGCCAGAAAATGGGCATGGTGTTCCAGCATTTTAATGTGTTTCCAAACATGACGGTGCTGGAAAATATCACCCTGGCCCCGGTTCTGGAGAAGAAAGTGCCGAAAGAGCAGGCGCAGGAGGAAGCGGAGGAACTGTTAAAGAAAGTAGGGCTTCTGGAGAAGAAGGACGAATATCCTAGAAAATTGTCCGGAGGACAGAAGCAGCGTCTCGCGATTGTCCGCGCCATGGCCATGAAGCCGGATGTAATCCTGTTTGATGAGCCGACCAGCGCCCTGGATCCGGAGATGGTAAAGGACGTTCTGGATGTCATTAAAGATCTGGCAGATTCTGGAATGACCATCGTGATCGTGACTCACGAGATGGGGTTTGCCAAGGAGGTCAGCGACCGGGTGTTATTTATGGATGACGGCTGTATCCAGGAAGAGGGGACGCCTGAGGAGATCTTTGAGCATCCGAAGAATCCGAGAACGATAGAATTTTTAAGCAAAGTGCTTTAATTAAGAGAATCGTTACGAGAATCGAAACCTTTCAGAAAGGACAGATGGAGTATGACACAACTGGAATTTATTGAACAGATCATCAAAGAGAAAGAGGCAGTGATTTTAGATGCCAATGATAAAATCTGGAG
>ERZ773269.3604-NODE-3604-length-10040-cov-2.564447_pt1 | contig 10040 bp, 9 predicted proteins | sample MGYA00511958_ERZ773269 | MGnify/ENA primary metagenome ERZ773269 (study PRJEB29015, sample SAMEA2737761) | human gut metagenome | biome: human gut; feature: human-associated habitat; material: faeces | place: China | collected 2012 ... | reverse complement strand
CATGTGGCAGTCAGTCTATGAAAGCGCCTCAAAAGAAGCAGAAAGCAAAGATGCAGGAGCATCTGATGATTCATGCATGATATATCATTATCCGGTGGAAGGAAGAGACAGTACATCGGGATATGCAAGTATTTTTTATATAGGAAAAGAAAAATATGAAAATGCTGAAGTCGGGGAAAAGATCAGGATTACCCCATGTTAATATGATAGAGATAAAGGGACATTTTGGGACAGAGTTAACTCGAAATAGAATGTCTGTAATGTACAATGAAAATCGTGAAAAGGAAATGACAATATCATAGTTCACCTTGAAAAGAAAAACAGCAAATTGTATAATTGACATAGGAATCATTGAGAGACACGGAAATAGACAATGCAGAGGGAGCATGACACATGGGACGATTTCTTAATCCTGATTACAGTGCATTTGAGACAGCGTTAAATTCAGAAATTTATATTGATAAAACAGGTTTGCTTGCGTATACCAATAAAGTGATCAATACAAAGCAGGCGTTTATCTGCAACAGCAGACCGCGTCGTTTTGGAAAGTCTCTGAACATGAGTATGCTCAAGACTTTTTTTGAAAGAGGCTGTGATCCGTCAATATTCGAAGGATTGAAAATATCACACAATGTGAAACTTTGTGAGCAATATATGGGGCAGTTTCCGGTAATTTCAATCAGTATGAAAGGCGTAGATGGGCGAACATTTGAAGCGGCATGTACCGCATTGACGGGAATCATTGGTACTGAAGCAATGCGTTTTCAGTTTCTGGATGACAGCAAGATATTGTCACAGAAGGAAAAAGAGCTGTACAGGCAGATTATCAGAATAGACGAGAAGAATCTTGACGTTTATGCAATGTCGGAGGGGATTTTACAGCAGAGCCTTCTGAATCTGTCTGCATTATTGGCGAAACATTATGGCAGACAGGTGATTCTGCTGATTGACGAATATGATGTGCCGTTGGATAAAGCTTTTCAATACGGATACTATGATGAAATGGTATCACTTGTCCGTAATCTGTTTGGAAATGTATTAAAAACAAATCCTAATTTATATTTTGCTGTTCTGACGGGATGCCTCAGAGTTTCGAAAGAAAGTATATTTACCGGTTTGAATAACTTTAAAGTATTGACGATTACGGATGTCAGATTTGATGAATATTTTGGTTTTACGGATGCAGATGTACGGGGGATTCTGGAATACTATGGACTGATGCAGAAGTATGATGCTGTCAGATCCTGGTATGATGGATATCAGTTTGGAAAGGTAGACATATATTGTCCATGGGATGTGATCAACTATGTTGACAGGATCAAGGATGACCCTGGTGCCCGTCCGGAAGCTTTTTGGATCAATACCAGTGGCAATTTTCAAATACGGAGGAGCTGCAATTCTTCTGGAAAGCGGTTGAAGAAGGAAATACGGAAGGAATAGAAAAATATCTTAACAGGGTATTAAGTAACTCCGTCAGTGTATTTGATACCAAAGCCAGAAATGAGGAGAAAGAAAGTTCGTATCATAATCTGCTGGTTGGAATACTTACCGGAAATGCGGATTGGTTGATAAAATCAAATATTGAAGCAGGTGAGGGATTTGCTGATATTGTTGCAGAAACAGATGATCCGGATTCAGGCATTATTGTGGAACTGAAATACACAAAAGAATTTGAGAGAATGGAACAGGCATGTCAGAAAGCGATTGCTCAGATCAAAAATCAAAGATATTATGAGTATTTACTGAATGATGACAGACGAAATATTTTATTTTATGGAATAACATTTTGCAAAAAGAGATGTAAGGTTATTGTTGAAAGAATAAACATGTAACTGTGAAATCTTCTTGAGATCCATGAAAATACTCTATAAAATCACAGAAAAGAAGTTGCCGGCAGAGAAATCCTTTCTTATAATGAAATATATAAAATGAAAGTATTATGAGGTATATAATATGGCAGAACCGCGTTACGGTGAAGAACGTAAACAAATGGGAAGTATAGTAGGGGACCGGCCTAAGATATCTGTTATTATGGGTGTTTATAATGGTGCGGACAGAGTGAACGAGGCAATAGCGTCTATTCGTGTGCAGACTTTTACTGACTGGGAGTTTATTATATGTGATGATGCGTCTACAGATAATACCTGGGAGAAGCTGGTTGAGTGGAGCAAGATCGATTCCAGGATCGTTCCAATCCGTAATGAGAAGAATATGAAACTGGCAGCTACTTTGAATAAATGTCTGGAGCATGCTTCTGGAAGTTATATAGCTCGTATGGATGATGATGATTACAGTTATCCGTGGCGTCTGATGGCACAGAATGATTTTCTGGATGTGAATACTTATTATGCCTTTGTATCAGGCCAGGTAAATGGACTTACGAAAGAGTTTGGGATTATTGAAGATTACTGGCACAGAAAAGAATTTCCTGAAAAGAAAGATTTTTTAAAGGGCTCTCAGTTTATACATCCGGCAACGATGTTTAGGAAAGGTCCGCTTATGAAAGCCGGCGGATACAGGATCGCTCCGGAAACCCGCAGAATGGAAGATTATGACCTTTTTATGCGTCTTTATGCAATGGGATATATTGGCTGTAATCTTCAAAGACCTATGCTGCGTTATACGGTGGATTTTGATAAGACAACCTATGCGCATCGTATTGATGAGGTGAAAGTCCGCTATCAGGGATTTAAAGCATTGGGACTCCTTCCATGGGGATTTATATATGTGATCCGTCCGCTGATCGTTGGTTTGATCCCACATGATACTTTAATGGAAATAAAACTGGAAGATAATGGCGTAGACCTGAGAAAGTATAGACGGAGACATAGACGCAGAAGGAAATGATATGGTTGGAATTGTCATTTTAAATTATAACAGCTGGGCGGATACGGTTGCGTGTGTAGACAGTATACATGAAGCAGAAAAGAAATTGGAGTTTCGTATTTATCTGGTAGATAACTGTTCACCGGTGCGTCCTGAACCTGGTGTGTTGGAAAGCCTGGATAAAAGGGGAGTTATTTTTATCCAGAATGAACGGAATGCAGGTTATTCGGCTGGAAATAACATTGGGATAAAAAGGGCACTTGAGGATGGCTGTGAAGAAGTACTGATCAGCAATTCTGATGTGCGCTATGAAACAGGAAGTATATCAGAACTGCAAACGTATTTACAGGATCACCCAGATGTGGGAATTGTAGGACCGAAGATTTTTCTGCGTGATGGAAGTATACAGAAAGAATGTATGATGAGAAAAACGGGAATCAGAGAAAAATATTTGCTCAGAACCCGTTTTTATCTGTTTTTCCCCAGGTTAAATAATAGTTATTGGGGAAGAGAGCATGATTATGAGTCGGAAGTTTTTCAGGTATATGCAGTTATGGGGTGCTGCTTTATGTTTAGCAGGAAATGTGCACTGGATGTGACTCCGTTAGATGAAACACCATTTTTATATGAGGAAGAACTGATACTTGGAATTTCCATGGAGAAAAAAGGCTGGAAAACGGTGTATGATCCCAACAGTGTGATCCATCACCTTCACGGAAACAGTACAGAGAAGGTAAAAGCATTTGCTTATACCTGCAATATTTGCAGTGAGATCTATTTTTGCAGACAGTATCTAAACATGAAAAAATGGCAGATACTGCCACTGTACTGGTACCGGTCAGTACTTTATGGGCTGAAAATGCTTAGATACCAGGATTTCAGAAAGTATGTTGGGGAATATGTGAAACGTACAGGACTGGAATTGAAAAAGATATTGTGATCCAAGAAAATTAGGAAAAGCAGCCACTAAGGAACATATATTCCTTGGCGGCTGCTTTTTCAAAAGTATAAGATATTGACCGGATCAGATACCAGATCCACCTGGATTTTACAAAATAACAACAGGTCAATAAACCAGATACCTTGCCCGGTTAGGCGTTGCGGTGGTTTCATTTTCATCCCATACACCATCTTCGCTGATCCAGTAGTACAGGTTTTCGCCAAGTGCTTTGACGTAGCAGCTGGTTACCATATAGCCGTTTCCGTCAAAGTAATACCATTTTTCGTTGATCTCCCGCCAGCTGCAGGCAGGGTAGGACTCATCTTTGTATACAAAACGCCATTTATTTCCAGTTTTTTTCCAGTTTCCATTGTCGCTGTACCATGCGTCCTCTACAGAAAGGATGTAAGGCTCTGAACCGGCAGACCAGCTGCTGTTCTGGCTGCCGTAGGTGCTTACGGCGCGGACCGTAAAGACATAGGAGCCGGCATTGTTGATATAGTCGGAAAAATCATAGGAGGTTCCTTTGGAGGTGACAGTTACAAGGGTTTTTCCGTCTTTTTTCAGGCAGACTTCATAGCCGTCACATCCTTCGATATTGTCCCATACGGCATTTTTTCCGCTCCAGGACAGATCTGTGATCTTAGGGAGCTGGCCGCCGATGCGGGATAAATAAACCTGAAGGATCAGTGTGCTTCCGTCGCTGTCAATCTCTGAGCTTTTATACTGGACATTGCAGCCGGACAGAGAGAAGGTACGTCGGTTTGGAGTGGAGAAACGATAACCTTCAGCAGCGGAAAGTTCAATTTCAGCGCAGGGCCATTCCCCATAATCCCAGGTGTCATCGTCTTTCAGATATTCACTGCCTTCTACAATAAAAGACTGGCTGGTAGTGGTGGCAGTAAGCGTTCCAACAGCCTCCCCACCTTTTGGTGCCCCATCCCAGGAAAATGAGAGAGGTACAGAGGAAATGGTTTCTTCTCCATAGGCGGAAAATGATAGTCCTGCACACAGGCAGGCTGCGGCGACAAGAATACGAAAATGTTTTTTCTGCATAAAAAGATCCCCTTTCCGATACGTGATATAACTGATCTGTGTAATTGTTATACCTATATTGTACCTTATTTGAAAGGGGATGTCTAAAAAAATATTTACAGTTTTATGAAAGCTTTTTTAAGATGCGTATTTTTAGAAAAATACGTGCTATACTATCAGTCGAATAAAGACTGGATCAGCATTTTGATCATGGAATCGCAGGTGCGGATGTGAAGTTCGTTTGCTCCTACACAGCGAAGGGTGGTTGCCATTAAAGTATCTTTTAATTCCGGTTCGCAGATGCTGATCATGTTTGCACAGGATTCCACGATGGAATTTAAGCGGCTGGCTTTTTCGATGACTTTTGTGATCTGGTCCTGAGTCAGGTAGAATACGAAGTCAGTCATAGCATCGCCTGGTTTCTGTGAGCAGGTTACACTTGAAAAAGAATAGGTTTCTTTTAAATCGTTAAGCAATTCGTTGATACTCATTTTTTACTCCTCTTTTGTAAATGTGGCTTTATGTACTATGATATGCCACCAGAGGAGACATTTCAAGTGAAAATTTGTTTCAGGAAGTGATATTTATGATTTTGAAAATAAAAAAAAGAAAAAAAGAGGCAGTCAGGGGAGGCGTTGTATTTCTCATGGCTGCCTGTATTTGCCTGGGACAGGCGGCGCCTGTTTTGGCTTTGGATGCAGCATGGAGCCAAAAAGTAGAGATCACTGCCCACAGAGGTGACTCTATAAAAGCACTGGAAAATACGATCCCTGCTTTTGAAAAGGCCATAGAAAGCGGAGCAGACTGGATCGAACTGGATGTAAAGGAGACCAGGGATAATGTTCCGGTGGTATTTCATGACAGCAGTTTAAAGCGTCTCATGGGACAGGATGGAACAATCCGGGAAATGACTCTGGAAGAGATCAAAAAACTTCATCCTGCCGCCAGTATGGGACCAGGATATAATAATGTAAAGATCCCGACTCTGGAGGAAACGCTGGATACCTGCAAAGGCAGGATAAAACTGAATATTGAAATAAAAGAGGACGGAACGGAAAGCAGTGATTTTACAGAACGCGTCATACAGCTGATCCGGGATAAGGGAATGACAGACCAGTGTATGATCACATCGTTCTGCTATAGTGTGTTGGAAAAGGTAAAAGCCGTAGAACCATCCCTCAAGACTGGATATATCCGGTCAAAAGATATAGAAGATTTCAGCCAATATCCGGCTGCAGATCAGTTTATGCTCAGTATTGAGCTGATCCAGAAAGAACGGGTGGATCAGATCCACAGCCTGGGAAAGAAGGTTACAGCCTGGACAGTCAATGATCTGTACTCCCTGCGCAAGTGTGAAAGCGCTCAGGTAGATGATATGATCACAGATGATCCGGGAGGCTTATTAAAATTAGATGATCAGTGATCATCGGTATAAAAATCGTTTTCATGTATTTTTCCTAATGGTCTGTATGGGTGGATTTGTCATCCTGCAGACTGTTTACGATCTGGGAGGCACTTTGGTCGGTATAACCCTTCTGTTCACGGATCATCTCCCAGATGGTGTCGTGCATCCATTTCACAGTGTCGCTTAAGATCTTGTTTTCTGTGTCCAGACGCATGATCTCGATATTCATTTCTGCAATAATCTCACGGCTGTTAAAACGCTTGTGAGGAGCATTGATCCGTTTTAAGAAAGAAGGGTTGTCCTTCATGATCTCCTGAGCCAGGTAGTCATCCCGCTCACGACATCCCATATCCATAAATTCTTTGTAATACATACGCACCATATGCATTACATCCGGATGGCAGCATCTGGGACACTGTGGATGGCGCGAAGTCTGATAGTAAGCATAGTATCCGCATTTCGGACAGTAAAAAACGGCGAGTTCTCTCATCACAAATCCCCCTTTTATGTAGAATGATTGTTGAAAAATACTTTACATTATAAATAACGCGAAAATCTCCAAAATATACCGCCTGTTTTAAAAAAAATCAGAAATTCGGCAAAATGCACAAAAAAGGGCGCTCCTTTTTGTGAACGGATGGGGAAGGAGCGCCGTTTTTGGGGATGATCTTACTGGATGATGCCTTCTGTGTTTACAGTCCAGATCATATCGTTTTCGTCTTTAAAATCTTTGTATCCGCTGCCAAGTTCTGGTCTGGAAGCAGACTTGGAGGTGGAACCTGCCTTCTGTACAGCACCGTTTACATTTACCAGATAGCGTGTATCGTCTAAGGAAACAGGGGCAAAACGTAAATCTTTGTCTGCTTCCTGGCGAAGGCCATTTACATACAGGGTGTTATCTTTGATACCATGGTAGCCCTGTCCTTTTTTGCTGCCTTCTGCGTGGAAGAGCCAGTTCTGGGTCTCCCCAAGGTCCTCATCATAAATGGTCTGTTTCCCGGTTTTCATAATACCTTCTTCGTCAAAGTAGTAATTGGCAGCTGTACCGTCAGAGAGCCTGATGGACTGCTTGCCGGTCTGCATTTCACCTGCTGTGTTGAAGGCATATTTTTTGGAGTCAATGGTGAAGATCTCCAGGTCCTCTTTTCCGTAGTAAGGAGCACCGTTCTTGAAGTAGAAACGGAAATATTCACCGTCTTCGCTGATATTTTCCACGCCTTCAATGGTACGCCAGCCGGAAGCACGTTTTCCGTCTTCATCATAGTATTTATAGCCGGAGATCGCCGGAAGGGATACAGAGTTATCTTCCTGATCTGCGGCAGTTGCCTGGGAAGCAGTTGCAGTTTCTGCATAGTCTTCTGCCTGAGTATTGTCGGATGCAGCAGTGTTCTCAGTGGTTACAGGAAGCTTGTACCAGCCAGTCTGCATTTTTCCTTCCTCAAAGGTATAGTAGGAACCGTCAATCTTTTTGTCGATCTCATTTTCGATCCGGCGTCCGTTGGAGTCAAAATAATACCAGGCATTCAAATCTTCCGGATCATCTGTTTCTTCTTCTAAAAGGACCCAGCCGGTCTTTCTGCTTCCGTCTTCGCCAAGATAATAGTTATAGCCGTCTACCTGGATGGAGCCGGTCTCCATGATGCTGTCTTCGTTGAAGTAGTACCAGTTTCCGTCAATGGAAGCCCAGGTGGAAGTTAAGGCTTTGCCGTCTTTTCCATAATAGTAATAGAGGAATTCAGGTGCATCATCTTCGTTCCAGTAGTCTTCGTTTTCAATGGAGACCCACTGATAGGTGACGCGTTTACCTTCATCGTTTACATAGTATTCATCTACCTGCTGTGAGTAAGCGCGGATCCCGTCTGAGTTTAAGTAGTACCAGTCATTCCCGGATTTTTTCCATGTATCAGTAAGGGGATCTCCGTAGGAATCGTAGTAGTACCAGTTGCCGTTATCTTCGGTCCAGCCTGCTGCTTTTGCATAAGCAGGGAATGCCATGGATGCAGTAAATACTGCGGTGGATAATACAGCCAGAAATGTTGCCTGTTTTTTCATAATATTAAATCTCTCCTTTTTAATGTGTTGATCGTAGTCTGCCGGTGGCTGTTGATCTGTTGTCTGCATTACGTAGGTCATTATAACCAGGCTGGATCTGCCTTTCTAGTGAAGGTTACTGGTAAGTCTGGGCATGGTTTCCACACCTGGAAATGGGCGTATCCAGGAGCCCCTTAAGGAAAATGACAGTAGGTTTTTTAAGCATTTTGTGGTATGCTTGTTTTCAGATAGATTGATGCGTAAACGACTTAAAGGAGAAAACGTATTATGAGGATGAAAGTTTCAAACTATATTTCTGAGATGTTAGTAAAAGCTGGGATCCACCAGGCATTTATGGTTACAGGCGGCGGTGCCATGCATTTGGATGATGCATTGGGACACCAGGAAGGCCTTCACTGCATCTATGATCACCATGAGCAGGCCTGCGCCATTGCAGCAGAGGCATATGCCAGGATCCATAATAAAATGGCAGCTCTTTGCGTAACAACAGGCCCCGGGGGCACCAATGCCATTACCGGTGTGCTGGGAGCGTGGCTGGATTCGATCCCTATGATCGTGCTTTCAGGACAGGTGCGCTATGATACCACAGCCCGCTGGTCAGGCACAGGCATCCGCGCTATGGGGGATCAGGAATTTGATATCTGTAAGGCCATTGACTGTATGACTAAGTATTCAGAAATGGTCATTGATCCTATGCGTATCCGTTATTGTATGGAAAAGGCATTGTATCTGGCTGATTCCGGCCGCAAGGGTCCAAGCTGGCTGGATATTCCTTTAAATGTCCAGGGTGCGTATGTGGAGACCGATGAGCTGATCGGATTTGACCCGGTAGATTATGAAAACGGAGGAAATGGCTGGGCAGAGAAGAAAAATGTGCCTGCTATCCCGGAAGATGAAGCGGGCGAAGGGGAAAAACGCCAGGTCCTTCCAGAGAAAGTGACAGAAGAGACGGCAAAGACTATTATTGCAAAGATCCGTCAGGCAAAACGCCCGGTGATCAATGCAGGAAATGGCATCCGTCTGGCAGGTGCCCATGAGACTTTCTTAAAAGTGGCAGAAAAACTGGGTATTCCGGTTGTTACAGGCTGGGACAGTGAGGACTGTATCTGGGATGAACATCCGTTATATGTAGGCCGCGGTGGAAATATGGGTGACCGTCCGGGAAATTTTGCTATCCAGAACAGTGATCTGGTGCTGTCTATTGGCAGCCGTTTAAGCATCCGTCAGGTGGGTTATAACTATAAAACATGGGCCAGAGCTGCTTATGTGATCGTAAATGATATTGATGAGGAAGAGTTAAAGAAGCCTTCCATACATGTGGATATGCCGGTCCATGCAGATGCAGCAGACCTGCTGGCAGTGATGGATCAGTGCCTGGATCAGGTACTGGAGGCAGAAAAGGATACACTTCCAGATAGTTTAAGTGAGCCGGGGAAGAAGCAGGTCTTTGCTTATGGTGAAGGCATTAAGGGAATGACCTGGAATGAGACCTGTGCTATGTGGAAGAAAAAATATCCGGTGGTACAGGAGAAGCACTGGGACCAGAGTGAAGAGAAGGCAGCTAATGTATACGCAGCTATTCAGGCTATCAGCAGCCGTTTGAAGGAAGACCAGATCACAGTAGTGGGAAATGGTTCTGCCTGCGTTGTAGGCGGTCATGCCCAGATCATTAAAAAGGGACAGAGATTTATCTCCAATTCAGCAGTGGCGTCCATGGGATATGATCTTCCGGCAGCGATCGGTATCTGGGCCGCTTCCAGAAAAGACGGTGCTTACAGCATG
>ERZ773269.3593-NODE-3593-length-10066-cov-20.803716_pt1 | contig 10066 bp, 5 predicted proteins | sample MGYA00511958_ERZ773269 | MGnify/ENA primary metagenome ERZ773269 (study PRJEB29015, sample SAMEA2737761) | human gut metagenome | biome: human gut; feature: human-associated habitat; material: faeces | place: China | collected 2012 ... | reverse complement strand
ACCGGACGGGAAGCGCGTATGTTGGGATACACCAATGTATATGCCCCGATACTCGACGTCGGACGTGACCAACGCTGGGGACGCTATGAAGAAGTGTATGGAGAATCACCATATCTGGTAGCAGAATTAGGTATTGAAATGGTGCGGGGTATGCAACACAATCATCAGGTTGCAGCTACCGGAAAACACTTTATCGCTTATAGCAACAACAAAGGTGCACGCGAAGGAATGGCTCGTGTCGACCCGCAGATGTCACCGCGTGAAGTGGAGATGCTTCATGCCTATCCTTTTAAAAGAGTTATCCGCGAAGCGGGATTACTCGGCGTAATGAGTTCTTATAATGACTATGACGGTTTTCCTATTCAAAGCAGCTATTACTGGCTGACTACCCGCCTGCGCGGAGAAATGGGATTCCGTGGATATGTCGTTTCGGACAGTGATGCCGTAGAATATCTTTATACCAAACACGGGACCGCCAAAGATATGAAAGAAGCCGTTCGCCAAAGTGTAGAAGCCGGACTGAATGTGCGTTGTACGTTCCGCTCTCCGGATTCGTATGTATTGCCGTTGAGGGAGTTGGTGAAAGAAGGCGGATTGAGCGAAGAAGTTATCAATGACCGTGTACGTGATATTCTGAGAGTGAAGTTCCTTGTCGGCTTATTCGATACTCCTTACCAGACAGATTTGAAAGGAGCGGATGAGGAAGTAGAAAAGAAAGAGAACGAGGAAGTCGCTTTGCAAGCCTCTCGTGAATCCATCGTACTCTTGAAAAATGAAAAGAATGTGTTGCCTCTGGATCCTTCAAAGATCCGAAAAATAGCAGTCTGCGGTCCGAATGCAGATGAGCATTCGTATGCGCTAACTCATTACGGACCTTTGGCAGTAGAGGTTACTTCTGTTCTAAAAGGCATTCAGGAAAAAATGAAAGATAAAGCAGATGTACTTTATACTAAAGGCTGCGACTTGGTAGATGCCAACTGGCCGGAATCAGAATTGATTGACTATCCTCTGCCAGAATGGCAACCACAAAGAAAACAATGCCTGCAATGCGGGTGGTCTTGGCCAGCATCTGATCAGCCGGGGTCAAACGGGCATTGTTTGCGCCGCCCATACTGCCGTTGATGGCACCGGAAAGGCCCTGACCGTGGGTGTGCTGCATGAGAGTGAGGAAAACGATGACGAGCGAAGCGATCAGCAGGATCACACCGCCAACAATTTCGATAACAGACATGGATTGAAACGCTCCTTTATTTTAATTCAACAAAAACTACGCAGAAATACAAATATATAGTAGCATAACAAGCGCAAAAAAGCAAGCAAAAACCGTGCATTTTTATGCCAGAAGGTCCAGCATTGCGCACAGCCGGGCAAAGATGGCAGCGCTGGAATGTTCCGTGCTCACCTGCCCGTCCTGCAGCACCACAATGGTGTAGCGCGGCTGCTGCGCCGGGTAAAACCCTGCGAACCACAAGTTTTTGCGTTCCGTACCATCCGGTGTGAACTGCCCGGTCTGCGCGGTACCGGTCTTGCCGCCAGCCCCTTCTTCCAGCCAGGCAGCATCCTGTGCGGTGCCCTCTTCCACCACCTGCTGCAGCATTTTACGCAGGAGCGCTACATTTTCCGCACTCATCACCCGCCTTGACTGCGGATGTGCAAGCGTTTCCAGCGGCGTACCGTCAGTTTCATCCACCGAGCCACACACGAAGAAAGGCGTGCGGTACACCCCGCCGGAATCAATGGTGTTCATCATGGCGGCGATCTGTACCGGTGATGCCAGCAGACCGCCCTGCCCAAAGCTGAAATTTGCCAGCTGGCCGCTCTGGGCAAGCTCCCCGGCAGACGGCAGCTTTCCGGCATCGGCGTGCAGCGCACCTGCCACCGGCACCTCCTGCCCGAAGCCAAGCTGCCGAGACATCTGCAAAAGCGTCTCTGCCCCCAGCTGCTGCCCCAGCCGGATAAAATAGCCGTTGCAGCTTTTTTCCAGAGCCGCAGTCATGTCCACCGTTCCGTGCGGAACACCGCCTGCGCAGCGGAAGATCTGTCCATCCACCACCACCGCACCGGTGCATTCGTACTCCGGCAGGATGCCCTGCTCCAGCGCTGCCGCAGCCAGCACTGGCTTGAACACTGAACCCACAGCATAGCTTTCCAGTGCGCGGTTCAGGAACGGACTGTCCGGTGCATCCAGACTTGCGGCAAGGTCATCCGGGTCATAGCCCGGTACGCTGACGCTGGCGCGAACCGCAGCAGTGGCCGTGTCCAGAACCAGAATGCAGCCGCTGGTCATGGTGTCTGCGGCCACCGCTTCGGCGGCACGCTGCACCGGACGGGAGATCGTCAGCTGCATGCCCACCGCACTGCTGTCCTGCCGGGTGAGCTGCGGTGTTTCCCCGGCCCGCAGCCGTCCTTGTGCTGTGACCGCGCACACCAGCGTGTCATGCTCCTTTGTCCCGGCCAGCTGGCTGTCCAGCGCCTTTTCCAGCCCGGCAGTGCCGCGGCCTTCTGCATCCAGATAGCCGATCAGATGCTGGCACAGCGGAACTTCTGCGCAGCGCCGTGCCGTTGCAAAGCAGCGTATGCCGCGCCCGGAAAGGTCGCGGTCCACTTCCAGCAGAAACGGTGCGGAGCGGTTGCGGTTCCGGTACAAAAGTGCCTGCCCGGCACTGTCCGTAAATGCATACAGGCGTGTGTAGTTGTTTTCGCCCGGGAAGCAGAGGGCAAGATACCGCCTTTCCAGCCCGGTGAGAAGCAGGCCGCTGTGATCGTAAAAGCTGCCCCGCCGGGCAGGCAGCGAGAGCCGGACCGTGCTCTGTGCTTCGGCCCGGGCAGCATAGGTATGGTTCTCTGCCAGAAAATACAGGCGGCACAAAACTACCGCAAACCCCAGCAGAACAGCTGCATACAACGCCAATACCCGTTTGCCGGACATCTGCTCACCCCTTTTTGATAGAGTGGGCTGCATCTGTGGTTTCTATACAAAAAGAGACGGGGTCTCCGAAGAGATCCCGTCTCCATAAGGTACTTATTGAGTAAGCAATTCCGCTTCATGCGTCGAAAATCACAGGTTGCCGGCGATCTGTTCAAAGGCTCATTCAACCGATTCAAAGCTGCTGTGCGTGTAGACATCCAGCGTCACACTGGCATTGGAGTGTCCCATCAGGTATTGCAGGCTTTTTACATCCAGCCCGGCCTGCTGAACATTGGTGCAGAAGGTGTGTCGCAGCACATGAGGTGTAATGCGCGGAACAGGTTTGCTGTACGCCTTCTCAAACTTTCCCTGCACACCACGCACAAACAAACAGCGGCCCCGCAGACTTTTTTCAAAGTCTGCGGGGCCTTGTGCTGTGGGGCTATTTTACCTACACGGTCATGGTTCGGTCACTGCCCGGTAGCCGCGGATGACGCGCCACTTGGCGACGCCCTTGTCCGGCTTAAAGCTGCCGTCGGCGCGGGCTTTCAGGTAGCCCTGCTCGATGGCCCACTGGGCGGCTTGGGCCAGCTCCGGGTCGGCTACGTCCGCAAAGGCGGGCAGAGTGGCCGGGGCCGGGCGGCCTGCGGTGTTCCAGAGGAGCATTGCCAGCTCGGCGCGGGTATGGGGCACGGCCACCCCTGCAGGCAGGAGCTGGTCAAGGATGAGCTCCATGCCCACCTGATAGGCCACGACGCCCGCCACGCCCACGACTGCGCCGACCGCCAGAAGGGTGCCGAAGCCGTCTCCGCCGTCTGGGCTGCCCTCGCCGCTCTCGGCGGTGCGCCAATGGCCATAGAAGGTCACGTCCCGGTCGAGTTTGCCCACATGGTTCGCGCCCGGGCCCATGTAGTAGGGGCTATCCTCCAAGCGGGTGCCGTCTTCGAGGAACCAGCCCTCAAAGAGGCGTTCTTCCTCCTCGCTGCCGGTGATCGGGCCGGGGATCTGCATGGTCGCCACCGGGTCATCCCCCGGGCGGACGACCCAGTAGGCCTTAAAGTCCGTGGGGGCCTGCTCCGGCCGGGCGATCTTCGCCTTCTTGCTCTCGTTCATTTTGCCTTCCACCAGATCAAGGCCGTGAGACATGATCAGGCGTCCCAGTTCGAGGGCATAATCATCCTGTTCCTCCGATGCATCCGTTTCCGCCGTGATGACGGTGCCTGCGCCGGAAACTTCCATCTCGTCTGCTGCCACGATGGCCGAGCCGCCGGCTTTCACGTTCAGCGTGCTGTTTGCCACGGTGAGCTTGCCGCACCGAATGCCAAACTGGAAGAAGTTGCCCTCCGCGTTCGTGCCTGCAATGGTCACGGTGCTGTTTTGGATGGTGATGTCCTCGTCAGAGCGGCCTGCCCGGATCGCGTCCTCACCAATGTCGCCATCGATATTGCCCGTAAGGGTGAGGGTTGCATCTTTCAGCGTCAGCGGGCCTTCCGTAAGGATTCCATCGGCGTTGGAAAGGGTGGCTGTGCCGGTAATGGTCAGCTCTTCCGCCAATTGGGAATCGATGCAGCAGTAACCGCCCGCGTCCCCATCCAGCGTGAGATCGGCATCGTTCAGGGTCAGCGTGTTGGTCGTCGGGTCAAACTTCACAGACCCGCCATCCTCCAGCACGTCGTTCTGGTTGCTCTTTGTGACCTGCGTACCTGCCACCCAAAGGTTGTAGGTTTTGCTTTCCTGCTGGTTCGGGTCCACATCTGTCAGCTCCAGATAGGCGTGGTTTGTCTTTTTGACTTCATTAAAGCTATCAAGTTTTTCCTGCACGCTGGTGTCGATTTCCGTATAATTTTCGTCATCGCCAGTGCGATACCAGAACTTGCTTACGTCCTCTCCGATGCCCAGCCTACTCAGGCCGAAGTCACCAGCCACAGTCGTCACATTCAGGAGCAGGTGGCCGCCGTTGTAGGTCAGATAACCATGTTCCCCGATGTACTGCTGCGCATGGATCTCCAGCTCGCTGCCCGGGTTCATGGTAGTGGAATTGGCGATGCCGCATTCTGCATTTGTGATCTTCACCTTGCCATCGATCTGAACGCTTCCCCAGCCGATGCCCGTCTGGAAACCCTTCAGCGTGATTCTAGTATCGGAAGCAATCGTTGTTCCCGTGTCTCCACCCGAAATTCCTTTCGACGTATTGTTCCAATAGGTATTGGTGAGATCGTATTTTCCCCTTACTATCTCCTTTGCTCCATCAAAGCCGTCGCTTTTCGTTCTGCCCGTCACTTTGCCATTTGCCACCAGCCTCAGATTTTTTTCACTGAGGGCTTCGACCAGCGAAGAATTATACGGGTCCGAAGTTGTATCCAGCGTCACATCTCCGTCAAAGGTCAAAAGACCCCGGTTATAGGATACCGTACCCTGAATGCATTTCTTACTATCGACCGGTCCGTTCCACTCCGGATACAGAAGTACATTTGTCACCCCGCAAGCTGCTCCCATCGTCGAGCTGCCCGCCAGTGCCAGCGGGGCCGCGAGGTTCAGCGCGAGGGCTGCGGAAAGCACCCCGGCGAGGAATTTCTTCCATCTTCGTTTCATTGCAAAAGCCTCCCTTTTTCACCCAATTTTGTTGCAGGAAAAAAGCTCCACGGTTCACTTTTAGGATACCGTGGAGCTTTGGTTTTTGCTATTAACCCGGGGTTAGTTTTTGGTTAATTCCGGGGGGCGTTTTTCTGGTACCACTCGGCCAGGCGGGCGCGGCGGGTGCGGGGGTCGCCGCCCATATCCAGCTTTGCGTACAGCTGGTTGATGTACTGCTTCACCGTGCCCTCGGAGAGGTAGAGGGCGGCGGCGATCTCCTTGTTGGTGCACCGCCCGGCCACCAGACGGGCCAGCTCCCGGTCGCGGTCGGTCAGGGGCAGCTCCGGCGCGGGGGCGGGCAGGCCCAGCCGGGCGGCAAAGGCCCGGCCTGCGGGCAGGATGCGGGCCACGAAGGGCCCCAGACGCGGCTCGCACACGGCCCAGTCCTCCCCTTCCAGCAGGGGGGCCAGAGCGGGATACTGCTCCACAAAGAGCACCCAGAAATCGTCCTGCACAGCGTCCAGCAAAGCCGCTGCCAGCGCGGCCCGGGCCTCGGCCCGCTGGCCGAAGCGCAGCTGCGCCGCCGCCAGCTGGATGCGGGCCTGCAGGCCCACCAGACCGTAGTGCATGGCCTCGCACCGGCGCAGCAGGCCCTCGCTGTGGGCGATCACCTTCACGTACTCCCCCTGCGCCAGCCAGACCTGCTGCTCGATGAGGGACATCATGGGGCGGCAGGGCCCAAAGAAGCTCACCTCGGCCAGCTTGTGCTCCCGGAACAGCTCCGGGGCCTGCTCCGGCCTGCCTTGCAAAGCGTAGAAATAGGCGGCGATGCTCTCCAGCAGATGCACCTGCACCCCGTCGTGCTTTTGCAGCAGGGCGGCGCGCTTGGCGGCAAAATCGTACCCCTCTTTTCCCTTGCCGCACAGGGCCAGCCGCAGGGCCAAGAAGTCGCAGCAGAGGGTCATGTTTTCCTGCCCGGCGGCGTCGGCCCGGGCCCGCTCCAGCAGCACGGCGGCTTTCTCCCACGCCCCCTGCAGGTAGGCGGCCTCCGCGTCCATCAAAAGCTCGGCCCCCCGGCCGTGGCCGTTGGTGATTTTATAGTAATGGGGCATACACTCGTACATTTCGGCCAGTTCTTTGCCCAGCTCCCCGGGGGCGCGGTAGTACATCATCAGCACCGAGGGGGAGCCGAAGGTCCAGCTGCCGCTGTTGCGCAGGGTGACGGCGGGGCGGCTCATCTGGCGGCTGGCGCTGCGGTGGAGGCGGCTCATCTGGGTGATATCGTTGTAGAACAAGAAGCTCTGGATGAGGTCGCACTCCCCCAGCAGGTTGCCCCGCTCGGCGGCGGGCCACTCGGGGTGTTGGGCCACGGCGGCTTCCAGCAGGGCTTTCAGCTCCATCATTTTGGGGATCTGCTGCCAGGTGAACATCCGGCGCATCAGCACCAGAATGGCCAGCGGGTGGCGCTGCAGCGCTTCCACCGGGCAGCGGTCCAGCCGCTGCAGCAGCTCGGCGGGGCTGAGGGAGGCAAGCAGATCCCCCGCGTCCGCCTCGATGACGGCAAGGGCTGCGTCGCGGTCGCCGCAGTGCTCAAAGGCCTGCAAAGCGTGGAGGTACTGGGCTTTTTGGGCATACCAGCGGCCATACCGCTGCCAGACCTCCGTTTGCCGGGCGGCGGGCAGCTGGGCAAAGAGCCGCTCGGCGCACTCTTTCATCATGTGGTGGAAGCGGAAGCTCACCCCGTCCGGCAGGCGGGTGACAAAGGCGTTTTGCTGGGTGAGGGCCCGCAGCACCTCCTCCGCGTCGGGCAGGGCGGTGACAGCCCGGGCCATCTCCACCGTGAACTCATCGGCCAGCCCCATCACAGCGAGGAAGCCCCGGGTCTTCTCGGGCAGGGACTCCAGCATGGCGGCGGTGAACATGGCGTAGATGTCCGGCCCCGGCTGCAGCAGGCTCCCCCGCTCGGCCAGGGCATGGAGGTTCAGGTAGACGGCGGAGAATCACCCCTCGCAGGAGCGCAGCAGGCTCTCGGCCTGGGCGGCGGTGATCTTCACGCCGCAGCGGTGGGTGTAGGCCAGCAGCTCCTCCCGGTTCAGGCGGAGGCCGTCGGCCTCGATGCGGTGGAGCCGCCGCCCCAGCCGCACCACCTGCTCCCCGGGCAGAAAGCGGTTGCGGCTGGCCACGATAAGGTGGACGTTCTCGGGCAGGCGGTAGGCCAGCCGACACAAAAACTGCGCCACCCGCTCGTCCTCCAGCAGGTGGAAATCGTCCAGAAAAAGATAGTAGGGCGTTTTGCCGCCCAGCGCGGCACACAGGTCCTCCAGCAGCAAGGCCGCGCCGCTGGCGTCGGCGGGGCAGTCGTAGCCCTCCAGCACCGTCAGCCCGGCGGCGGCAAAGGCCTTCTGCACGCTTTTCCAGAAGATGGAGCGGTTATCCGAGTAGATGCTGGCTTGCAGCACCACGGCCCCCGCCTTGGCCTGCTCTGCCAAGAACCAGCGCACCGCCGTCGTTTTACCGTAGCCCATGGGGGCCACCACCGCCGTGAGCGCACAGGACGCTATGGGCCGCAGCGTCTCCCGCATTCGGTCCGAGATGTAGATGATGTTCAGGTTCTGCCTGTTTCTGGCCATGCGCGTTCCCCTTTTCCTTATACTAAGGCTATTGTAGCACATTTGCGGCGAAGAGAAAAGTGCGGCAGGGGTGCAAAAAAGCAGGCAGAGCCTTCGCCTTTGCGAAAAGTTCTGCCTGCGTTCTTTTTATAAATTGGGATTCTTGGGAGCGGCGGTTTCGGCTTAGTACATGCCGCCCTTCCAAACCACACTTTTGGAGCCGAATCACGAATATCGGGAAACGTAGACTTTTGTAGAATTATCAAGGCCACAAGCCGATTTTTCCAGATTCTCCGTTTTTGCACGATCCACGCTTTTCTACACAAATCTACGCCACTTACCGGGTGATTGGCGTAAGTTTTGGCGTAAGTTTCGGCGCAAGCAATTCCGCTTCATGCGTCGAAAATCACAGGTTGCCGGCAATCTGTTCAAAGGCTCTTTCAACCGATTCAAAGCTGCTGTGCGTGTAGACATCCAACGTCACACTGGCATTGGAGTGTCCCATCAGGTATTGCAGGCTTTTTACATCCAGCCCGGCCTGCTGAACATTGGTGCAGAAGGTGTGTCGCAGCACATGAGGTGTAATGCGCGGAACAGGTTTGCCGTACGCCTTCTCAAACTTCCCCTGCACGCCACGCATATAGTTTTCCAAGTGCATTGCCACCTTCGGCATTCCGGACTTGTCCAGAAAGAGAAATCCGCTGCAACCATCTACCAGCGCTTCCACTTTTGTGGACGCTCTGGCTTTTACTGCACGCCGCAACGCTGCACAAACGGTATCTGTCATGGGAACATTGCGGATACCGCTTTTTGTTTTCGGCGGTGTGACAAAGTAGGGCTTTTCAGCCGTCCGGCAAAGCTGCCGCCGGACATGGATACAGTGCCGTTCAAAGTCGATATCTGCTCGTGTCAGGCCATACAACTCACTTACACGCAAGCCGGTTCCCATAAGAATGACGATATCATCATAATAGTTGCCGCCATAGTCCTGAACAAATTGCAGATATTCTTCCTGCTGCTCTCTGGTCAGTGCATCACGCACATAAGCGTCCTTCGGCACAACGTCCGACAGCTTGAACTTGAACGGATTTTTGCGGATAATGTCATCCTCTACCGCCATCTCAAACGCCGGTCTGACAACGCTTTGCAGGATTCCTATGGTGTTTTGCTTGAAACCGCTGTCATGCAGAAACACGAACCAGCCTTTCGCATCGGACAATTTTACCGTTTTGATGGCTTTTTGCCCGAAAGGGTCAGCATGAATCCTCTTGACCGCTGTGTTGTACGACCGAAGTGAATTGGGTTTCAACCCACGTTTCAGGTTCATATAGCGGTCAACCAGATCAGCCACCGTCATCTCTCCGGCGGCGTAGTCGATGCCGTCTGCCAGATCGCGCCACAGTTCTTCCTCTTTTTTCCGCAGCTCTGTCAGGGATTTAGCGTAAATACAACGCCGTTTCTTGTGGATATCGGTATAACGATAGTCGTAGGTGCCGTTTGCTCTTTGGCTTTCGCCATCCTTCAAAACACGGCCCTTGCTATCTTTGCGCTTTTCAGACATTTAGAAACTCCTTTCTGTGAAAAGCGCATCTATAAGGTCAGTGTCAGTATAACACATCAACCATGCGATTTCCACCCGCAGCGAATGAGAAAAGGACGGTTTCACATTTGCAGCCTTTGGCAGCCTCTCAAATAGAATATGCTTGCTCGACAAAGCAATCGAACAGGCGACGTTTAGTCAGACGCTTGTTTCCCACCCAAAGGACGAATTTGCATTTATCTTCATTCGTAATTTCACGCAGTTTGTTGATGCCAATGCCAGAGTAAGCCGCAGCTTCTTCCAGCGTCAGATTGCTCTTTTCCCAAATCGGAACTTGTCGGGACTTGGTCCCTCCATCTTGCTGATGCAAGACCGTTCCATCGCTTAAAGTCCCCACCGGGGACTTCATTGCTTCGCAAACGCGAACTTCCTTCA
>ERZ773269.3591-NODE-3591-length-10070-cov-6.127009_pt1 | contig 10070 bp, 10 predicted proteins | sample MGYA00511958_ERZ773269 | MGnify/ENA primary metagenome ERZ773269 (study PRJEB29015, sample SAMEA2737761) | human gut metagenome | biome: human gut; feature: human-associated habitat; material: faeces | place: China | collected 2012 ... | reverse complement strand
GCGCTCGACCCTGAAACGTTGGCCGTGGTCGTGCACTACCAGGCGGAACGAGTCGCCGAAGCGGCCCGCTCCTACAATGAGCGTGTCACCATTGTCAACCAGGATGACATTCCCGGCACCGGACGAGCAGTGCAGTGCGCCATGACGCAGTTGAAGGAGCAAGGCGGGCTTGACGGCTCGGTGCTAATCGCAGCCTCAGATATGCCGCTGCTTGACGCCGACACGTTGAACCACTTGCTCGCCTTCCATGAGCAAAGCGGCAATGGCGCCACCGTGCTCACCACCATTCTTGACGATCCTACCGGCTATGGCCGCATCATCCGCGACAGCGAAGGCAACGTGCTGCGCATTGTGGAACAGAAGGACGCCAACAGCAGCGAACTGGCCGTGCACGAAGTGAACACGTCCGTCTACGTGTTCGACGCCAAACTGCTGGCTGAAGCGATCGCCAACCTCAAATCCAACAATGCTCAGGGCGAGTTCTACCTGACCGACGCACTCGAAACCGCCAAAGACAACGGTGCCGTCGGTGCGTTCGCCGCCCCCGACCCGTTGAGCGTCGAAGGTGTCAACGACCGCGTGCAGCTCGCAGCGCTCGCCAAAGCTCACAACAAGCGTATCTGCGAGCATTGGATGCGTAAGGGCGTGACCATTCTCGACTCTGAAACCACGTGGATCGAAGATGACGTGCGCATCGAACGTGATGCCGTGATCCTTCCCGGATGCTTCCTCGAAGGCAACACGGTGATTGGCGAGGGTGCGCAGGTCGGCCCGTACACGACGCTTATCAGCGCGGTCATCGATGCCGACGCCCATGTGGAGCGTTCCCGCGTGCAGGAGAGCCATATTGGCCGCGCCGCCAACATCGGCCCGTGGACGTACCTGCGCCCGGGCAACGATCTCGGTGAAGAATCCAAGGCCGGCGCCTTCGTGGAAATGAAGAAGGCACACATCGGCAACGGCACCAAGGTGCCGCATCTTAGCTATGTGGGCGACGCCGACTTGGGCGAGCATACCAACATCGGTGGCGGTACCATCACTGCCAACTATGATGGCGTGCACAAGCACCACACCACCATCGGATCGAACGTGCACGTCGGTGCCGGCAACCTGTTCGTGGCCCCTGTCGAAGTCGGCAGCGGCGTCACTACCGGAGCCGGTTCCGTGGTACGCCACGACGTTCCGGACGATTCCATGGTCTATTCCGAAAACACACAACATGTAGTAGAGGGCTGGAAGCCCGAATGGGAGCGCTGAATATGCCGGCAGTACAAGATTCCATCGACGCCATCCGCATCGCCGCCGCCGCGGCCGACCGTATGAAGGCCACCGACCTTGTTGCCTTCGACGTCACCGAACCATTGGCCATTACCGACGCGATGCTCGTCGCCACCGCTTCGAACGAACGTCAGGTGTTGGCGGTTGCCGAAGAGATCGAAAAGGACCTGTATCTCAAAAGCGGCAAGCGTCAACCGCGTTCCCGCGAAGGCTTGACCGAAGGCCAGTGGGTGCTGCTCGACTATGGTGATTTCGTGATCCACGTCATGCATCAGGAGTCCCGCGACTTCTATCGCCTCGAACGCTTGTGGAAGGATTGCCCGAGCATCGACCTGCAGCTCGAACATCCGGAGACTTCCGACGAAGAGACCGCGGAAATCGCGGAATAACACGTATGAACATGCCTTCCCGTATAGATGCGGAAGGCATGTTTTCATATCAAGCGAAGCAGTTTTCGCAAACATTCCATAATCGAGAAAGCAACGGAGAGCAGCAGCATGCCTCGAAACGTCGAACTTGAGCATAACAGCGCAGTACCGGAACACGTGCACGCCATCACGCTGGTGCGTCACGGACGTACCGCCTACAATGCGCAGCATCGTCTGCAAGGCCAGATCGACATTCCCCTCGACGAAGTCGGACAATGGCAGGTTCGCCAGACGGCCGACGCATTGCGTGAACTGTATGTTGATCGTCGTCCCGATATTCCGAACCGGCTGGTCATCTGTTCCGATCTGGGGCGTGCCGCAGCCACCGCGCATGCGTTCGCCGACCCGCTGGGCTTGGAAGTGCATCCCGACATCCGCGTGCGTGAACGCAGCTTCGGCGATTGGGAAGGCATTCCGGTTGAGGAACTCGCGCAACGGTACCCGGAAGACTATCGTTCCTGGGCTGAATTCCGTGGCGGCGAACTCAAATACGGTGCCGAACCCAAGGAGGAAGTCGGACGTCGTGGCGTCGAAGCGTTGAACGATTGGGCGTTCCGTGCCGGATCCGACACGGACTTGTACGTGTTCTCGCATGGTGCATGGATTTCCCAAACGTTGCAGACGCTGCTGGGAATGGCGGATGCGCATGGCGATTTCGCCGACATTTTGTCGATGCGCAACGCTCACTGGGTGCGGCTCATTCCATTGGAGATCGGTTCCACATTGCGTTGGCGTTTGATGGACTACAATCACGGTCCCGCTATCGCCGATTCCGAGGAATGGGAGCATCCCAGCCTGTAGCCAGCCTGTAGCCGGCCGATACATGATGTCGGACGCTGGTCTGTCACCGCTTTTTCAAGCTTTTCACAGAATCGCCAGTACTTTCATAGCGAAATTAGCTATCGTCATGGCTTGTGAAAAACTTTTTTAAGGGAATCTCTTTTTCGTCGATTTGCGCGGGTGCGCTGGCGGCGGTCACGTCATTCCTACTTTCCGCGAAAATCGGTATCGCGGGATCGGTGATTGGTGTGGCCGCGGGTTCGGTTGTTTCCGCGGTTGCCACGCAGGTCTACAAGAACGTTTTGAAGGCATCAGGGGAGAAGATCCAACAGGCCGTGCCGTTCCCGTCGAGTAGCGAGACGGTTTCGAATGAGCGAGCTGCGGATGAAACGCAGGTGCTTGGCTCTTCCGAACAGGATGATGAGACGAGGATTATTGGATCGTCTCCTGTTGCGTCGGATGTCACGATGGTATTGTCTGCCGATACGGCTGCGGTAGCGCAGTCCGGTTTACCGCGCGTCATTTCCTCCGGACAGGAATATGCGGATGCGACTCGTGCGCTCGGCGATATTGCCGGGGCAGGGGAGACTTCCGTTTTCCCGAACGGACAGCGTGGCGTCAGCGATGTTGGCGTAGTTACCGGTAAGACCGGAACACTCGGAAGCGCGCATGATGCCCGAGTACAGCATGCTGGGCAGCGTTCCTCGAATTGGTTGCATAGCAAGCACGCTCCGGCGATCATCGCATTCGTCAGTGCTTTGGTTGGTGTGGGAGTGAGCGCGGGATTGATTCTTGCTTTCACCGGCGGTCAGGGGACGGACACCGTGGTGCGTGACGTGGTGCATGAGAAGGTTGTGCCTTCGCATGGAAATACCGATGACTATCAGACTGGCGGCGGGCAGACCCCCGTGCAAAAGCCTAAGTCCGATTCCACGGATTCGAACGACGAAACCACCACGGACGGCAGCGACAAAACCACCAACGGATCCACCGACTCGTCCACTTCCAACGGCACATCGAGCAATACCAATGGATCCACGTCCGGAAACAGCGGGTCGTCATCCGATAATTCCAGCAATGGTTCCAGCCAGAACGGAACGGATTCGTCCAACGGCACTGGCTCAAACGGAGGCACGTCCGGCAGCACTGGTGATGGCTCATCATCCGGATCCGGAAACAGCGGAACCGATGGTTCGACTGGCACTGGCACGTCGGGATCCACCGACGGTACTACCGGCTCGACGGGAGATGCAAGTAGTAACTAATGTCGCTGGTGGCGCACTTCCCATGTCGCCCGCATAAGGTTCACATAAGGTGATTGCGTAGTGCGGTTTTACTCATGCCAATTCCTCAGTGCGGGCGACACGCCGAAATTTGCGTGACTTATGTCTGCGATGTATATTATACGGAGTTTGCAGAGCAGACTTTGGGGCTATGGCGCAGCTGGTAGCGCATCTCCATGGCATGGAGAGGGTCAGGGGTTCGAATCCCCTTAGCTCCACAGGTAGGGATTTCAGAGTAATCTGGAATCCCTTTTTTCATGCGAAAACGGCGGAATTCCAACGATTTCAAGGCATACGACGCAAACAAAGAATGTACGGAAAAGTACGCCAATGTCAACGAAATGGGTACCCGACGAGGTACCCGGAATGGGCACCCATCACGTCATAGTGGAACCATGCACACAAAATTCGGAAGCGTCGTGTACAGAGCCGACCGAAATTCGTTTAGAGCCAAATACAAATATAACGGCGATGTCATCACGCGGACGTTCAAAGACAGGCTAGCAGCCGAAGCGTGGCTAAACGGCGAAAGAAGCCGTGTAGAAGCCGACAAAGCGGGCATAACGAAGTGGACTAGCCCCACCGAACGGAAACGGCAGGAAACCGCCATAGAACGTCGTAGGGTACTGTTCTGCGATTATGTCATGGACGAATTCGCACCCACATGGCTCAACTACGCCGCAGACGGCAGTGAACTGGCGTCAGGAAGCAAGAGAAAGCACAGAGAATACCTGACCCACCTCTCGCAAGCCTTTTTTTGGAAATATCCACTCACCGGCATCACGCAGGAAGACATAAACCGTTGGTTGTCCGACCTCGGCAACTTCAATGGGGGAGCGACACCCAGAAAGAAAACTTTCCAACTGCTCAAATCCATCTACGCCAAAGCCGTAGCGGAAGGAGCAGTAGCCAAGTCGCCCGTCACCATGAAAGCCCCAGCCGTACCTAAAAGTAGGCAAGCGCAGATTCCACCGGCAACAGGGGAAGAGCTTCAAACAATCTATGCGGCAATGCCTACCACCACACGAATTTCCGTATGGTTGGGCGCAATCCTAGATTTGCGAATAGGGGAGGTGGTCAGTCTCCAAGTGCAGGACTGGAATCCAAAAACGCAGACCCTGAGAGTCTGCCATTCCGCCGACGAGCACGGACACCTCAAAGCCACAAAAACAGCCACAAGCAACACGACCCAGCCCGTACCCCCGCAGCTCGGAAAACTAATCAGTGAAGCGTGCGAAGGCAAACGTCCAACAGATTTCATCGTCACATGTTCCGACGGAACGCACATCACGCCAAACAGACTGCGCGACCATTTCAATACGGCCAAGGTCAAAGCCGGACGTCCCGATTTACACTTCCACACACTCCGCGCGACCTCAATCACAGCCGCCGTAGCCACCGGCGCAAGCCTGAAAGACACCATGCAATGGGGACGCCATGCCGACGCCGCAACGTCTATAGAGAGATACCAGAGAGCAAGCGGCAGCGAACGAATGAGGGAGATAGCAAACGGCATCGAATCCACCCTCATGGGACACGAGGCCACCGAGGAAGAACTAGAAGAAGCCATAGACGAAACGGAAAAACGGCTAGCCCAGCTCAAAGCCGAGTTAGCCGCCTTACGCCGTCACCAGAACAGGTGAGCCAACGAGTCCGCGTCGATATACCGGCGACGCCCGACCTTGTAGGTGCGAATCCGACCAGCCTTCAGCAGGTCGTAGACGTGTTGCCGCGAGCATTGCAGATACGCCATGGTGTCCGCGATGGTCATCAACGGAGGCAGTTCAGTTTTCCTCATTCTCACCTCCCATCGCCTCCGCCGCGTCCAACAGACGCGACGCCACCGACGCCGGAAGCCACGCAGACACGCCCCTATACGGCGAAACATCCGGCCTACCGCACTTCAAGCTTCCACGAGCTTGCACGATGGCCGCACGGCGACGGTCGGCATCCTTGATGCTCCGAGCCTCAGCCAGACGCCAACGACGCACCAGACGACGGAACCGATGAAAAGTCGGATAATCCGTTTCCACATCCTCCTGAGCACAGAGCGGAAGACCTCTATCATGACCCCAAACGCGGCCACTTCTGTATTGCCAGTCATCAGGCATATTCTCAATCTGCCGCTGATAGTGCGCTACACCACGAGCCGCATGCTTCGCCAGATACATCAAAACGCGCTCGGGATGGGCAGGAACCGTCTCCCCGTCCACGGTAATTTCGGCTCCCACGTCGATAGGCTCCCAAATCTGGCCTTGAAGACGAGCGCCGACGCCCGATTTGTTGAGAATGCCGACCCACGAACGAAGCGCCTTGAACGTCTCCAATGGCTCCGGCTCATGGTCAAGCCAAACGAGGACATGTAGATGGGGGTTCCCCGATGCCTGAAATTCGAGTATCCAGTAGTAGTGGGTCAGACCATGCCGCTTCATGTAACGGAGCCAGCTCTTCAGCCAGCCGTGAAAATCCGCCGCGCTCACGTCGGACATCTGACCCGACGGCATGGTCAGTGTGACGAACGCTGGCACACCGTCGATTGCCTCGAAATCGACCTGCTGTAGGCGTTGCTCGTTCCTCCGCGCCACGTTCGGCGTCCAACCCTTCGTGGCAGTCCTCTCCGGCGGCTGGAACGCCGTCAGAGTCACTATCTCACCGGTTTCGGGATTCACCATCTGTTGGTATTTGCTCGCACTCACACCGTGCGCACGTATTGAAATTGTTGGCATTTGACACCTCCTTTGGTATCCGGGACTTCCGTCCCTATTTGTTCGATTCAGAAAATTGACGAAAATATGCGCTCTGTTATTAAAAGAAGGAGAAGCAGTTAACCACCGCTCGATTCCTGCTCGAACAGGAACCCACACGGCTCTCTCGGTACTGAGGTGGTCACGTCGGAACCCCAGCGTCCTCGGGCTTCCGCACTACGCCTTCGTCGCTTTCGCCTTCCGCTTGCGTTCGCTCTCGCCTTCGGCTTCGCTGGGGGCTACGCCTACGGCTACCGCTCACACGCGTTCGGCGGCTCCTACGGCTTCGTGCTCCGCCTTCGTTTAGCTGGCGAATTCCGAAGTGCCCACTGCGTGCTGCCGCACGCCGTCTGCCCCTGCCCTTGCGCGGGAGTCTGCACGGCTCTTCTTCTCCTTCACACAGGCGATACCCCCACGTGTTCAGATACAAAAAGAGGGGACGGTTTCCCGCCCCCTCGTAGGGTCAAAAACGTCAGACAGTCAGCCCGTCCGACACAGTCTGAAGCGTCGAGCTATCCAACGATTTAGCAGCTTCCGTGACCGGGAGATAGAAGAATCTCACCGCCACGGTGTGGCCATCCTCGCCCTGCACGACCGCACCACCGCGTCGAGTACTCGGGATTTCGGTCGGGGTCGGGTCACCGTCCGGGATAGCCCCGAGAACGGCTTCACTGGCCTCACGAGTGGTCACACGCAGCGCGAACCTGACCACACAGTTATCGCGGATGCTGGTAGGAATCGAATCGGCAGTAGGCTTCTGCGTCAAAAGCATGACACACCATCCCGCCGAACGCCCCTTACGGACGATGGTTGCAACCGCACGCTTGCAGCGTTCAACCAGCGCCTTATCCTCCTTGGAGCGTCCGGTCGTGTCAAAGAGCGTCTGGCACTCATCGATGACCACCAAGTGGAACGGGTGCAGGGCGGACGCCCCGCTATGCCAGAAATCAGGGTCGGACTCCGACCACGGATGCGACTTCAAATCCTCTACGCACCGCTGCGCCAACTGTTCCAGCTGGTCGGTGGCAGTCTCCAAATCAAGGTCACAGTCGTTGTTGTAGAGCGAGGCTGCTCGTTGCGCCCATGCCCAATCCATGCCGCCCTTACCGTCAAAAATGGCAACGGACGCCTTCGAAGAGGCGAGCAGAGGCAACGTGAGCAGAGTTGCACCGGCAGACTTACCGGCACCGGGGACGCCACCGACCACGATTCCAGACGTCTGGGCATAGGACAGTTTGGCGAAATCGCCAGCCTCGGTCATACCGTAAGTGACTGTCCGACCATTCCAATCGGCCAAATCGGAAGCCTTAATGGTCTTCGATTCGTCAAGTGGATTCTTAGGCGTGGTCTCGTAGAAGTGCAGCATCCAATGGCCGGGGCCAAGGTGATCGATTTTGTAGGTTTCCGCACCCATCGCACCGAGACCGAGCCGTGCTTGCTTGTCCACGAAGTCATCCGTGACACCACTGATTTGGCAGGTGAAGTCCAACATGGCCTCGCCATCCTCGTAAGACGAGTAGGACGCCGTGTAGTCGCGAACACCCTTGAAATCCGTGGTGGCGTCCTCAATGGGACGGAGCGCGAGCACTCGTTCCACCACAAATTCCGGCGAATCACCCTTAATCCGATGGCGCAAAGCTAGCGCCCAACGCCAGAACGGCAAGAGATTACGCAAGGCCGGGTGGAACAATCCGAAAAGCAGAAGCACGGCCACCATCACGGCGTACACGACCCAATACCCCGGAAGGAAGAGAATGAAGCCAACCCATACCACCGTGGAGAGAGCCGAGACGGTGAATCGCGCGTACCATGCGGAATCATCCCACGCCGTCACATCTTTCAACGGCAGGAAGAGGAGTGTGAACAATCCCAGGCTTGCACCAATTTTAAGAAGAAGATATACAATATCCATTGTCTTTTTCCTTCAAAGAAAAAGCGGAATGAGGGCGGCAACCCCCACCCCGCTGGATGGAAAAGAAAAACCTCGGGTCAGGCGTCTAAAACGGCGCTTGACCTTTTATTTAGAGCGTTTGGCTGAATATCAGCCGCGTCCGCTCGCCGCCAAGTATTCACTTGTTGGCAATAAGTGGCATCTGTCGGGCACTGAACTGGGTCAGTTGAATAGACCGTAGAGCTAGACGAGCTAGCCACGATTCCGACAGCAAACCCAATTAGGAGTAAGGCCAAACCCGCGTTGACCGCGAGAAGGATTTTCCATCGCTTGTCAGTCATCGAGAGGGACAGCGTCGAAAGGAAAAGCTTCCTCCACGGGAAGCTGAGCTTCAGTCAACTTGCGGACAGCAGCAGACCACGACAAATCGTAGGTTTTAGCGTACATATCTATACGCCGGTAGAGGTCTATCGGCATCAGGACAGTACGGGATACCATCGGTTCCTTCATCATGGCGTCAGTCCTGCTTAATCGCATCTGCGGAGTAGGAGAGACCATTATTAGACCCCATAGCCCATGGAGTCACCTTCATGTTAACGAAGGCTACCGGAGCGTTTACCTTGATGGACGGCTTAGCCTTAGCCCAAACCTTCACCGGAACAATAGCCACGGTGTGGCGTTCGTCGCCGTCGAAGGGGATAAACAGTGTTTGGATTTCGTATTGGGTCAACCCATCGCGAACCTTCGGAGACCTAGTCTTGGTCTCCTCGTCGTAAGTCTCAACCACGGTGACGTCCTCGGCCAGAAGCTGGGAAGCCAGAGTCGCGGAATTGACTGCAATAGGTGCAAAGTCGGAATATCCTCCGTTCTTGCGTGCCATAATTATCCTCCTTGGATAATTTCGCTATCACTATTTAGTTTTGAATCCCGCCGCGATAGCTCGTTAGGCGAGAGCAGTGTCACCGTCTGGGAGCGGGTAACCGTTCCATCGGGGACACTCATAGCATAGCTCACACGCAAATAGTTATAGAATTCCCTTTTGTTAGTATAGCATATACTGGAATTGCCCACACAAAAGGAGCGAAAAGCGCAAAACGTTGAAATTCCAACGATTCAAGACAGTATACTGGAATTGCCCACACAAGAAAACGTTGAAAAATAGCCATTTTCAAATTACCAAATCCATCGGCGTGTCGCTCTCAAAAACATGCAAAAAGGTAGGAATCAAGCAAAGACCTACCAATGTAAAAAAGACGTGAAAAATCAAAAAAATAGAATCTAAAAAAAGACGTGAAAAAGACAGAGAGAAGCGGACTAGGCCACCGCTTCGCCCGGTGGCCTGCCGCCCGCTTCGCTAGCAGGGAGAGTCCTGAGTAGGGCGGGGTCCCCTGCCCCCGCCGGAGAAGAGCATGGAGGACGGTGGAAAAGGCGGCTTCGACTCCCGTCATCTGCTCCATTCGAAACCCTTGATGTGGCTACTATATGTAGCTATCTGACTTAGGGGTAGAATATAAGGGGTGGAATCTATGTTGACAAAAGAAGACGTAATAGAGAAGCTTAGGAGCGGCGAACTGACGCCGCAGGATATTGCTGCGAACGGATGGATGTGTTCGGTGACGCAGCGTATCAGCAAGATAAAGCAGCCGAGAGGCGGCTATATCAAACC
>ERZ773269.3590-NODE-3590-length-10073-cov-2.373528_pt1 | contig 10073 bp, 10 predicted proteins | sample MGYA00511958_ERZ773269 | MGnify/ENA primary metagenome ERZ773269 (study PRJEB29015, sample SAMEA2737761) | human gut metagenome | biome: human gut; feature: human-associated habitat; material: faeces | place: China | collected 2012 ... | reverse complement strand
ACTGATGAAAGGTCGTCAACCTCTGAAACCTCATCAGAAGAGCTTTCCTCAGGTTTGCTGTTCACCTTAACAACTGCGTCTGCCACCTTGCTTGCCTGAATGGTATATCTTCCTGTCACCACCAGTGCCGCTGAACCGACAGCCACAAGCATTATAACTATAAGCACAGCAACTATAGCTGCACCGCCCTTTTTGTTTGTCCTCTTCATTTTTACAACAATTCCTTTCCTAGTGCTTATACTGCACCTATCTCCTCTTTTTCTTCCTTATGACCATATTTCGCTTCATACTCGTTAAGAGTATCGTGACAATATTTAAGTATATCTCTTCTCGTCACAATACCTATAAAAACTTCCCTGTCATCAATAACAGGCACAAAGTTCTGATCCATTGAAAGAAGTATCAGATCCTCGATAGTAGAATAAACATAGACGGGTTTCATTCTAACACGTCTTGTTATCTCACTTATCCTATATTTTTCCAGCTCACGCATATCCTGAATGCCATTATTGAGCATGAACCACAGAAAGTCGCCCTCTGCAAGGGTCTTTACATATCTGCCCTCACGGTCGATAACAGGCACAGCGGTAAAGCTGTGATTTTTCATTTTCTCAAGAGCCTGCCTTGCTGTGTTGTCATCATAGACAAAATCCACGCAAGCCTTCGGCTTCAAAAACTTTAGTATATTCATTTTTATATATATCCTCTTGTAAGCATACGTTTTTATGCGGTAAAGACCGCACCTATAATTATACCAAAAAAACGCATACAAGTAAAGCATAGAGAGGGCATTTTCCGCCCTGCGTTTTCAACAAATCTCCACGCTGAAATTGTGCATTTTGACTTACTGCTGTGCAGACTTGTAGCCGTATGTGTAAACAAGGCTCACAAAACTGTCATAGGATATAGTCTTAAGATCGTCCGTCTGATATCCCCCTGCACTGAGATCGTCTGTTGTAACGCCTGCTTTGTTTAAGATACCCTGACAATAGCCAAGCCTCTGATCCTCTGACATACTGTCAAAGTCCACAAGACTTGTCGCCTGAGATACGTCAAACAGGCTGTCGTCAGCGTCCCCCGAAAGCTCGTCAACAGTGTATTCTGAAACTGTATCATCTGAGCCTTCAATGGTAAAGGTCTGCGTGTATTTTTTTAAGCTTCCGTCAGATTTATCAAAATACAGGTCGATAGCAGTAATGTACGTGTCGCCCGTATAAGTGTACTCCTCGATATCGAAATCATCAGCCTCATCACTGTTTATATGACCATAGGTTCTCGGCAGGTTTTGCTTGACTATGCTTTCAAGAACGCCGTCAAGCTCCGTCACGTCTGACTTGTGATAAACACCGGTCACGTTATCGTAATCATATCCTGCTCCGTCAACATAGATAAATCCGCTGGTGCCTATATCCGATGTGACTTTCAGATAGATGTTTCCGCCCCTTTTGGCTCTTACTACCTCCTGCTTTGAGCCGTCGGCCTCTGTGCAGGTCGTTTTCAGAGTGTAGTCACCGTCAAAGATCGCAGCAGTTTTTTTAATAAGCTCACCCTGCTCGTTCAATACCTTACTATCCGCATCACTCTCGTCACCCTTGCTGTTCTCAGACTTTGCGCTGTCGGCATTGTCGGCTGTTGAAACGTTCGCCTTGCTCTCTGTGACAGAAGAGCTTTCCTTACTATCCTTTGAACAGCCCGCTGCACACAAGCATACCACGCAAGCGCAGAGAGCCGCACATATTTTCTTTATGTCCATATGTAAATATCCTTTCAGACCATGTACTATATTTCTTTTTCAAGACAATACTGCTCTTAACATTATACACCCCTTAAACTTTTATGTCAAGAGATAAGGCATAGCGTAAAGATCGGTGAGTCATTTGCTATTTTACCTTATTTACGCACTTAAAAATCACAAAAATCACCTATCAATGTATACTGTGAGTTCATGCTTTTTTCACAAAAGTCTGATATAATATTTGGGTATTCTGACGAAAGAACACCTAAAGAAGAAAAATATATGTGAAAGAGGAAGTAAAAATGGAAGCAGGTCTGATAATCGGAAACCAAATAATAATAATGTTCATTATCCTTATTATAGGCGCATTTTGCTATTTAAAAGGGATAATCACAAAGGACGGTACAAAACAGTTGTCCTCATTCGCACTGAATATAATCAATCCTGTGCTTATATTCATGTCCTATCAGTCAAAATATGACAAGACCCTTGTGCATGGATTGCTGTGGTCTTTTCTGCTGTCAGCGATATCCTATGCAGTGACTATCTTGCTCACCTATGTTCTTATAAGAAAAAAGACTCCCGACCTTGCGGTGGAGCGTGTTTCGTCAATATATTCAAACTGTGCATTCATGTGCATACCCCTTATAAACGGCATTTACGGCTCAGAGGGCGTTTTGTATCTTACAGCGTATCTTACGTTCTTCAACGTCCTTATCTGGACTCACGGACTTATGACAATGAAAGGCGAGCGTGACTTTTCTTCTCTTGTGAAAGCCCTTATCTCACCGTCAGTTATAGCAGTTGTGGTCGGTCTTATTTGCTATCTTACAAATATCAGACTGCCGAAAGTTCCTGCAACAGCTTTGCAGTACATAGCAGATATGAACACGCCTATCGCCATGGTGATAGCAGGTGCAACAGCCGCACAGACCAACGTTTTGAAAGCCCTTCAAAACCGCCGTATCTACTACGTTTCACTGTGCAAGCTCATAATACTCCCTGTGGCAGGCTTCCTTGCAGCGTGGATACTTGATCCTCCTCCGATAGTTCTTATGACAGTTACAATAGCCGCCGCCTGCCCTGCCGCGACCATGTGCACAATGTTCGCTGTAAATCTTGACAAGGACCCTAAAACAGCCTCAGAGATCTTTACAGTCACCACTATCCTCAGTGCTGTAACTCTGCCGCTTATAACTATCTTTGCCGACAGACTTACATATCATATTTAAAGTCAGCCTAAGCAAACATATCCATATAAACAAAAAGACCTGTCAGCATTTCGCTGCACAGGCTGTGAAAAGATAAATAAGCTACGCTCTGCAATGCTTTCCGAAAACCTCGGAGAGCATTTTTTTTATCACTCTTTTTGCTGCACCGCAGGTAATTCTATAAAAAGCCTGCCGCACACACTGATCCCCTTCATGACAACACCGTTTAAAGAGATTTCAAACGTCTTGCCTTTATAATTTTTTATCCACCCATAGTATACACCTTACTTCATCGGTGCCTCGGATAATAAAAGTATAACATATAATCAATTCACTGTCAATATTTCTTTGAACAAATAGCATATAAATTGTATATTTCAATAAAACAACCAGAAAATTTATAGCGTTTTACACAAAATTGTCAGAAAGCATTCTCAAACAAGACACAATTTCTCCGCTATTTTACTTTTTTCTGCAAAATATTATCCTCCGCCCTCATGAAAAATCTGTATACATCTCCAAGAGAAGCAAGGTCACTGCATACTGTGTCCAGCAAGTTCACGTTGAAAAGCAGCTTAGGGTCTTCACTGTCAAAGCTTACACCGATATCCTTTTTATTTAGCCACAAAGCGTCCTCACGGCTGGCATTTGGAAAATGGTCACGCTTATACTCGTCACCGAACAAAACGAACTTGCTGTTGTCTTTCAGCGCCTTGTAAGCCTTTTTATATTCCTGCGCCCCTGCAAGTATCATCGCCCTCATTTCGTCCATGCTTTCTCTGTCGGTCTTGTAATATCCACAACCATAGCCGAAACCATGGGTAGAGATATAGAAATAAAACTCAGGCATGGGGTGATATTCGCTTTTGTCACGCTGGCATTTCAAAGAACACCATACGCTCTCTCTGAATATGGGTCCGCCCTTGTTGTAACGTGCGTCTTTGTAAAGCCTTGATATCTTTTTCGGGTTGCATACTATCCTGCTGTCGATATCGTTCATTATGGGCGTTAGCGCAGTGATAAGCTCCGCAAAAGGCTCTTCTATGAGCCTGTGATAATCCGCCTTATGCTCCTTGAACCATTCCTTACTATCTCTCGTATGATTTTCAAACAAAAAGCCGATAGCCTCTTCACTAAATAGCATTTTTTCTCTCTCCTTGATGTTTCTAAACTTATTATAGTATATCACGATTTGCATTTTTAATCAAGAAAAAAGAGCCTGCCAAAGCAAGCTCTCTTCCAAATGGATTTTATGAATGAAGTCCCATTTCGTAAGCGGTTTTCATGTGTGCACTGCTCTGCACTTCGCCCTTGTCCCACACGCCTGTGCCGTAAAGGATACCCTTTTCAACTGCCCCGTCAAGGCAGTCAAGAGTAAATCCCCTTATGCTCTCAACTGTCTTTTCAAGGTTAGCGGCATTGGTATCAGCCGCAGTGAGTATATAATACACTTCTTTGTTTACCATTTCAGTGTATCTCGGCACTGTTCTGTCAATGAGTGTCTTGAGCTGAGCGTCCATGGTGTAGAAATAAACAGGCGTTGCAAAAACGATAACGTCAGCGTTCACCATTTTGTCCATTATCTCCGCCATATCGTCTTTCTGCACGCACTTGTGAGTGCTGTTACAAACGCCGCAGCCTGTGCAGTAGTTCACCTTAAAGTTTCTGAGAAATATTTTTTCCGCCTTGTGTCCCGCCTGCTGTGCACCCTTTATGAACTCATCGCAAAGCACGTCGGAATTTCCGCCCTTTCTAGGGCTTGCGGATATAACAAGTATATTTTTCATATTGTCACCTCAAAGATCAAAGAGTTTTTATAACGTCCTCAGCTATCTGCTCAGGAGTAAGATGATTTTCTTTCAGCACCTCGACAGGGTCATAGCGGTCATAGAACTTCTTTTCAAGACCAAAGCAAAGGGTCTTTACATCACTGTCGCCGTAAAATCTTGCTATCTTCTCGCCAAAGCCACCCTCAAGAACGCCGTCCTCAAGAGTGATAATGGTCTTGTGGTCAGCCTTAAGGCTTTCAAGCATTTCCTTGTCAATGCCTGTGATGTAGTAAGGGTTTATTACAGTAGCCTTGACACCTGTTTTTTCCTCGATAAGCTTTGCGGCTTCAACGCCCAAGCCGTAGAACGAGCCAAGTGCGATAACAGCAACCTGACTTCCCTGCTGTGTCATCTCATACTTGTTGAGCTTTGAAAGATCCTTTGTGAAAGGCTTGCCGTCTGAAACAATGCTTGCAGGAACTCTTATTGCAACAGGGTGTTCGTTCTGTTCAAGGGACCAATCCAGCATTGCAAGATATTCTTCCTTTGTTACAGGTGCAAGATAAACAAGCTCAGGGATATTTGATATCATCGGTATATCGTAAATTCCAAGGTGAGTAACGTCACTCATGCCGTAAACCGAAGCCGCAAAAACAGCTATTGTAACAGGGCTTTTATTTATGCAAACGTCCTGAGAAAGCTGGTCGTAGGTACGCTGTAAGAACGAGCTGTAAACGCCGTAGAAAGGCTTTCCGCCGTTCTTTGCTATACCTGAGGCAAGTGCCATTGCGTGTTCCTCTGCAATGCCCACGTCCATAAACTGCTTGCCTGCTTTCTTTCTGACATCAGGAGTGAAGCCGAAAACCGTCGGAGTAGCGGAGGTTATAGCACACACGGACTTGTCAGCCTGCATTTTCTCAAGAAGATAATTGCAGGTAACAGTTCCGTAATCCTCGCCCTCAGAATTGTAAAGGGACTTGCCTGTTTCAGGGTCGAAGGGCATATGCCAGTGCCATGTTTCCTTATCCTTTTCCGCAGGAGCATAGCCCTTGCCCTTTTGTGTTACAATGTGAACGACAACAGGCTTTTTGCTGTCCTTTACGCCCTCAAAAGCCTCAATAAGCGAAGGAATATCGTTGCCGTCCTTAACGAAAACATAGTCAAGACCCATTGCCTTGAAAAGGTTACATTCAGCCTTGCCCTCGGTATCACGAAGAAGCTTGAGATTTCTGTACATACCGCCGTGGTTTTCTGCGATAGACATATCGTTATCGTTCACAACGATGATGAAGTTTGTATCCATTTCCCCTGCAAAATCGATACCCTCCAGAGCTTCGCCACCGCTGAGTGAGCCGTCACCGATAACAGCGATAATATTGCCCTCCTCGCCCTTGAGATCTCTAGCCTTTGCAAGACCGCTTGCAAGGCTCACAGAAGTGGAAGTATGGCCAACCGTAAAAAAGTCATGCTCGCTCTCCTCTGGGTTTGTGTAGCCTGAGATATCATCGAACTTGTCAGCGTCAAGGTAGGACTCCTTTCTGCCTGTGAGCATTTTATGTGGATAGCTTTGATGTGAAACGTCAAAAACTATCTTGTCCTTAGGGGACTCAAAAACATAGTGCATTGCGATAGTGGCTTCCACCATGCCGAAGTTAGGGCCAAAATGTCCACCATGCTTGCTGAGCCTGAAAAGCAGAGCCTTTCTCATTTCCTCAGCCAGCGCTGTCATTTCATCAACAGTGAGCTTTTTAACGTCAGCAGGTGAGTTTATTTTTTCAAGATACATTTTCATTTCCTCCTGTTTTATTTATAATTTTTCTTAGCTTTAGCTTACTTATATTGTACCACCTGGAGTTAGCTCCAAGTCAACAGGTTGTAGAGATATTTTACATTTTATTAACAATCAACCTAGCAAAAAAGCACGGTCATGTGCCGTGCTTAGTATATTTCTCTTGAAAAAATTTAATGCCGTGCTATAATTATAGTATCACCAATATCACACCGGAAAGGTCTTGAAAGCATGAAATACAAAGTTATAGACATAAGTGAAGAGGATTACGGCTGCGAGGGTATACCGGAGGACAGCGAACTCATGTGCAGTGTTTTGATCGAAAGCTCTGACGGCACACAAAAATGGTTGAAAATAGCTGACCGATATCTCAGAGAAAACGGCATTGATATAGGCAGTGTCATCACTGCAGACTAGCCTGCCTCCCCTGGAATATCACGCATTATCCACGCAAGCTGTTCTTCTGTAGGCTCTTCTATCTCATAGCCGTTGACATTGTCGCCCTTGAAACAGTCTTGATACAGCTCCACCCATGCAAATGTTGACAGTTTGCAATCAGAATAGATTTCTTTTTCACCTTTGTACGGCAGATCTTCAGGATAGCAGGTCTTGATAATAGGATTTCCATAAGGGGTGCAGTCCTCGAACTTATCCAAAGAAGAACCCACACAGCACACTCCGCTCAGTGAATATCTTGCCACAAGATACTTTTCACCCTCCTCATCAGGGTTCTTTTTAAACGCTATCTGCGCCAGCTCGACAATAGCTTCTGCGGCGTATATAGGACAAGGAATTAAATATCCGTTGTGAAGCTCAAAGATCTTGTCCTTGTAATGAAAAGTCTTTCGCTTTTCGATAGTGCCATATTCTGCATACTGAAAAATGTTCAGCTCAGGGGCATCGGAGTAATAGTCGGTGACAATTTCCCCTGCCTTACTGCGGAAATAGCGTTGTTTCTGCGCTTCAAGCTGGTTCGATTCCACATTTTCATCAGAAAAATAATTGTGTTCAAATTCGTCGATATCCTCAGTAAAAAACGAAGCTGTACCGCTTGTGCATGAGGGAAAGTTGGCGTCAAACAAGGTTATTTTGTATATCATATGAATTTCCTTTCTTAGAAGCAGTGCCAAGCATTTCGGTACTGCTTTTATTATATTCTATTATGTTTCCGTTTGAGGTAAATAAGACTATTTTTCTTTGTCGCAAAGGAGAAAATATTCGCTCATGAGTTTGGCAAGGTGCAACGGCGCAGGCAGGCGGACAGCTTGCCTGGAGGGATTTTCAGGCATAAGCTCTCTCAGCAGATTTGCATATCCCACCCACTGCTTAGGGTCGTCCTCCTCCCTGAGTTGCAGAGGATAATATTCCATAAGGGCGCATTCGTCAAAGCTTTTTATTGGATTATCCGCCCTGCAATTTTTATAGCTATTTCTATATTCAATATTGTCAGGGCGTGATTCAATTCCCCAGAAAACATCTTTTCTGCGATAAACTCCCGAAGCCTGCTTAAATTCGCCCTTTGCATTAATTTCAGTATAATAATCAGGCACTTCCAAAGTGCTTACGCCCTCTCTTAAACGGATAATCCTAAGATGAGAGTCTGTAAAAGCTTCCGTCCTTTCAGAGATAGGATTTCCTATCTTAATTTTCTCAGGAACAAAAGGCTTTTTCATGTTATAGCCTGAAATGCTTGTGTCAGATATTCCGTGCCACAAATTTCTTGTCAAACCATTGCAAGAAACAAGCACAAGTCCGTCGCTTTCCTTATAAAGATCTCTCAAGCCCAAAAGCTTAGTGACAAATCCACCCCTTGTGACTTGATTGCACTTGTCTACAAAATCGTCCTTTCTTGAAAGCTTTGAAAAAGCAATAAGCGCTTCGGGATAAGAAAGCTCTTTTTCATCAAACAGACCGCACTCGGCTTTTACCTGTCCGCTTCGTGCGTTGAAAGTCACATACGCAGGCAGGAACTTAGCCGTCAACACTGGCGATTTGCTTTCAGCCGCCCACAAAGGTCTTAAAGTCTGATAAGCATACACACCTATAACATCAGCGGCGCAGGCAGGATTTTTCACTGTGTTCCTGTTGTCAGCAAATTCCGTGTATCCAAACTGTCTGAAAATATCCAGCACCGCTCCATGTATCCTGCTTTTTGAAGGCTTATCCTTAGCTTTCTCATCTAAAACATCAGGGACAATAAACTGCGTAAGGCGGTTTGTGTCCGCAAAACCTGCCCTCAGTGCGGCTTTCGGGTCGCCCTTTTCCTCAGAAGTGTTTTTCAGGATAACCACCGCACCCTTTATCTCAGCCGACTTCTCAATGCTTTCCTGCACCCTTTTTATGCGCAAAAGGTGGTCTTCATAGCTTTTGCCGTTCATCATATCCCCAAGAGAGCCTATACTGCGCTTTTCTATCTCTATTTTCACATCTGAGCCGTCCGTGTCGCCAAAATACTGGCAGACATCCTCCATAATAGCGTTTTTCAAAGGCTCGTCGCTGTCATGACCGTATATCTCGAGAGTGATCTTATCCCTGCCCGTGCAGACTTTCAGCCTTTCTCTGCGCATTTTCTGGATATCAGCCGCCTCAAATTTCTTTTTCTCAGGTTTATTATAATGCACCGCACCCACAGACTGCACCTCCCATAGGCTCTGCGATATCTTTCAGAAGCGGCGTCAGCTCATGATAAAACTCACATTTTTCCTTTACTGACACGCCCGTGCCGATATTCATATTAGTGAAATCCATGCCGAATTTATAAGGCAAAAGTATCTGCGGTCTCGCATTTTTGCCCACATAAATTTCAGGGTGTTTAAGCACCTCGTCCGCCGCAGGAAAATTTGAGTTACTATGATACAATCAATAGCAGTTTATGTCAGCATAGTTCCAATCACGAAAATATTCTGTCTTTTCTTTATCAATATTTTTTCGCTGCTGCTTCATTTTCATAACTCTGTATTTATTTTCAGACATTTTCACAAGAGCGTTTATGTTCTCTTTAAGGTATATCTTCTTTTTCCAAGCATTTGAAACAAAGCGTTTCACACTTGGAAAAACAAGAAGCATACACTCACGTTGAGGCGGAGTAGTCTGAACTGAAAATTCAAGCCCGTAGGAATAATATTGACCCTTATATTCTATAGGCTGGCTAACAAGCTTTTTAAAGCCACAATTGCTGAACGTAAGCTTCTGACCGAAAAAGGGTATGGTCTTTCCATTAAGAGAGTTCGCCACATACAGCGCAAAGGCGTCAAAGGCATAGTCCACCGCCGCACTGCCGTCCTCGTTGAAAAGGCATACTTCTTCCGAGGTTATACCATATCTCAGCACATCAGGGTCTATCTCGCTTTTAAACTTTTCTGCTATCGCCTTTGTTTCCGAGGTCGCCTTATCATTCAGCTCATATTCTGCCGTGACCCATATTTTCATTATCTTGCATATCTTATGAACATCAGGCTCGTTCAAAGACACGAACCACCTGTTGTCATCAGAATTTGCTTTCATGTTACCCACGTTTACAACTTCGTCAAGCCACCCGTTCAGGCATGCTTTCAAGCCGAACAGCTTCA
>ERZ773269.3583-NODE-3583-length-10088-cov-8.661916_pt1 | contig 10088 bp, 7 predicted proteins | sample MGYA00511958_ERZ773269 | MGnify/ENA primary metagenome ERZ773269 (study PRJEB29015, sample SAMEA2737761) | human gut metagenome | biome: human gut; feature: human-associated habitat; material: faeces | place: China | collected 2012 ... | reverse complement strand
AGCAGGTCATGAAGAGCGGCAACTACGCTCTGGCTGGCCGCCGCATGAAGAAGCGTCAGTTCCGCAACCTGTGGATCTGCCGCATCAACAACGCAGTTCGTCCTCTGGGCATGAACTACTCCACCTTCATGGCTGGCCTGAAGAAGGCAGGCATCGAGCTGAACCGCAAGATGCTGTCCGAGATGGCTATCAACGATCCCAAGAGCTTTGCCGCTCTGGTCGAGACCGTGAAGAACGCCTGATAAAGACCTTGCATCGTGACGCCCGCGCGTATACGCGGGCGTCCGTTTTGTATCCGGGCATTTTTTGCGGCCAGGGAAACAAGGCAACGGGGCAGCGCCCTGCCGCAGAAATCTGCGGCAGACGCTGCCCTTTTTCTATTGTATCCAAAGCAAAAGCTACACACCTGTTCGGGAGGGACTCATGGACGAAAAGATCACCAGCCGGGAAAACGCAAAGATAAAATACGCCTGCCGCCTTGCTTCCGGTGCAGCATTCCGCCGCACCGAGGGGCGTTTTCTGGCCGAGGGGCGCAAGCTGTGCCCGGAACTTGCCCGGGGCGCAGAGCTGGAGACCCTGTTTTATACCGAAAATGCGCTGGAAAAGTGCCCGGAGCTTGCCGCTTTGCCGGGCGAGCACTATCTGGTAGAGGATCATGTGGCGGACAAGCTGGCAGACGTGGGCACCCATCAGGGGGTGTTCGGGGTGTTCCGCACCCCGGTGCACACTCTGGAGGAGGTGCGCCCCGGCGGGCGGTATCTGGCACTGGAGCGGGTGCAGGACCCCGGCAACGTGGGCACTTTGCTGCGCAGCGCAGCGGCCTTTGGCTTTGACGGCGTCATCCTCAGCGAGGGCTGCGCCAGTGTCTACGCCCCTAAGACCCTGCGCGCCTCCATGGGCGCGGCGGTGCGCATCCCGGTCATCGAGACCGGTGCCATGCCGCAGGCCATCGCTCTGCTGCGGGAAAAAGGCATCACCTGCCTTGCGGCGGCGCTGTACCAGTCCCAGCCCCTCAGCGCGGCAAAGGCCGGGTATCCCGGCGGCGTCTGCGTGGTCATCGGCAGCGAGGGACAGGGTCTGACCGATGAGACCATCGCCGCCTGCAACAGCACGGTGCGCATCCCCATGACCGACCGGGTGGAAAGCCTGAACGCCGGTATCGCGGGCAGCATTCTGCTGTGGCATTTCCGGGAGGAGAGCCTGTGACCGGGCAGACCAGCCTGTTCCCGCCGGAGCCTGCACCCGACCCGCTGCTGTGCTGGCTGTGGCTGTCGCAGGTGCTGGGACCCGCCAGTCTCCACGCCGGAAAGGTGCTGGACGCCTTTGGTGGCGCACAGGAGGCGTGGGAAGCGCGGGAGACCGAGGAATTCCGGCAGGCAGCAGGGGATACAGCCTTTAAGCGTGCAGCGCAGCTGGATGCAGAAAGCTTCCACACGCTGGTGATGCAGTGCGATGCTCTGCGGGTGCGCATCCTGCCCTTTGACGACCCGGACTACCCGCTGGCCTTTTCCCGCATCCCGGATATGCCGCTGGTGCTCTACTGCACCGGCGACCCCCGCTGGCTCAACGAGCCCGGGGCGGTGGGCATCGTGGGCAGCCGCAAGCCCACGGAATACGGCCTGAACGCAGCGGCAGATATCGGCGGGGAACTGGCAAAAAACGGAGCCATCATCGTCAGCGGTCTGGCCGATGGGCTGGACAGCGCCGGGCACCGGGCGGCAGTGAAAAACGACTGCCCCACCATTGCGGTGATGGGCGTACCCATCGACCGCACCTACCCGGCAGCCAATGCCGCTCTGCGGCAGAAGATCGAGCGCAAGGGCTGTGTTATCAGCGAGTACCCGCCCTGCGGCGAGGGCGTAGGCCCTAACGGCTTTTTGCAGCGCAACCGGCTCATTGCGGCGCTTTCCTCTGCCGTACTGGTGGTGGAAGCGCGGGAAAAAAGCGGCACCATGTCCACCGTTGCCCACGCCGAGCGCTACGGCAAGCCGGTGTACGCCGTGCCGGGGAGTATCTACTCCCCCAATTCGGCAGGCACGAACGGTCTGCTGCGGGACGGACGCGCCCGGGCAGTGGCCGGTGCAGCCGACCTGTTGGCGGCGCTGGGGCTGCACAGTCGGCAGGAGGCACCGGCGGCCGCAAAGCAACCTGCACCCCTGAGCGATACCGAGCGCCGGGTGCTGGCGGGCATCGGGCCAAAGCCCGTGGGCATCGAGGAACTGTGCGTGAGCACCGGCCTTCCCATGTCCGCACTGCTGGGTACCCTGATGAAGCTGGAACTGACCGGCCGGGTGTACAAGCAGCCGGGGCAGCGGTATGTGCTGCGGTAAAATTGTGGAATATTTCCGCTGGTAAAGCACACAACAGCTGTGGTACAATAATATGAGCGAATGACCGTGCATCCCTTTGGGGGCACGTTGCAGATAGAGGAGAAAAGAAGAAATGGCGAAACTGGTTATCGTGGAGTCGCCTGCAAAGGCGAAAACCATCGGCAAATATCTGGGCGATGACTACGAGGTCACCGCCAGCATGGGCCATATCCGCGATCTGCCCGCATCTCAGCTGGGCATTGATGTGGAGCATGGCTATACCCCGCAATACATCAGCATCAAGGGCAAGGAAAAGCTCATCAAGGAGTTGAAGAGCAAGGCCAAACACGCCGACGGCGTGCTGCTGGCGACCGACCCGGACCGCGAGGGCGAGGCCATCAGCTGGCATCTGGCTAATATTCTGGGGCTGGACCCCCACGAGCCCAACCGTGTCACCTTTGACGAGATCACCAAAAAGGGTGTGAAGGAGGGCATGGCCCATCCCCGCGCCATTGATGAGGATCTGTTCAACGCCCAGCAGGCGCGCCGCGTGCTGGACCGTCTGGTGGGCTATAAGCTCAGTCCGTTCCTGTGGCGCAAGGTGCGCCGCGGCCTGTCCGCAGGCCGTGTGCAGAGCGTGGCGGTGCGGCTGATCGACGACCGGGAAAAGGAAATCGAAAACTTCAAGCCCGATGAATACTGGAACGTGGACGCCACCTTGGGTGCCGGGCACAAAAGCTTTGTGGCACGCCTTGCCACGGACGCCAACGGCAAAAAGCTGCTGCCCAAAAGCGAGGCCGAGGCCCGCGCCATCGAGAAGGGCTTGGAGGGCGCAAGCTATGTGGTGAGCGAACTCAAGCGCGGCAAGCGCGCAAAGCAGCCCACTCCGGCCTTTATTACCAGTACCCTGCAGCAGGAGGCCTCCCGCCGCTTGGGCTTTACAGCCACCCGCACCATGCGCGCCGCCCAGACCTTGTACGAAGGCGTGGACATTGCCGGACACGGCATGATGGGTCTTATCACCTATATGCGTACCGACAGTCTGCGCATTTCGGACGAGGCTGTGGCTGCCGCCAAGGAGTATATCGCCGGTGCTTACGGCGAGGCGTATATCTGCCCCTATAAGCGCACATGGAAGACCAAGAGCGCCACGGCAGCACAGGACGCCCACGAAGCCATCCGTCCCTCTGTGCCGTCCCTGACCCCGGACGAGGTGGACAAGAGCATCAGCGGCGACACCGCAAAGCTGTACCGCATGATCTGGAGCCGCTTTATGGCAAGCCAGATGGCAGACTGCCAGCAGGATACCGTGTCGGTCACCGTCAGCGCGGCAGACTACCACTTCAAGGCCAGCGGCTACACCGTGACCTTTGACGGCTTTACCGCCCTGTACGAAGAAGCCACCGACGAAAAGGAAAAGAAGGAAACGAACCTTCCCCCGCTGGAGCAGGGACAGGTGCTCAAGCTGCGGGAGTTGAAGAGCGAGCAGAAGTTCACCCAGCCGCCCGCCCGCTACACTGAAGCTACCCTCATCAAGGCGCTGGAAGAAAACGGCATCGGACGCCCCTCTACCTACGCGCCCATCATCACCACCATCATCGACCGCGGCTATGTGGAACGCGACCAGAAAAAGCTTAAGCCCACTCTGCTGGGACGGGCTGTGGACGGGCTGATGCTGGAACAGTTCCCCCACATCGTGGACGTGGATTTCTCCGCCCAGATGGAGAAGAATCTGGATAAGGTGGAAAGTGGCAAGGCCGACTGGCGCAAGACCGTGGATGACTTCTATCAGGGCTTTGAGGCCAGTCTGGAGCAGGCCGAAAAGAACATGGAGGGCAAAAAGGTCAAGGTGCCGGACGAGCCTTCCAGCGAGGTGTGCGACCTGTGCGGCCGTCCCATGGTCATCAAGGTGGGCAAGTACGGCAAGTTTTTGGCTTGCAGCGGCTTCCCGGAGTGCCGGGGCACAAAGCGCCTCGTCAAGGATACCGGCGGCATCTGCCCCAAGTGCGGCAAGGGACGTCTGCTGGAACGCAAGAGCTCCAAGGGACGCATCTACTACGGCTGCGAGTGCTACCCGGACTGCGATTTTATGACTTGGGATATGCCGGTTGCCACCAAGTGCGAAAAGTGCGGCAGCACCCTGTTCCGCAAGGGCGGCAAGCTGTACTGCGCCAAGGAAGGCTGCGGCTTTGAGATGCCGGTGCCCAAAAAGGATTAAAGGAAAGACTAAATGAACGAATATAAAGTAACCATTCTGGGCGCGGGTCTGGCGGGCTGCGAAGCAGCTCTCTGGCTGGCGGGCAAGGGCGTGCAGATAGAACTGTACGAGCAGAAGCCCGTCCACTTTTCCCCCGCCCACAAAAGCGAGGGCTTTGCAGAGCTGATCTGCTCCAACAGCCTGAAGGCTGAGCGGCTGGACTCCGCCTCCGGTCTGCTGAAGGAAGAGATGCGCCGCATGGGCAGTCGGCTGCTGACCGCCGCCGAGGAGACCCGCGTGGCCGCCGGCGGCGCGCTGGCGGTAGACCGCGATGCCTTCAGCGCCGCTGTCACCCGCATGGTGGAGCAGTGTGAGAATATCACTGTCCACCGGGAGCAGGTGGAAACCATCGACGAGAGCGCTCCCATTCTGGTGGCCACCGGCCCGCTGACCGACGGCGCACTGGCCGACGAGATCGGACGCCTGACCGGGGACGAGCGGCTGCATTTCTACGATGCCGTTGCCCCCATCGTCACCGCCGAAAGCCTGGACTACGGCAAGGTGTTTGCCGCTTCCCGCTATGACCGTGGCGAGGCCGACTACCTGAACTGCCCCTTCAACAAGGCAGAGTACGAGGCCTTCCACGCCGCACTGGCCGGTGCGGAACGTGCCCCCCTGCACGATTTTGACACCGATGCAGAGCAGAGCGCAAAGCCCGACCCGGACGCTCACGGCAAAAAGGCCGATACCGTCACCGTGTACGAGGGCTGTATGCCCATTGAGATCATGGCTGCCCGGGGCGCCGACACCATGCGGTTTGGCCCGCTGCGCCCGGTGGGTCTGGTAGACCCCAACACCGGCCACCGCCCTTGGGCAAATGTGCAGCTGCGCGCAGAAAATAAGGAGCGCACCCTGTATAACATCGTGGGCTTCCAGACAAACCTCAAATGGGGTGAGCAGAAGCGGGTGTTCAGCATGATCCCCGGGCTGGAAAATGCGGAGTTCGTGCGCTACGGCGTGATGCACCGCAACACCTTTCTGGATGCGCCCCGGGTGCTCAGCGCCCAGCTGTGCCTGAAAGAACATCCCAACGTGTTTTTTGCAGGGCAGATCACCGGCTTTGAGGGCTATATGGAAAGCGCCGCCTGCGGTCTGCTGGCAGCACGCAATCTCTACGCCCGCTTGGAGGGCAAACAGCTGCCCCCGCCGCCCGCCGATACCATGTGCGGTGCGCTGGTGCAGTACCTGACCACCGAGAACAAAAACTTCCAGCCCATGGGCGCAAACATGGGCATCCTGCCGCCGCTGCCCGCCGAGACCCGTCCCCGGGACAAGCGGCTGCGTTACATGGCACAGGCCGAGCGCGCTGTTGCCAGCTTCCAGCACTGGCTGGAGGAAACTGCTCTGTAAGGCAAACCACCTGAAAGGAGAAAACAGGTATGAAGATCATTGTGGACATGATGGGCGGCGACAACGCCCCGTTGGCTGTTCTGGAAGGCGCTGCACAGGCCGTCAAGGAGTACGGCGTGCAGCTCATCGGCGTGGGCAACGAGGCGCTGGTGCGCAAGACCGCCGCCGAGCACAATATTCCGCTGGACGGCATCGAGCTGGTGAACTGCACCGAGACCATCGAGATGTGCGACGAGCCCGCCCGCGCCATCCGCCAGAAGAAGGATTCCTCCATCGTGGTGGGTCTGAATATGCTCAAGGAGGGCAAAGGCGATGCCTTTGTCTCTGCCGGCAGCACCGGTGCGCTGCACGTTGGCGCAAGCCTCATCGTGCGCACCCTGCGGGGTGTCAAGCGCCCGGCACTGGCTACCATGGTGCCCGCAAAGCGGCAGGCTTATCTGCTGCTGGACTGCGGTGCCAACGTGGAGTGCCGCCCGGAGATGCTGGCCGCCTTTGCGGTCATGGGCAGCTGCTATGTGAACAAAGTAGAGGGACGCAAAAACCCCAGCGTAGCACTGGCCAACAACGGTGCCGAGGAGAGCAAGGGCACTCCCGTGCTGCGGGACGCCCACCAGCTGCTCAAGACCACCCCGGGCATCCGCTTTGTGGGCAATATCGAGCCGCGTGATGTGCCCAACGGTGAGGTGGACGTGGTGGTCTGCGATGGCTTTACCGGCAACGTCATCCTCAAGCTGACCGAGGGCGTGGCAAAGATGCTGCTGGGAATGCTCAAGCAGATGTTCCTTGCAAACCTTGGCGGCAAGCTGGCTTACCTGCTGCTCAAGGGCGGCGTTACCGACCTGAAGCACCAGATGGACAGCGAGGAGTACGGCGGTGCACCCTTCCTTGGCGCAAAGCAGCCGGTCATCAAGGCACACGGCTCCTCCAAGGCAAAGGGCATCAAAAACGCCATCCGGCAGGCAAAGATCTGTGTGGAGAACGACCTGTGCGGCACCATGCAGTCCGCACTGGACGAGCTGGCCGCAGCACAGAAAACTGAGGAATAAAAGGGAGTAAAAACGACCATGAGCCATCAGTTGGAAACTATCATCGGTTACAAATTCAAAAACCCGGAACTGCTGGAAATCGCGCTTACCCACACCAGCTACGCCAACGAGAGCCGCACCCCGGTCAAGCACAACGAGCGGCTGGAGTTTCTGGGCGACAGCGTTTTGCAGATCGTATCCGCAGACTACCTGTTCCACGCCTACGCAGACCGCCCGGAGGGCGACCTGACCCGCATCCGCGCCAGCCTTGTCAGCGAGAGTGCACTGTTCCAGTTTGCGCAGGAGATCGACCTTGGTGAGTATCTGCGCCTTGGCCGTGGTGAGGAGCGCTGCGGCGGCCGCACCCGTCCCAGTGTGGTGTCGGACGCCTTCGAGGCCGTTATTGCCGCCTTGTATCTGGACGGCGGCATGGAGGTGGCGCGCAAGTTCATCCTGCCCTTCATCACTGAGGGCAAGCACGCTGAGGCGGACTACAAGACCCGTTTGCAGGAGATCGTGCAGCAGAACCCGGAAGAGCGCCTGAGCTATGTGGTGGAAAGCGAGTCCGGCCCGGATCACGACAAGCATTTCGTGGTGGCGGTGCGCTTTAACTCCGACCGCGTGGCGCGGGGCGAGGGACGCAGCAAAAAGGCCGCCGAGCAGTGTGCCGCCAAGGAAGCACTCAAGCTGCTGGGTGTGATAAAGGAAAAGTAAATGGTATTCAAGGAACTGGAGATCCAGGGCTTTAAAAGTTTTCCCGATAAGGTAAAGATCAGTTTTGATACCGGCGTCACCGGCGTGGTGGGCCCCAACGGCTCCGGCAAGTCCAACCTTTCGGACGCAGTGCGCTGGGTGCTGGGCGAGACCAGCTCCCGCCAGCTGCGCGCGGCAGGCAAGATGGAGGACGTGATCTTCGGCGGCACCCGGCGGCGCGGGGCCATGGGCTTTGCGCAGGTGCGGCTGACGCTGGACAACGCCGACCATACCTTTGATGTGGATGCGGACGAAGTGACCATTGGCCGCAAATATTACCGCTCCGGCGACAGCGAGTATACCATCAACGGGCAGGTGTGCCGGTTGAAGGATGTGTACGAACTTTTGCTGGATACCGGCATTGGCCGCGACGGCTACTCGGTGATCGGGCAGGGCCGCATTGCGGAGATCGTGGCCGCAAAAAGCAGTGAGCGCCGCGAGATCTTTGAGGAAGCCTGCGGCATTGCCAAGTACCGCTACCGCAAGACCGAGGCGGAACGCCGCCTTGCTGCGGCGGGCGAAAACCTTGAACGCCTGCGGGACATCCTTGGCGAGCTGGAAAGCCGGGTAGGCCCGCTGGAAAAAGAGAGCGCCAAGGCAGAAAAGTTCCTCGAGCTGGCCGCACAGCGCAAAACGCTGGAAGTGACCCTGTGGACCGACGGTGTGCACCGCGCGCGCGAAGCCGTGCGCCAGCAGGTGCGGGACTACGAGACAGCACCCGTACCGCCTACGAGCGCATCATCTCCGATTTCCAGCAAGGCAAGACGGACATCCTGATAGGCACGCAAATGGTGTCCAAGGGTCTGGACTTCGACCACGTCAGCATTGTGGGCATACTCAATGCCGACACCATGCTGAACTATCCCGACTTCCGCGCCTACGAGCGCGCCTTCCAGCTGATGGCGCAGGTTGCCGGACGCGCCGGACGGAAGAACAAGCGCGGCAGGGTGGTGCTACAAACCAAAAGCATCGACCATCCCATCATCCCGCAAGTCATTGCCAACGACTACGAAGCCATGGTAGGCGGGCAGCTTGCCGAACGCCAGATGTTCCACTACCCGCCCTACTACCGCCTGGTGTATGTCTACCTGAAGAACCGGAACGAGACCCTGCTCGACCTCATGGCACAGACTATGGCCGCCAAGCTCCGCACCGTCTTTGGCAACCGGGTACTGGGACCGGACAAGCCGCCCGTAGCACGCGTACAGACCCTGTTCATCCGAAAGATTGTCTTGAAGATAGAAACCAATGCCCCAATGGCACGTGCTCGCGAGCTGCTCGTCCAGGTGCAAAAGGAGATGGTGGCGGAAGACCGCTTCAAGTCGTTGATAGTGTATTATGATGTAGACCCGATGTAAATAACTCGTAACTAAAGAAATATGAAGAAGATACTTTTCGTTTGCCTCGGCAACATTTGCCGTTCCTCCTCGGCAGAGGGAGTCATGAAACATCTGGTAGAAGAAGCCGGACGTGCGGATGAGTTTTTAATCGATTCTGCAGGCATTCTGTCCTATCACCAGGGCGAACTGCCGGACAGCCGGATGCGTGCCCATGCCGCCCGCCGTGGATACAATCTGACGCATCTTTCGCGACCCGTACGTACCGAGGATTTTTACAACTTCGACCTGATTATCGGTATGGACGACCGCAACATCGACGACCTGAAAGATCGTGCCCCTTCAACCGCCGAATGGAGCAAGATACACCGCATGACGGAATACTGTACAAAGTTTACCCATGTCGACCATGTACCGGACCCCTATTACGGCGGTTCCGAAGGTTTTGAGTATGTGCTGGACATTCTGGAAGATGCTTGTGCGGGGTTACTGCAGAGCATTTAATCCAGCGGCATTACATGGTACAGCGTCCCCTGCCGTGACTTCTTGTTCGGTATTTCAAGCTTCTTGAGCGTCCGCCCGAATACGGCCACCTTATTGATAGCCAGACGGTCACGCGTCTTTGTCTGCAAGGCGGAAATAATCTGCATGGGCATCATCCATTGCCCCTCCTCATCCTCTTCTGCCGCACGGAAATGGCTGTGGAAGAGTTGTTCCAGTGGGGTGAGCTGTTCAAATTCCCGGTTCGTCCGCTTCAAGATGGCTTCATCGGCATCATCCAGCCAGTAGCGCTCACCTTTGGCTACGGCATTCAGAGCTTGTGCATAGAGCTGGCGGTAGTTGATGGTGACATTTGTATCGATGGGGCCGGTGACCTCAATGCAGATGAAACGGCGGCTGCCACTGGGGTCGGACAACAAGTCCTTCTGGTTGCTGGTGCCGATGAAGGAGGCATACCGCCGCATCTCCCGGATGGTGCTGCCGTAGGGTTTGCGCAGGTTGGCAACCGGTTTCTGCAGCAGATGCTTCAGGAAGCCCTGCTGGTTGATGTTGATTT
>ERZ773269.3582-NODE-3582-length-10088-cov-9.912688_pt1 | contig 10088 bp, 7 predicted proteins | sample MGYA00511958_ERZ773269 | MGnify/ENA primary metagenome ERZ773269 (study PRJEB29015, sample SAMEA2737761) | human gut metagenome | biome: human gut; feature: human-associated habitat; material: faeces | place: China | collected 2012 ... | reverse complement strand
ACAACGGCGCGAGGGTTCAAATCCCTCCTACTCCGCCAAGAAAAAGCTCGATGATCCATTGAGATCACCGGGCTTTTTCCATTTTTATCGGCTTTTTTACAGCAGCAGGTTGGTGATGCAGGCAAGCACGGCCAGGTGGACGGGATAAAACAGGTAGAAGCTCCACTTCTGCGCCTTGCTGCAGGCACCGCGCTGCCCGTTATAGAACCAGAGGAACACGAACGCCAGCGGCGCGGTGATCTCAAAGGCAAAGAGCACGGCCCCCACGAGGCACTGCCACTTGCGGTTTGTGCGGGTGAGGTACAGCGCGCAGATGATAATGACGCCGATGCCGTCATAGTCTGTCTGGGCCAGATACGCCAGGAGGATACAGCCGCCTGCGCAGAGCAGCCCTTGCCAGGTCGCGGCACCCGCGGCCGTCTGAAAATGCCGGAGGGCGGCCATGGCCAGCACGCCCAGAGCCAGCGTCCAGTAGACATTCTGGTGGCCCCAGTAGAATGGGGTGTGGAAAAAGGCAAGGTCGAACGGCAGCTCGCTCACCAGCCCGAAGCCCAGAAGCTGCAAAAAGTAGCGCCTGACGTCGTGCGTGTGCAGAAAGCCCTCCACCAGCAGGAAACAGAAGATGGGGAACGCCAGCCGTCCGATGAGCCGCAGCACAAGATCCAGCGTGACAAGGGTGGAGGGGGCTGCTGTGTAATAGGAATAGCGGCTTTCGATGCAGGAAGCGCCGATGTGGTCCAGCAGCATGGTGCCGCAGGCGATGTACTTGAGTGTCGTGCCGCTGAACCCGAAGCGGGTGGAGGGGCGGATGGTCTCGGTCATAGAGGATCCCTCTTTTCAAAAGATATGAGCAGCTGTGGAAACAAAAATAAAAAACGTTTCTGTAGAGGATACGGCGCTCCGGCCAAAAATCCTGCAATTCTCGGGCAAAATGCACCGGAATGGCGCAAAAATCGCACCAAAATGCTTGACAAAGGCCGGGCGGGATAGTACACTCAAAAAGAAAATTGAACTCCAACAAGAGCAAGATGAAAAAGATTCACAGAAGATCGGGCGTCTCCGAACGAGTAACGGGAAGGAGGCATTTGAGGTATGACGCTGTTTTCTTATGAGATTTTTGATGCTGTGGCCCGCCAGGGCAGCTTTAACAAGGCGGCACAGCAGCTGCATCTGACCCCCTCGGCCATCAGCCATGCCATCGCGGTGATGGAGGCAGAGCTGGGCTTTACCTTATTTAATCGCGGGAAGAACGGCGTGACCATGACCAGCTACGGTGCCTCGCTGTATCCGTCCATCCGGGCGGTGCTCAACAGCGACGAGGCGCTGCAGCAGAGCATTGCCCGCCTCAACGGCCTGGAAAAGGGCAAGGTGAAGCTGGGCGCGTTCAACTCCGTCTGCGCCGGGATGCTGCCGGGCATCCTCAAGGGCTTTATGGCCCAGTACCCGCAGATCGAAGTGGAAGTATATCAGGGTACTTACGATGATGTCAAGGAGTGGCTGCGCACGGGCCAGATCGACCTGGCGTTCCTCTCCTCCACCTGCCGGGAGGAATTTACCCTCACCGAGCTGTTCAAGGAGCCGCTGCTCTGCATCACCCCCGGCGACTGGCCGGAGCCGCCAAACGGCGTGATGACCCCCGCCCTGATGGATGGCCAGAATTTCGTGGTGCAGTGGGACGCTACCGACGCCGAGATGCGCCAGTTCCTCAAAAAGTACGGCCTGAGCACCGAGCGCCGCTGCCATGTCATTGATGACCAGTCCAACATCGCCATGGTGGAGGCGGGCCTGGGCATCTCCATCATGCCCCGGCTGCTGCTGCGCCAGTGCACCGCCAACATCAAAATTTACCCCATCGACCCGGAGGAAGACCGTGTGGTCGGCCTGGCCGTCCAGCGGCCCACCGCCATGGCCCCCGCCGTGGAGCAGATGTTCCACCACATCGTGGACTACTGCAAGCAGATGGAGCACTGAGAACAGAATACCACAAAACGGCCTGCATGGTAAAGTGCAGGTCTTTTTTTTGCAAATTATCCATTGTGTCTTGTGATAAAATACGGTATACTATCGCCAGAAAACAAAATATTCCACAGAGTTGGATCCGTCAGGAGGGAAAACAGACCCCATGAAACGACGTGATTTTTGTAAAGCGCTGGCCCTTTCGGCGGCGGCGCTGGCAGTGCCCAGGGCGGCGGCGGAAAACACGCAGGGCGCGGTGGGCCGGGCGGTGGCGGATGGCCGCTATTCCATGCGGTTCCGCAGTGAGCTGAGCCTGACCGATGTGTCCCATGACTACTATTATAGTGACAGCTTTTTTGCCCACTCCGCGTTGGAGTACGACCACAGTCTGGCGCTGGCCAGCCTGGGGCTGGTGGGGGCCGCCTTCAACACGGCAGCCAGCGACGCCCGGTATTGGGCCAACGGGGAGGCGGGCCGGGAGGCCAACCTTGCCGACGCCTTTGCGACGCTGGGCTTTGCCGACCCCGTGTTCTACCACTACGACATCGACGTGGGGCAGGCCGGGGACTTTGTGGGCCACAGCCTGGCCCGGAAGACCATCACCCTGAACGGCCAGCGCACCACCATCGTGGCCGTCATCCTGCGGGGCGGCGGCTACGGCGGCGAGTGGGTCAGCAACCTGCACACCGGTGTGGGGGCGGGCCACGCGGGCTTTGTCATCCCGGTGGCGGAGGTGCTGGCCTCCCTCAAGAGCTATTTAGCCGCGGCCGCAAAGCAGGGCGCCACGGGCACCATCAAGCTCTGGGTGGGCGGCTACAGCCGGGGCGCGGCCGTCGCCAACCTGCTGGCGGGGCGGATCAACAAAGACCTGCCCGAGATCGACCGCAAAAACGTCTTCGTCTACACCTTTGCCACGCCGGTGGCCCTGACCGCCGCCAGCTACCCGGACTATCAGCTGGACTACGACAACAACCACAACGCCGACGGTACCCTGAAAACCACCTGGGCCGCCAGCAACATCTATAACATCCTTTCCAGCGGCGACCTCGTCCCCCGGGTGCTGCCCGCCGAGTGGGGCTACCACCGGAACGGCAATGACCGCTTCCTGCCCTCCACCCAGAACGAGAAAGAGCTGGCCGACCTTGATGTCCGGGGTGCCAGCTTCAGCGAGGTGCCCCTGACCATCAGCGGGCTGGCCACCAAGGAGGACACCGACGGCGTTATGGAGCGGCTGGAAACGTTCTTTGGCAGTAAGCAGCAGTTCCACGATAAGTACGAGGCCGTGCTGATGGACATGATCCAGTGCGCTTTCCTCCGCAACGAGGCCGAGTGCACCCAGGGCTATCTCCTGACCGACGAGGAAGTGGAGGCCCGCTTGCGGGGCCTGGGCAACATGCGGAACGTGGACGAGGCCAAGCTGGAAAAGAGCGTCCACAACGCCTCCGCCCTGAGCCGCCCCCTGCTGGAAAAGCTGGAGCAGAACGACGGCAACCTCACCCTGCGGGGCAAGACCTACCATGTGGAAGTGCCCCTGCGGGTGAAGCAGGCCGTCATCCCGGTGCTGGCCGTGGGCCTGTACTACGGCATCGACAGCGGCACGGTGGCCGCCATGGCCCGGTACATCTTTATGTTCATGTCCATGAAGCCCGACTCCGCCGATGTGGTGGTGCGGGCGGCGTTCTGCCACCACTGCGAGGACTACATCAGCCTGATGGAGTACTATCCGCCTGCCGACCACGGCATGGAGGCGTACACGAGGGCTTGACCAACACCCTCTTGGGATGACCGAGAGGGTGTTTTTGGATTCAAAACCTCTCAGACGCCTTTCGAGTGAGCGGAATAACGCAGGTGCTGCTCTGTACAACCTCTCCGACATCTTCGCTTCGCTCGATGCCAAAGCCTCCCCTAGTAGGGGAGGCTTTGGCATTCCGTGAGGTTTTCCAGCAAACGCAAATCGGTTTCATCGAAAACGAAATCTCTTTGCCAAGGGCTCTCCCTTTGGGAGAGCTGGCGCGCCAGCGCCTGAGAGGGCAAGCCCGATAAAATAAAACATAAAAGCACAGCGATACGATGTCTCTGACAAACAGGGCTTGTATCGCTGTGTTTTTTGCTTTTTGTCAGCATCCTTGCCCTCTCCGTCACGGCTTCGCCGTGCCACCTCTCCCAAAGTGAGAGGCTTTGGCATCCCGCAACGTTTCCGGGAGTCCCGGAAACGGATGAAATTCCAGAAACTCCCGCGAACTCAACCGATATAGTAATACTTATTTTTCCGACCCACGTCTGTTTCGCACGGGTTAGCAGACACAAATTTGTAACTTTTTGTTGGTGGAGTGCACAAACTTTTGGGGGGATCCATTGGGCAATCTCTACAAGAAATGGCTGATTTTGGATAAAAACGGACGCAAATTCCGTTTTTGTGTCCATTTGGACAGTTGCATGGACAAGGCCAAATTTGGTAAAATAACACCAGTGAAAGGGCCGGGCGGCCAGGCGGAAAAATCAGCGCCCCGCCACCGAATGACACCTTTTGCATCCCGGGCTGTGTAGGATAGTACCAGCAGCCGGGAACACCCCGCGAAACTGAAAACTTTGGCAAACCTGGCGTGAGCCGGGGACGCAAAGCTTGGAGTCTTTTGTGCTGGCATTCCCCGGAGGGAAACGCCAGAAAACCAGAAGATAGTTCGGCTGCATTCAACACCGCTGTGACAGGCGGGGTGCGGATGCGGCCTTTTTTGTTGCCAAGACATCGGGAATGGACACGACCCCGGACTCTATACCAAAGGAGGGCATGAAAAATGCGTAAAAATCTTGCAAAACACACGGCGAAAAAGCTTCCGCTGGCCAAACGGGTGCTTGCGTTGTGCTTCGCGCTGATTTTCGTGTGCAGCTGTCTGCTGCCCGCCTTTGCAAACGGTACGGGCGTGGAGCTTGACACGCCGGACACCGAAGTAGTGGAGGCCGCCGACCCCGGCACGGAGCCGGGACCCATGGATCTCTACGACGAGCCTGCGGCGCTGGATGATAACTTCGCCGTGGCGGACGATCCCGCGGCCATGGATGACGACTTCGCCGTGGCGGACGAGCCCGCGGCCATGGATGATGACTTCGCCGTGGCCGACGATCCCGCAGCCATGGATGATGACTTCGCCATGGACGACGAGCCCGCAGCCATGGACGATCAGGTGGAAAAACCCGTCGAGGGCGGCGAGCCCCCCGTGGCCGATGACACCCCTGCCGAAGAGGGCGCGACGAAGACCACCACCGACGCAAGCGGCAACATCGTCTATGAGTACGACACCAGCGGCACGACGTTCCCCGAGGACGACGCGGCCGCGCTCCCCGATGGCGACCAGGTGCTGGATCAGATGGACGCGGCGTTCTCCATCCCCACCAACATCTACCACTTCTGGCTCAAGAAGATGAGCAGCTACGACCTCGCGGACATCGCCGCCGACGCCGAGACCGCTGAGATGACCGTGGAACAGTATCTGGCCATGTACGGCACCGACAAGGGCTGCTACCACATCATGACCGCCGCCGACGGCGCGAACCTGAAAGACTATCAGTTCGCGGACCCCACCTCCAACGATGACCCCGAGGGCAACAGCCGCACCTTTGCAGGCTGGTACTATACCGACGATCTGGGCGACGAGCAGAAGTTCGTGTTTGACGAGTTCCTGTACATTTCCGAGGGCACGACCGTGGAAGTCTACGCGAAGTGGAAAGACGAGGCAAAGCCCGTGACCACCACCGCAGAGCTCAACGCACTGGAAACCACTGTGACCGTGGACGGTCTCGCCGGTGTGGACACCGTAAAGGTAAGCCAGCTGGATGAATACGACGAAGCTGACCTTGCCGAAGCAATTGAGGACAAGATCGACACCGAGAAAAATATTGATCTCTACACGTTCGATCTGACCCCCGTGGATAAGGACGAAAAGACCGTCCAGCCTGACAGCGGCAAGAAAGCCACCGTTACCATCAAGGGTTTTGATATTCACTCTACCGACACCATCAAAGTCTTCCATAAGACCAATCTGGAAGTGGAAGACCTCTCCAATACCGCAAAACTCGATGCCAACGGCAACCTGACCTTTAAGACGGAAAGCTTCTCTCCGTTTGCTGTGGTCGTGGAAAGAGCGGTTGAAAAGAGCATTGATACCGAAAAGAGCATTGATACCGTGGAAATCTCTGGACCTAGCCAAGTAGAAGTTGGTAGTCAAATTACGTTACAAGGTACAGATGGTTATTATTGGCTGGGCAGTTACTATCGCTATAGCTATCATTATTGGAAAATCACCAAAAATGGATCTTGCGCAAAAATAATTAGTGGACAGTCTTCCAGCGCAGTTGTAATAGAGGGTGTCTCCGCTGACACAGTAACTTTAGAACATTGGTATAGCAATAATAACATCTATTGGTACACGGACGACCCCTATGAAGTAGTTGTAAAGAATGCAACAGTGGTTGACAATACCAAGAATGCAACTGTTTTCCTCCTGTTGACGCCCAATAGCGATAAAGATAGCAATGCTACCAGTCAATGGGGTTATGGTATCCCTGGAGCAGCGATTGATGTAAGCGGAGCAACAGGTTGGGAAAATGAGAAAAACCTGAAAGGAGATTTGAGTAGTTATATTAAATCTTGGCCCAATGATGGCACGCAGGTTACGTTGAACGATGGTAAAATTGCTTGGGATATGCCGCTCACTACTGTGGGCTACAGTTATGTGAAAGATGATGGCACCCAGACCAGCGAGGATATCATAGACCAGATTTGGAGGCAATGGAGCGGTGAAATCAAGAAGCAAAATAACCTTGAAACTCTGGATTTGAAAAAAGAAGATATTGAACATATCTACGTTGTTCCGTACAAAATCTCGAAAGGAAATGGAACCAGCGGAACAGGAGATACACAAATCAAGGATCTTCATATTGATTCAGAAATTCGAGTTGTATGCAAGGGCGCTTTTACCGCTCAGTTCCTTGTACAAGATGCAGGCGCATCGGAGTACACACAAGTCTCTTCTAAGACCTACCTCAAGGGAAGTACGATTCCGGAGAACAATGGGGAGAGCAGATTGCCCAAATACCCTGATAAAAAAGTAGCGGAAAATGGCGTTACCTATGAGTTTGACGGATGGTACAATGAAGCGGGCGAGAAAGTTAAAGCTACTGAATGGGACTATTCGCCGACTGATGAGGAACTGGTAGACGGTACGGTACAGTTCCGTGCAAGCTATGTCCCCATCACGCAGAACATCACCATTACCAAGCATGTCACTGGCCTGTTTGGTGACAAAGACCGTGAGTTCAATTTCAGCGTGAGCTTTAGTCCTGCAGCTACAGACGTTACGGCAACCAAGAATCTCCGCGAGGGCAGCACACAAGATGTGGCGAACCTCAGCAGCTTCACCCTTCGCCATAACGATTCCATCACCCTGAACGGTGTTCCGGTCGGTACGGTCATTACCATCACGGAAAGTGATGCAAGTGATTACACAGTAACCGCAATGGGTGCAACGGGGAGTGAACAAACCGGAGATAACGCAAGCTTTACCTACACAGTCGTGGCCAACAGTGCAAGCGCTCAGTCGCTGGAAGACGGAGAATCTGACATTGCACTGATGAGCGCAACGGAGGAAGTTGTCCCGAATAACAGCATCACCATCACAAACACATTTGATGCTCCGGTTGACAACGGTGTCCTCCTCGACACCCTCCCCTACATCCTGATCCTCGTGGTCGTCGCGGGCGGCGGCGTGCTGCTCTTCCTCCGGAAACGGAAGAACGACGACGATGAATAAGCCAACTTCCAAGCCAAATAAAATCACGAAAGGAGGTGGATGGATGGCAAAAGAAAAAGCCAAAGGAGGCCCGCAGCCCGCACAGCGCCTGCCCGGCGCGGAGGAAAACTGCATCAGCCAGGAGCAGCTGGAGATCGTGGAATGGTACCGCAAGGTGAAGTTCCGCAAGAACCTGCTCGGCGGCGTGGATGAAGTGCAGATGTGGAAGAAGCTGGAGGAGCTCTACGGCCTGTACGAAAACGCCATCCGGGCCGAGAGAGCAAGGTATAACGCCCTGCTGGAAGCCCATACCCCTCCCGGAGAGAACCATGAGGAGGGATGTTGATGGCGAAAGCCGCAAAAACACTCCCTCCGCAAGACCCGCTCACGGCAGGGCGCAGAGCCCTGCACAAGCGGCGCAACGCCGCGCAGGACCGCCGGGACGCGCTCAGTTTACTGGGCCGGGTGGTGGTGCTGGCGGCAGCCGCGTGGGTGCTGTTCACGCAGGTGTTCCTGCTGACACAGGCCTCCGGCAACAGCATGTTCCCCGCCGTCAAGGACGGCGACCTGCTGATCGCATACCGCCTGCAGGGCACTTACGCCAAGAACGACGTGGTGCTCTATGAGCAGGACGGCAAGCTCCGGGTGGGCCGTGTCCTGGGCCGCGAGAACGACCTCATCGCACTGGACGATTCGGGAACGCTGATCGTCAACGGCTCGGCCCAGAGCGGCGAGATCCTTTACCCCACCTACGCGAAAGACACCCTCGAGTACCCCTACACCGTCCCCGCGGACAGCGTCTTCATCTTGGGAGACTACCGCACGCAATCCGAGGACAGCCGGGATTTTGGCCCGGTGGCCCTCACCGACGTCAAAGCAAAGGTGATCACCCTGCTGCGGCGGCGGAGCTTGTAAGTTATTGAAAATATTGATATAATATTTAGGAGGAATCCACATGAAACTCAACACTGCGAAAAAACTGACCGCCGGCGCTCTGGCACTGTCCATGATGTTCGCAATGGCAACTCCTGCGTTTGCTGTGAGTGAAGCAGTTCCCTCTGACGCAAGCGTTGCTATTACGAAAACGCTGAAAAATGTGAATAATAAAGAGGGTGCTGTCCCTGATATTACTGCCTCGATGACTCTGGACAACGATGGCAAAGCTGTAACAAAGCCCAGTGCTAGCGGTGACGCACAGATTAGCATTGATTCTGCAACAGTGGCAGATGGTACTGGTACGTTTACCGTGCATCTCGGCAATATTAAGGTTCCTGGTATCTATACTTACGGCCTGACCGAAAACGCAGTAAATGAGGCTGGTGTGAAGCAGAATGATAAGCACTATACCTTGACCATTTATGCGCTGAATGATTCTACTGCTTCTGGCACTAATAAGATTGGTGAGTATAAGTTCCGTCTGGATGAAGTCAATGGCCAGCGCAAGCTCGGTGAAGTTGAGAACAGCTATTATGCTGGTGCAGTCGATATCACCAAGGTTGTTGAGGGTGATTTTGCAAACCGTGAGCAGGAATTCAATTTTGAGGTTACTCTGGAGTCCGATCTTCCTGTTACCAGTGAGGTGACGATTGCTGGCGAGAAAGTTGCGTTCACACTCAATACGACCACCAATAAGTATGTGGCAACTGCAGACATCAAACTGAAAGATGGCGAGACCAAGGGCATCCAGAACCTGCCGTACGGCGTTACCTATACTGTCAAGGAGTTTACTACGGATACTTCCGGCAACAAGACCTACGCAGTGAAAGACAATGATGAGTTGACTGTCAATGGTCAGAAGTATACCGTTGAATTTGACAACGAAACTGGTGCATTTGCTTATACTACTGATGAGACCGGTACGCGTAAAGTAACTATTACCAACGATGCTGGCAGCGGCGAAATTGACACCGGCGTTATCCTCGACAATGCTCCTTACATGCTGATGCTGGCCGTTGTGGCTGGTGGTGCCATGATGCTGGTCATCAAGAAGCGCCGCGAGGAAGAGTAATTGAACACTCTCTCCGCAAACACAACCTCTCAGTCTCGCATCCGCTCGACAGCTCCCCTATCAGGGGAGCCCTTGGCAAAGAGGTCTCGTTTTCGATGAAACCGATTTGCGTTTGCTGAAAAACGTCACGGAATGCCAAAGCCTCTCACTTTGGGAGAGGTGTCTGCGGAGCAGACGGAGAGGGCAAGGATGCTGCCAAAGAGCCAGGCACACAGCGATACGCACCCTGCTTGTCAGAGCCATCGTATCGCAACGCCGCTGGAGTAATTTCACCGGGCTTGCCCTCTCAGGCGCTGACGCGCCAGCTCCCCCAAAGTGGGAGCCCTTGGCAAAGAGGT
>ERZ773269.3581-NODE-3581-length-10090-cov-5.165122_pt1 | contig 10090 bp, 8 predicted proteins | sample MGYA00511958_ERZ773269 | MGnify/ENA primary metagenome ERZ773269 (study PRJEB29015, sample SAMEA2737761) | human gut metagenome | biome: human gut; feature: human-associated habitat; material: faeces | place: China | collected 2012 ... | reverse complement strand
GTCAACATCTGCGCCGTCTGCCACATAAAAATCATTGTAAACCAGATCGGTCATTCCAGATACACTTACCACTACCGGGATGAAAACCTTCTCTCCCTTTGTCTCCCCGTCAATGAAAATATCAATTCCCGGCTTGTCCTCTTTTTTCTTTATTTTGATATGTTCGCTGTCACCGTGACAGATGGAAATACCATTCTGACGGAGATTAAAAGCACCTTTCTGCGCAAAGCCTTCGCTGATCTTATCAAGCACACCCTGGGTTGTTTCTTCTACTTTAACCATCAACATTTTCCTCCTTCATTCAGACATTTCTGACATTTTTCCTGCTGAAATAAGGTTGGGAAAACGTCTTCTTTCGTACCATATTTCTTTACTTCACCGTCTTCAATTGACTCTTCTGTCTCAAAAAGCGTCTTGCTGAAGTTGTTACCTTCCTGATTCTTTGCTACCAGTTTGTTTTTATATTTTCTGAGCTGACGCTCGATGACTTCTTCTACCAGGTCGATGGATACATACATATCGTCGCTTTCCTGCTCGGAACGAATGATGTTGCCTTTTACAGGGATTGTAACCTCAATCTTCTGATGTTCTTTCTGAACGCTGAGTGTTACATGAATCTCTGTGTCAGGTGTGAAGTAACGCTGTAATTTTCCTAATTTGCTCTCTACAGCATCTTTTAATCCTGGTGTTACGTCAATGTTCTTTCCAATAATAATGAATTTCATATTGTCCAACTCCTTTGCTACGTTTTTTCAGACGTTAATATCTGACAGTTGGTGGCCAGAACGGTAATCTATCTGATAGATATAGTATAGCACGTTTTGTTGTTAATGTATAGCACGTATTACTTCAATTCTTGAAATTTTTCCATCAGATTTTTTTGCGATGCGTAGACCGAAGCTTTTGAAGAAAACACAGGCTCCGATCTCGTTATTTATATTTTCTTTTTTTAACTGATCAAGCATCACTTCTTCCAGTGTATCGTTTTCTGAATACGGAAGGTCAATAGAAAGAAGCCTGGCAATATTTTTTGCTTTTGCAGATGCGTGGAAGATGTATTTGTCAGCATCATCAAAATTACAGAATAAGAATTTACGTGTGGCAAATAATACAGCGATTGCGCAGACACCGACAAGACTGCTCCAGATGGAAGAATGATCAATGATGATTTGTCTTGCAATTGCAAATAACAGAACTTCGAAAACTGTCTGTGGGGAGTGAGAGTACATCATTTTAATAAGCTCGACACCGATGATCAGATTGAAGCAAGTTTCCAGAAGATCTTCGTAGTTAGGCCAGACATTTAAATCTGGAATTTTGTAAATCGCACCGGCTACACGCAGACACAATAAGATAATACCGGCGGTCAATATAAATGAAATAACAAATTCCAAAATATCAGACAGCCGTTTTAAAAATACAGATATAGATTCTTTCATATGTTTTTTGTCTCCTTGGGAATAAGTAATAAGTAAGTAGTAAAAATCTACAATATAGAGTATAAAGTATCGGAGTAGTCTTGCCAATATAGAATTTGGAAAGAATGTAGAAAATATGAAGAACACGGTCAAAAGATTCAAAAAACTGTCCGCAACAAAAATGTATACGGACAGCTTCAAGTCTTGAATAGTATTTTATTATTTCAGGTTGCTTCTTTTTCTCATCTTAGGATCCAGAATTTTCTTGCGGATTCTCAAATTGTCTGGTGTAACTTCCAGAAGCTCGTCAGTGTCGATAAAATCGATTGCCTGCTCCAGACTTAATACTCTCGGAGGTGTCAGGCGGAGAGCCTCATCTGCACTGGAAGAACGAGTGTTTGTAAGATGTTTTGTCTTGCAGACATTAATCTCGATATCATCTGTCTTTGCATTCTGTCCGATGACCATACCGGAGTAAACTTTTTCACCTGCTCCAATGAATAACTGTCCACGCTCCTGGGCAATATAAAGTCCGTAAGTTACAGATTCTCCAGTCTCAAATGCGATCAGAGATCCCTGTTTTCGATACTGAATATCACCTTTGTATGGTGCGTAGCCGTCAAATGCTGTGTTCATGATTCCATTTCCCTTTGTATCAGTCATGAAATCCCCACGGTATCCAATGAGTCCACGGGAAGGAATACGGAACTCAAGACGGGTATATCCGCCATTTCCGGCACCCATCGTCTGAAGTTCGCCTTTTCTCTGGCTCAGTTTCTCGATGACAACACCAGTAAATTCGTCTGGTACATCGATGTATGCAATCTCCATAGGCTCTAAGAGCTTACCATTTTCATCTTTCTTATAAAGAACTTCTGCCTTGCTGACAGCAAATTCGTATCCTTCACGTCTCATATTCTCAATAAGAACAGAAAGGTGAAGTTCGCCACGACCAGAAACTTTGAAAGAATCCATGTTCTCTGTATCTTCGACACGAAGGCTGACATCTGTATTCAGCTCACGCATCAGACGGTCACGCAGGTGACGGGAAGTCACAAATTTTCCTTCCTGTCCGGCAAATGGGCTGTCATTTACCATGAAGTCCATGGAAATCGTAGGCTCTGAAATCTTCTGGAACGGAATGGCTACCGGATTTTCAGGAGAGCAGAGTGTATCTCCGATGGAAATGTCGGAAATACCGGAAATTGCTACAATGGAACCGATGGTTGCTTCTTTTACTTCTACTTTTTTCAGACCATCGAATTCGTAGAGCTTACTGATTTTAACTTTCTGCTGTTTGTCCGGATCATGATGGTTGACAACAACCATATCCTGGTTCACTGCGATCGTACCGTTATCTACTTTACCAACACCGATACGTCCTACATACTCATTGTAATCAATTGTACTGATAAGAACCTGAGTCGGAGCTTCCGGGTCGCCTTCCGGTGCAGGAATGTAGTCTAAGATTGTATCAAACAGTGGTTTCATATCTTTCATGTCATCTGTCAGCTCTAAAGCAGCAACACCAGCTTTGGCAGAAGCATATACGAACGGACAGTCAAGCTGCTCATCCGATGCACCAAGATCAATGAGAAGTTCCAGAACTTCATCGATAACAGACTCAGCTCTTGCTTCTGGCCGATCGATTTTGTTGATGCATACAATAACAGGAAGTTTTAATTCCATTGCTTTTCTGAGAACGAACTTTGTCTGTGGCATAGCACCTTCAAATGCATCAACTACGAGGATAACTCCGTTTACCATTTTAAGGACACGTTCTACTTCGCCGCCGAAATCAGCATGTCCAGGTGTGTCAATGATATTAATCTTTACCCCATTATAAGTAACGGCAGTATTTTTAGAAAGAATAGTGATTCCACGTTCTCTTTCAATATCGTTGGAATCCATGACACGTTCCTCAACGGCCTGATTTTCACGGAATACGCCGCTTTGCTTTAATAATTCATCTACCAGTGTCGTTTTACCGTGGTCAACATGGGCGATAATTGCGATATTTCTTACATCTTCGCGTTTTGTTTTCATTTTATAACATCCTTTTCTTTGAATCTTCACTTGTAAACACTTCTAATTTAATATATACAACTTTATTAGTCTACCACATTTTTGAAATTTTACAAGAGTTTAAAAAAGTTGTTCTAAATTCTGTACTTTAGGCATAGATTATTAAAGACCATAGGAAATACGTTTTAGAGGAAGGAGAACTTAAAATTATGTCAGATAAGATTATTGAAAATAACCAGGTGACGATTATGGGAGAGATTGCTTCAGATTTTACTTTCAGCCATGAGGTATTCGGGGAAGGATTTTATATGGTAGAGGTAAAGGTGAAGCGTCTGAGCAACTCGGAAGACCGGATTCCACTGATGATTTCGGAGCGTCTGATTGATGTGACAAGAGATTATACAGGTGAGTATATTATGGTGAATGGTCAGTTCCGGTCTTATAACAGACATGAAGAGCAAAAAAATCGGCTTGTATTATCTGTATTTGTAAGAGAGTTGGAGTTTATTGATGAAGAACTGGATGGAGCGAAGACGAATAGCATTTTCCTGGACGGCTATATCTGTAAACTTCCGGTCTATCGGAAAACTCCACTTGGGAGAGAAATCGCTGACCTTTTACTGGCGGTGAACAGACCATATGGAAAATCAGATTACATACCATGTATCTGCTGGGGAAGAAATGCGAGATATGCTTCTGCATTTGAAGTAGGAGAGCATGTGCAGATCATAGGCAGAATACAGAGTCGTACTTATATAAAGAAGTTATCGGATACGCTGACGGAAGAGAGAACCGCGTATGAGGTATCTGTAAGTAAACTGGAATGTGTGGAAATATAAAAAATGGGCAGGTCAGAATGTTCGCAACTTGTTTAGAAGTATAGTCTTTCATTGACATCCCTTGATAATGATGCTAAAATTTCAATTAATAATGAATCATGACAGATAATTTAAAGCGCATGAAAAGTCAGGAGGAGTACGATGGCTATATTTACTGGAGCTGGAGTGGCAATTGTCACACCATTTAATGATGATGAAGAAAGAAGTATTAATTATGATAAGTTAGATGCACTGCTTGATTACCACTGCAATAATGGAACAGATTGTATTGTAATCTGTGGAACAACTGGCGAGTCTGCAACAATGACAGAAGAAGAACATATGCAGTGCGTAAAGTTTGCAATTGACAGAGTGAAAGGCAGAATCCCGGTTATTGCAGGTACAGGTTCTAATTGTACACGTACAGCAATTGATATGTCTAAGGAGGCAGCAGATTATGGCGCAGACGGATTACTTCTTGTTACACCTTATTATAATAAGGCTACACAGGCAGGACTGATTGCACATTATGAAGCTGTAGCAAAAGAAGCGAAGGCACCAATTATTATGTATAGTGTTGCAAGCAGAACAGGCTGTAATATTGAGCCGGCTACTGTGGCAGAACTTGTAAAGAATGTTGACAATATTGTAGGTGTAAAAGAGGCATCTGGAAATATTTCCCAGGTTGCAAAGATTATGTCTCTGACAGATGGTAACATTGATCTGTACTCAGGAAATGATGATCAAATCGTACCATTACTTTCTCTGGGAGCAAAGGGAGTGATTTCGGTTCTTTCTAATGTAGCTCCAAAGGAGACGCATGATATCTGTGCGAAGTTTTTTGAGGGAGATGTGAAAGGAAGTCTGGACCTTCAGTTAAAAGCAATTCCGCTTATTGAGAAGCTTTTCTGTGAAGTAAATCCGATTCCTGTTAAGAAAGCAATGGAACTTATGGGAAAAGACTGTGGACCGCTTCGCATGCCATTAACTGAACTTTCACCAGAACACACAAAAGCACTGGCACAGGCCATGAAGGGTTTTGGAATTGAGCTGGCATAGAGATTTTTAAGAATGGCAGTAGGAATGATAATTACAGATAAAAGGATATCCCGGGTGATATCCTTTTCTGTCATGTAAAAAGACAAGGAGGAAAAATATTATGGTACGTGCGATTATGCATGGCTGCAATGGCAAGATGGGACGTGCGATCACTACACTTGCAAAAGAAGATGCAGAGGTAGAGATTGTGGCAGGAGTGGATGCATATACGGAAGTTGCAAATGAATATCCAGTGTTCGATAGTATCGAAAAGTGTGATGTAGAAGCAGATGTTGTGATTGACTTTTCAAATGCAAAGGCAGTAGACGGACTTTTGGATTATTGCGTAGAAAAACAGATTCCTGTTGTTCTTTGCACAACAGGACTTTCAGAGGAACAGCTTCAGGAGGTAGAAGAAGCATCCAAGAAGGTAGCAGTTCTTCGTTCTGCCAATATGTCACTCGGAATCAATCTTTTGATGCAGCTTTTGAAAGAGGCGACAAAAGTACTGTCTCCGGCAGGTTATGATATTGAAATTGTTGAGAAGCATCACAACCAGAAATTGGATGCCCCAAGTGGAACTGCAATCGCTCTTGCAGATTCTATCAATGAGGCGGCAGATGGACAGTACGAGTATGTCTATGACAGAAGTCAGGTCAGAAAGAAACGTGATAAAAAAGAACTTGGAATATCAGCCGTGCGCGGAGGTACAATTGTTGGGGAACACGAAGTACTCTTTGCAGGAATAGATGAAGTGATTGAGTTCAAACATACAGCATACTCCAGAACTGTATTTGGAAAAGGTGCGGTAGAGGCTGCAAAATTCCTTGCCGGAAAAGAGGCAGGAAAATACGATATGTCAGACGTAATATTAAAATAATATTACGAAGAATCTTGGGGCAGATTGCAGGAATGCAAAGCACAAAGCAATCCGTAAATATTATAGTTGGAAAAAACAACCATATTATATAAAGGAGAGGTTATGAAAGATTTAGAAGCACGTTATTTGGAGAGACTTTCTCAACTGTATCCGACCATTGCTAAGGCATCAACAGAGATTATTAACTTACAGGCAATTTTAAATTTGCCAAAAGGTACGGAACATTTTCTTACGGATATCCATGGGGAATATGAAGCATTTTCCCATGTCCTTAAGAATGGATCGGGAGCAGTTCGTAGAAAAATTGACGAAGTCTTCGGAAATACTATGAGTAGTAAGGATAAGAAGACCCTTGCTACTCTTATTTATTATCCAAGAGAGAAGATGGAGCTCATTAAGAAAAAAGAAGAAAATATGGAGGACTGGTATAAGATTACGTTGTATCGTCTGATTGAAATCTGCAAGCGGACTTCAAGTAAGTATTCCAGATCTAAAGTCAGAAAAGCTCTGCCTCCGGAATTTGCTTATGTCATTGAGGAATTGATTACAGAGAAAGCAGATGTTCTGGATAAGGAGTCCTATTATAATTCTATTGTAGATACGATCATCCGGATCAAACGTTCCGAAGAGTTTATTGTGGCTTTGAGTGAATTGATCCAGAGACTTACTGTAGATCATTTGCATATTGTAGGAGATATTTATGATCGTGGGCCGGGACCACATATTATTATGGACAAGCTGATGGGTTATCATTCTATGGATATCCAATGGGGAAATCATGACGTGCTCTGGATGGGGGCGGCAGCAGGACAACAGGGCTGTGTTGCAAATGTTGTCCGCATCTGTGCAAGATATGCAAATCTGGAGATTTTGGAGGATGGCTATGGAATTAACCTCCTGCCGCTTGCTACATTTGCACTGAACACATATCGGGATGATCCATGCAGCTGCTTTGAACTGAAGGATGATCCGGACTATGATCCCAGCGAAACAATGCTGAACATGAAGATGCATAAGGCGATTTCTATTATCCAGTTTAAAATAGAAGGGCAGATTATCAAAAAAAATCCTGGATTTAAGCTGGAACACCGAAATCTTTTGCATCTGATTGATTATGAAAATGGTTTAATCGAGTTGGATGGAAAAACATATGAACTTCTGGATAAAAATTTCCCGACGATCGATCCAAAACGGCCATATGCATTGACAGAAGCCGAAGAAGAGGTGCTGGATCGTCTGATACAGGCATTTGTCAACTGCGAAAAATTACAGAGCCATATGCATTTCCTTTTAAGTAAAGGTGGATTATACAAAGTATACAATAACAACTTGTTGTATCACGGTTGTATTCCGCTGAATGAAGATGGAAGTTTTAAGTCAGTAAAAATATATGGGCGTTCTTACAAAGGAAAGGCACTTTATGAGGTGCTGGAAAGCTATGTGAGAAAGGGATTTTATGCCATTGACGAGAAAGAACGAAAGCGTGGGAAGGATATGATGTGGTATATCTGGCTCAGTGAGAATTCACCGCTGTTCGGTAAGGACAAGATGGCAACGTTTGAGCGATATTTCCTGGCAGAAAAAGAGACACACAAGGAGAAAAAGAATCCTTATTATGATTTTTTGGAAAATGATAAGGTGGTCGACCGTATTTTGAAAGAATTCGGACTAGAGCATTCCTTTAGTCATATCATCAATGGTCATATGCCGGTAAAATCCAAAAACGGAGAAAATCCGATGAAATGTGGAGGCAAAGTATTTGTTATCGATGGAGGATTTTCAAGAGCATATCAGAAACAGACCGGAATTGCAGGCTATACGCTGATCTATAATTCTTATGGTATGATTTTAAGTGCCCATGAGCCGTTTGAATCGAAAGAATCAGCAATTGAAAATGAAACAGATATTCATTCTGATACCATTGTGACAGAAATTGTATCAAAGCGCCAGTCTGTTTTAGACACGGATGTGGGAAAAGAGCTGGTAGAACAGATCCATGATCTGGAATTTCTCCTGGAGGCATACAGAAGCGGCCGCATTGCAGAACGACTGTAAAATAATGTCAATCTCTAAAAAGGTATAGAAAACTGTAAAATGCAGATATTACTATCAGCAAGTGAAGTATTTGCATGTAGCATTCTATACGGAAAAGGAGACGAAAATTATGAAACGGTTAAAAAAGTTATTGTTGATTATGATGTGTGTTGGTATTCTGGTTTCAGTTACTGCCTGTGCAGGAAATTCAAATGATAATGGAGCAGGGCAGAATGATGTGGTGAATGACAATGGCGCGAATGACACACAGACTGGTGATAGTGCCATGGACAAAATCGGTGACGGCCTGGAAGATGGAATTGACGATGTCGGAAAAGGCGTAGGCGATGTAGTCGATGATCTGGATGGTGATGGACGGTCGGATAACCGGAAAAACACAAACAATAACACAGTGAATGATGCGACGACTGGTAATGACAATGTAAACGACAGATAAGAAAAGAATGTAAGATAAGAAGACAAGGTCACATTTTTTCGGGGATAAATGGATTTGTCCCTGTGAGAGTGTGGCTTTTCTTTTAGATAAGGAAAGGAGTTTTTTCATGCATTTCAGACCTTGTATAGACATACATAATGGAAAAGTCAAACAAATTGTAGGCGGTAGTCTTACTGATCAGGGCAATCAGGCAAAGGAAAATTTCACGGCCTCTGAAAATGCGGATTATTATGCAAAAATGTATCAGAAAGACGGACTTATAGGGGGACATGTGATACTTTTAAATCCGGTATCTTCAGAATATTATAGAGAAACGAAAGCACAGGCAATACTGGCACTTGGCGCATATCCAAAAGGACTTCAGGTGGGCGGTGGAATCCATGCCGAAAATGCAGAAGAGTTTCTGGAGGCGGGGGCAAGCCATGTGATCGTAACATCTTATGTGTTCCGCGACGGGAAGATAAATTGGGAAAATATGGAAAAACTTAAACATGCAGTGGGGAAAGAAAATGTTGTCATTGATTTGAGCTGCAGGAAAAAAGAAGACGGTTATTATATAGTGACAGACCGCTGGCAGAAGTTTACGGATGTAAAACTGACACAGGAAGTTTTAAGGGAAATTGCCGGATATTGCGATGAATATCTGGTGCATGGTGTAGATGTAGAAGGAAAATCAGCAGGAATTGATGAAGAGCTGGCAAAAATTCTTGGAGAGTTCGATATGATACCAGTGACTTATGCAGGAGGAATCGCAAGTCTTGAGGACATTGAACATTTTAGAAAAAAGACGGGTGGAAAAGTGGATTTTACAATAGGAAGTGCGCTGGATCTTTTTGGAGGACATCTTCCATATGAGCAGATAAAAAAATATTAGTATAGAATTTATGCAGCTTAGTTCGCAACAAGAATGCGAGAGAATTCTTGAATGATGAGAAAATATTTCAAGTGTGAACAGTTTGAAAACACTTTGTAAATTGGTTGAATTGCATTCTTGATAGTGATAGAATGGATACTGAGTAAATTTACGGACAAGGAGTAATGTATAGATATGGGCTTATTGCAAAAAATTTTTGGAACACATAGTGAAAATGAGTTAAAGCGTATCTATCCCATTGTAGATGAGATTGAAGCGTTGGGGCCGCAGATGGAGCAGCTTTCCGACGAGGAGCTTAAGAATAAGACACAGGAATTTAAGAGCCGTCTGAAAGGCACAGAGACACTGGATGATATTCTGCCGGAGGCGTTTGCAGTTGTGCGTGAGGCGGCAGGACGTACACTTGGCATGAAGCATTACAGAGTACAGTTGATCGGAGGAATTATTCTTCATCAGGGACGTATTTCTGAGATGAAGACTGGTGAAGGTAAGACACTGGTATCTACACTTCCGGCTTATTTGAATGCATTGACCGGTGAGGGGGTG
>ERZ773269.3555-NODE-3555-length-10151-cov-2.420067_pt1 | contig 10151 bp, 13 predicted proteins | sample MGYA00511958_ERZ773269 | MGnify/ENA primary metagenome ERZ773269 (study PRJEB29015, sample SAMEA2737761) | human gut metagenome | biome: human gut; feature: human-associated habitat; material: faeces | place: China | collected 2012 ... | reverse complement strand
GAAGTTATTAGATGGCCCATACACTGTGATCTTTATAGCTCATAATTTTAATGAAGAAATGAACAGTCTCTTTGATAGAGAAATACACTTAACTTAGATGCGTTTTTTGTATTATTAATTATTTGCTTTTTCTATTTTTCCAACTGCAATTGGAAGAGTAACATGTGGACCATATTTTACTACATTTATATTGAAAGGAACCATTGTTGTGCCTGACACTAGCTCAGTTTCTGGTAAATCAACAAATCCATCTCCATTTAAGTCATTGTCCATTGTTGCTTTACCATCAGGGAAACCATGGAAGTGTTGCTAGTGTTCGATATTTGCTGGAGTGTCGAACATTTCAATCATAATATGTAACGTATCTTGTTCCTCATCTTCAGTAAAAGTAGCAGTTCCGTGAGGAGAGCAGGCTATTTTTTCGGCATTAAGTGGTCCAATTTTAGCAATATATTTCTTTGTTTCAATTTCCTTTCTAAAAACTTAAACTTTCAACTGTATTATAGAAAACAAAATTGAGAGGAAGAAAATATTATGCTTATAAATTAGTAATAGATAATGATAACGGAGAATTTAGCTATTGATGACGATATGATTCTCAATATATGATAAGAGCTCATTAATTGGCTTTTGATAATCATGATCAACCCACCAGACCAACAGCATGTAAATACCACCTGACTGATAGCTAATTGCATAGGGAGGAAGTTTTAAATTAGGGTGAGAGTAATTAATTAATTCTTTCAAAAATTTGGTCTGCTGGTTAAGTAATTCTCCTTCTAAACCAGCATTAAGGAATAATTTCATTAGATCCGGATGATCCTTAAAAAATTTAAAATAGACTGCTAATTGATCCTTGAAGTCGGTTAGATGGTGATTTACTTCTTTTACCAAAGGCTGTTAAAGAAATCTTGAATTTAGTAATGACACCAGAAAAGGATTTGCAAGATAAGAAAATTAATGAAGTCTTTGACGATGAATTTTTAAGTCAAACTTCTGGTTATATTGGCAAACAATGTTTGCATTTATGCCTTGGGCAAGTGCAATGGAAATGCGTCGTTACTTAATGCGGTTTGTACAGCACATAGCAACTTTGAAGAATCTATCGTCACTTCGCTTTACTAAGTACAACCAATACGAAGACTTAATTATGCCTTTGATTAGTTACTTAAAGAAGCATGACGTAAAATTCCATTACGATACAATTGTAGATAACATTATTGTTAACAGAACTGAAGATGAAAAGGTAGCTACGGAAATTAAGATGACTGAGAAGGGTGAGCAAAAAGTTATCAAATTAACGCCTAACGACTTAGTCTTCGTAACTAATGGCTCAATTACTGAAAGTACAACTTATGGTGACAACACGCATCCAGCTGAACAAAAGCATGAGCTTGGACCAAGTTGGCAATTGTGGAAGAACTTAGCAGCGCAAGATGAAGACTTCGGTCATCCAGAAAAGTTCTGCGAAAATATTCCAGCTGCTAACTGGATAATTTCAGCTACAGTTACTTTCACTAATGATGATATTGTGCCTTACATTGAAAAGGTTAATAAAAAGGATCCACATTCTGTTTCCATTGTAACTAGTGGTCCAACTACGATTAAGGATTCTAACTGGTTACTTGGATATTCAATTAGTCGTCAACCACAATTCCATAAGCAAAAGCCAAATGAACTGATTGTTTGGTTATATGGCTTGTATTCAAACACTAAGGGTAACTATGTCAAAAAGACTATGCCTGAATGTGATGGTATTGAACTTTGCGAAGAATGGCTTTATCACATGGGTGTTCCTGAATCTGAGATTAAGAAGATGGCAATTGATGCAACTACGATTCCAAATCATATGCCATATATTACGTCTTACTTCATGCCACGTGCATTAGGAGATCGTCCAAAGGTAGTGCCAAAGAATTCCAAGAATTTAGCCTTCATTGGTAATTTTGCTGAAACTGAGAGAGACACTGTCTTTACTACTGAATATTCAGTACGTACTGCTATGGAAGCTGTCTATACTTTGCTTAACGTAGACCGCGGTGTTCCTGAAGTATTTGCATCTGCCTTTGATGTGAGAATGTTAATGAACGCAATGTATTACTTAAATGACAGAAAGAAGTTGACTGAACTAAATTTGCCTTTACCTGAAAAATTGATGGTTAAAGAAGGTTTGAAGAAAGTTAAGGGAACTTACGTTGAAGAATTACTTAAGAAGTATAAGTTGATATAGATAAAAATTTAATTATTTGACTAATAGGGATGAGTGGAATAGCTTGTCCCTATTTTGTATAGTATTAGAAATTTGCTTTTTATTGAAAAGTATTTTTTAATTAGAGAAGTAAATTATATTATTAGAAAAGAGAAGGATTTTTATTTTAGACGAACAACCCGCCCGATGGGGCTCTAAGAATTATCGTAAAGTTAAAGATTTATATTATAGTGCTTTTCCAGAATGGGAAAGATTTTCATGGATGTCAATGGTATTAATGAGCTTACGCAAGAAGCTACAACTTAATGCCGTCTATGATGGAGAAGTATTTTGCGGGATGGTTTGTTACTACATTAGTGACAATACTGTTTATCTGGCTTACTTAGCTGTTGAATCCGAATTACGTGGTAATGGATATGGAAGCAAAATTTTACATATGCTTGAAGAAAAATATCCAGATCAGCAAATTGTGTTAGATATTGAACCGCTTGATCCTGATGCGGAGAATTATCATCAACGTGTAAGTCGTCTGCGCTTTTATCAAAAGAATGGGTGGCGTAGAACTCACCAGATGTTAGTTGACGCAGATGGTGAATTTGAAGCTTTAGTTGATCAAAATCATTTTGATAAAAAGGATTTTGCTAAGACCTTGAAACAAATGAGTTTAGGCTTTTATCGCTTTAGAATTGAAAAATAATATTTGCAGTCACTTAACTATTGAGTGACTGTTTTTTATGAAAGTATATTTAAAATATAAAGTTGAAGAATTTGGCGATATGTATTAGAAAAAGTGTAGGTGAGAACACCTTGTTCATTGTTTGACGTTGTTGTATGATTCGCGACCTTTAAAAGTATTGGAGCTGCATTTGACATAGCTACGCCATCGCCAACTTCTTTAACCATTTCTAAGTCATTTCCACCGTCACCGAAAGCAGTCATTTCAGTAAGAGAAATACCAAGTACTTTACCTAATTCTGCTAAGCCATGTGCCTTATGAATTCCTGGTAAGATAAGATCGATATCGCCGTGCCCACTACTTGTTACATTACAGTAATTGCCAAGGTTCTTTTTTAGAAAACGAATATAATAATCTGTCTTTTCATCAGGACAGGAAATAGAAAATTTCAAAACTTTGTCGTCAATTTCACTAAAGTCGCGTATTTTCTTTAAACGATAGTAATACTTAGTAGAGATTTCGTAATAAGCGTCCGTAAATTGAACTGGAAAATAGGCACACTCTACTCCTGATACTAAAAATTGTAATTCAGCTTGCTTTAAAAGAAAATCTTCAATCTTTTTAACGTTTTCTTCAGAGAAAGCATGCAGGGCTAGAATCTTTTCTTTGGTTCTAACTAAGGCACCATTTTCTGCAACATAAACTGCAGCAGGAAATTTCTTAAAGAAAGTAGTAATTTGATAATATTGATTACCACTAGCAACTGTGAATATAATGTTTCTTTTTTCTAATTCCTGGTAGATTTTAGCAAATTTTTCTTCATCATAGCTTTTATCGTCTCTTAAGAAAGTACCGTCCATATCTACGGCGATTAATTTTGTCATTTAATAGTCTCCTTTAATTGTATGGTTATTAGCAATAATATATTCAAATATATGTATTGAAAATTTGAACTTATTTTTTATAATTAGTTATGTAATTCATAAAAGAGGGGAAAAATATGAATAATAGTTCAAATGGTTGGCGTGTATTTTTTAAGAGCGTCTGGTTCGGTATTATTGCTGGGATGATTTCTGGAATGGTTAAGATTGGTTGGGAGAAGATCTTACCACCTAGAACCTTGGCTCGTGATGTTGTTAATCCGCCGCAACACATGTTGCAACAAATGGGTGCTTCTTATAAGTTTACTCACACTTATGTGATTTACAATACTGATCAAAAGGTTTTCTGGGTTGCATTAATTTTGCATTTCAGCTTTTCAATTTTCTTTGCTTGGTTATTGATTTATATGGTTCAATTTAAGAAAACTGCATGGGCTGGACTTTGGGAAGGTGCTTTATACGGAATTATTATTTGGGTCGCATGGCACTTGATTATCATGCCAGTTCTCGGTACAACTCCGGCACCTTGGCAAATGCCATTTGCGGAGCATTTCTCTGAGTTCTTCGGCCACATTGTATGGGGCTGGTCAATTGCTGCAGTAGGTTACTACTTAATTGCTAAGCAGAGAGTTAAAACCTTAACTAATCAATATTGGTAAAATGATTAATCGATCTTTCAACTAGAAAGATCGATTTTTTGTTAAAAAATAAATTTATCTAAAGCCTTTGCGATGCCGTCATCATCGTTTGATGCAGTGATAAAGTTTGCGTGCTCTTTAACTTCTTGACTTCCATTACCCATAGCCACAGCAGTTCCTACGATATCAAACATAGAAATGTCATTTCTTTCATCCCCAAAAGCAATCATTTCGTTAGTGCTAATGCCAATCTTTTCACCTAATTCTTTCAAACCGTTTCCTTTGTTTACGTTTGGATGTAGACATTCTAAAAAATGGTCATCTGCACGAACTATATATAAATCTTGGTCAAAATTTGCTCTTAATATTGGCTCAACTTGATCAAGAAGATCTTTATTGCCGACAAAACATCCTTTAGAAATCTGGAAGTCATTAGGCATTTCATCAGGAGTTCTAATGAACATTGGAGCAGTATTTTCCCAGGCTTGTAATAATTCAAAGTAGTCTACATCACGATCGGCAGTAATAATTCTTGAGTCTGGATCAACAATATTAAAAGGAACTTTTTGTTCTTTAGCAAATTTAGTTAGTTTGCGGTAAAGATCGTTATTGACTAGATCTTGTGTCATTATTTTACCGTCTGCGTTTCTCGTAATTGCACCGTTTAAGGTGACGGCGTATTGATCACTGCCTTCAATTCCAAGTTCTTTCATGAAGTGTGCAAGACCTGCGATTGGTCGACCAGAGCAAAGAACAACCTTGATCCCCTGATCTAAAGCTTTTCTTATCGCTACTTTAGTAGAGGGAAGAATTTTATTTTTAGAATTTAGAAGTGTACCGTCTGTATCTAAGGCGATTAATTTAATCATTTTTATTTCCTCCTCGTATTTTTTACATTATTAAGATACCATTTATAAATAGGAACCAAGTGTCATTTTTGTAACTAAGAAGTAATTATTTTGAAAGGGATTACAATGGTTGAGCATGAGGAAGTTCAAAATAATCAAAGACTACCATTTTATTTTTATCGTGATAATCAGGTAAATGAGCCAGAGCATTGGCATCAGGGAATTGAGCTTAACTATTTAATTAAAGGAAAAGATTTGCGTTTTGCACTTGAGGGTAAAACTTACCATTTCAATAGTGGCGATATCTGGCTAGTTAACCGCCGGCAAATTCATAGTGCTTCAGGTGAAAATGAAGACTGGAAGTATGAAGGTTTTATTATTGATGATGATTTTTTATTAAGTCAGTATCCAACGAGTATCAATTGGAATCTTGATTTATTAGGTAAAAATAGTACTAATAATCAAACTGCTTATAAGGAGTTAAAAAAAGAAGTTGTTGAACTTGGTGAATTGTGCCAAAAAAGCTTGACTGACGCTCGACGTTTTATGATTTTGAGTCATTTAATGAGAATTATTGTCTTACTTGATCAGAATTTTAATAAGAAAGAGCCAGTTACTAAAAGTCCTAATCTTCCCTTGGGGGATGAAATAATTAAATATATTAATGATCATTTTCAAGAAGATATTCAGGTTAGTGATATTACAAATAAATTTAATATTTCCCATGTAACTCTGAATCGGCAACTTAAGCAGAGCAATAATATGAGCATGGGTAAATACTTAAAGCTGGTTCGTTTGATGCACGCTAGAGAAATGTTGTTGAGTACAAATAAGTCAATTGAATTGGTGGCGTTTGAGAGTGGATTTTCGAATGCACGGGTGTTGAATAGAAATTTTAAAGAATGGAAACATAAGACGCCAACGGAATATCGAAATGAGTTTAGTAAGTATTTTATTAAATAAATTATTAATATTTTTTAGCAATGAAAATACAATAAGATACACAGAGATACACAAAAATATTTAGTAATTTGTCGAAACAAGATAAAAAATTTGTTTTGGCAATGGCACAAAGCTCAAACGAACGGGTAACTATTAAAGAGATACGAGAAAAATTAAATTAACCAAGTAACTTTATTGCTAATTATCGAAGACGTTTATTAGACGATGAAATTATTAAAGCTACAAATTATGGAGAGGTTGCATTTACTTTGCCATTTTTTAAGGAGTATATATTGCAACAATATAGATTTGAACAAGAAATGGACTACTAAAAAAGCTAGAATCCGTATTACACGGGTTCTAGCTCTTTTCATATATTCAACTAATTAAAGTATTTTTGCTCTTTTTCTTTCTTTTCAGCTTCTAATGCTTTTTCACTGGCTGCCTTCTTAGGTAAGATCCAGTTCATTAACATACCGAAGATTGTACATAAAGCGACTGAAGTTAATTGGAAATTACCAAGTTGGAGGTAGGTACCACCAATACCGATAACTAAAATAACTGAGGCAATTAACATATTACGTTTTTCACCAAAATCAATCTTGTCGTCAACTAAGATCTTAAGACCGTTAGATGCAATAGTTCCGAATAATAGGAAAGAAATACCACCAATAACTGGCATTGGAATTGATTCGATAACCGCAGCGACCTTGCCAACAAAACTGAAAATAATTGCAAATACAGCAGCGCCGGCTAATACCCAAACTGAGTGAACTTTGGTCATTGCTAATACACCAATATTTTCACCGTAGGAAGTGGTAGGTGGACCACCAATAAAACCAGCAATAATTGTTGAAAGACCATCACCCATCATAGTTCTGTGAAGACCAGGATTCTTGAAAAAGTTTCTCTTAGTTAGAGAGTTAAGAACCATAATGTGTCCCATGTGTTCAGTCATAGTAACAAAGGCAATTGGAGCCATAGTTAAGATCGCAGCTGGATACCACTTAAAGTGGTAGCTGATTCCAGGTAGGTCTAAAGCAGGCATGGAGAACCAATCGGCTTTTGCTACACCAGAGAAGTCAACAATTCCTAAGACGCAAGATAAGGCATAACCACAGACAATTCCAAGCATAATGGAAACTAGACTAGTAAAGCCTTTAAAGCACATTTGGAAAATCAGTGTCATAACTAATGTGAAGATTGCAACTCCAAAGTAGGTTAAGTTGTATTTAGTGCCTTTCATCATGGCGTCGTTAGCGGCAGTAGTTGCTAGAGATAAACCAATTACGATAATAATTGGACCAACTACAATAGGTGGCAAAACTTTATTAACCCAATCAGAACCAACTTTTGCAATGACTAAAGCTACAATTACATATACAAGACCAGCAGCAATCGCACCTTGAGCAATTGCTGGATAGCCATCTTGTCTCATTAAGGCTTGCATAGTAGCAACAAAGGCAAAACTTGAACCTAAGTATGCTGGAATCTTGAAGTGGGTAAGAAGCATGTGGACTAATGTACCTACACCAGATGAAAGCAAGGCAATACTTGGATTGATTCCGACTAAAATTGGAACTAAAACGGTTGAACCGAACATGGCAAACAAGTGCTGCATTGAAAGCAAAATTCCTTGTCCAAGTTCAGGCTTTTCATAAACGTCTAAGATCGCATCATCATTATGAAATGTGTCTTTAGGCATCTTTTTCATTTTTTCCTCCTTGAAAACGATATTTGGATGACCTAAAGAAAAAACGGCTATCTAAAGAATTACCTCTAAGATAGTCGTTTCTGTTTAAAACTATGCAAAAATAGTTTACGCGCAGACTTCCTTGATAGCCTCACAGGACTAAATTAAAGGTCATCACTTATATTTCTTTTTTATTTAACTAAGTTATAGGAAAAAAGTCAAGTGTGAAATTTGAGCTGTTCTAACTTGTGAGTTTGAAAGTTCACAAAAAAATTAAATATTTTATTTGTAAGCGATATCGTTGCTATAATACGGCTTAGAAGGGCTATTTGACTATCTAATTAAATAATGAACACAAATTAACTTTGACAAACATAAATGAACATATATAATAAAGATGTAATGAGTTGGTTAGCCAAATAGAATTAAGGTGAACAATGCTAAAAAGAGAACGATTAAGAAATATTTTAGAAATTGTGACTGATAGAAGGTTTGTGACCGTTGATGAATTGGCTAAGGCATTGCAAGTTTCAGATATGACAATTAGACGAGACCTCAATGAATTGAATACGACGGGTAAAGTAATGCGAATTCATGGGGGAGCGCAAGTGATTTCTCAGCAAGATTCAGTTGAAAAGAATTATATGCAAAAAAGAGAAATCAACATTTCTGAAAAAAAAGCAGCTGCTGAAGTTGCAAGTAAGATTGTTCAAGATGGCGAAACGATATATGTTGGACCAGGAACGACTCTAGAGTTTATGGTTGCTAAGTTAAATCAAAGGAAATTACGGATTGTTACTAATTCTTTGCCTGTTTTTGAAGCAGCTAAAAAGAATACAAATAATTATGAACTAATTTTAATTGGTGGAGCATATCGTCGAGTTAGCGGAGCTTTCATTGGGGCATTAGCAAATAATCAGTTAAGAGGAATATCTTTTGATCGTGGCTTTGTTGGCGTAAACGGAATCAAGGACACCTCAATGATGACTGCTAACTTAGAAGAAGGACAGACGCAAGGCTTGGGATTAAATCGCTCACGTAAAAAGTATGTTGTGGCTGATTATCACAAGATTAACCGCAATGACTTTTATGAATTTTATCACTTATACGATGTTGATGGTTTGATTACAAGTCCTGGGCTTGATCCAGATATCGTAAAGCATTACAGCCAAATCACGACTTTATATCAGGGTAGTGAATAGCGAAAGGAGAACAACATGAAAGTTGTTATTGGTAGTGACAAAAAAGGTTTTGAATTAAAAGAAAAAGTTAAAAAGTATCTAGAAGATGGCGGCTATGAAGTATTAGATGTAACGCCAGAACCAGCAGAAGACTTTGTAGAATCTAGCTTAAAAGTTACGCATGAAGTCTTAGACCATGGTATTAAGAAGGCTATTATGTTTGATGAATATGGCGTTGGTTCAGCGATGGCATCAAACAAGGTTAAGGGCATGGTAACTGCTGATGTTAACGAAGAAAGAACTGGACACATGACTGCTATGCACAACGGGGCTAAAGCCTTGGCAATTGGTAGTGGCATTGTTGGTGAAAAGCTTGCCGAATCAATCATTGATTACTACTTGCATACTGAATATGCAGGCGGACGTCACCAAGTTCGTTTAGACATGCTTGAAAAAATGATTTAGAGGAGGCTTGAAAATGTTTGATAATGATAGACCACAACCAGAATTTGTAGACCCAAAGATTGATAAACATACTGTTGTTGCATTAGGTAATGACCACATTGTTACGCCAATTAAGATGGCATTATCTGACCATTTGAAAGAAGAAGGATACCAAGTCTTAGACTTTGGTACTTATGACAACACTAGAACTCACTACCCAATGTATGGTAAGCGTGTTGCTGAAGCTGTTGCTGACGGCAGAGCTGATGTTGGTATTGTAATGTGTGGTACTGGTATTGGTATTTCAACTGCAGCTGATAAGAATGAAGGTATTCGTGCCGCAATGGTTGGCGATGTTGCTCAAGCTAAGTATGCTAAGCGTGAATTAAATGCTAACGTCTTAGGTATGGGCGGTATTGTTTTAGGAAGAGACTTTATTTTCTACATTGCTGATGCATTTTTGAATGAAAAGTATCAACCAACTGAAGAAAACAAGAAGTTAATTGAAAAGATCGATAACATTGCTAAGCCAAATCCTGATCAAAAAGATAACGAACACTTCTTTGATGAAGAAAACAAGAAGTGGGCAGAAGGTGTATACCACGATTAGTTAGAATGGGGTAATAACATGAGTAAATT
>ERZ773269.3553-NODE-3553-length-10156-cov-7.773389_pt1 | contig 10156 bp, 5 predicted proteins | sample MGYA00511958_ERZ773269 | MGnify/ENA primary metagenome ERZ773269 (study PRJEB29015, sample SAMEA2737761) | human gut metagenome | biome: human gut; feature: human-associated habitat; material: faeces | place: China | collected 2012 ... | reverse complement strand
CAAAGAACTGCATGGCACCCATGCCCAGCAGGCTGCCCACCGTGTTGAAGATGGTGAACAGGGGGCGCTGCTTGGGGTCGTTGGTCAACACGGTCTGGCCAGAGCGGGTGCAGCTGGTCTGGAACGTATAGCCGATGACCCAGACGGCGTACAGAGCCACAAACGCCACGTAGCGCAGAGCCATGGCGCTGGCCGGGATGAGGGGGGTCAGGCAGTACAGCGCCAGGATGCTGGCCGCCATGATGAGGTTGCCAATGACCATGAACGGCCGGAACTTGCCGAATTTGCCGTTGGTGCGGTCCATCAGCGCGCCGATGATGGGGTCGGTGATGGCGTCGAACAGGCGCATCCCCGTGACCATGACCGAGGCAAAGAGCATGGAGAGGGCCAGCACCTTGCTGCCGAAAGTAGCGATGTAGGAAAGCACCAGCACATAGTACACGTTCGTAGCGCCGTTGTTCAGCGGGAACAGCACCAGCTGGTAGGTTTTGGCGCGGTTCAGGCCCGGCGCCTTTGCGGTTTGTTCACCCATTTGCGGTGTCTCCTTTTTTCTAAAAAAGCGGCAGCCTGCCCGCCTTTTGTTGGGGGGACAGGCTGCCTTGGGTTTCTTGCGGGGGATCCTTGGGGAAATGAAAAGAAGAGGAAAGAATCTACTTGGAGATTACTGCTGGTCCGCCGCGGGAGCGGTGTTCACAGCGCTCTTCTTGGCTTTGAGGGCCTTGCTGAGCTGCCATGCGCAGAGCACGGTCAGCACAGCCAGCACAGCGATCAGTGCATAGATCGCGGTCTGCCACCAGGGGGTAACGGTCTTCAGGGTATCGGTGGATGCCCAGCCGTTCATGGCGTTGGAGTTAACGACGGTGTACAGGATGTGATGCATTGCGTTGCGCATCTGGGTCACAATGTAAGCGTCGTTCTCATAGTTAGCAGCCTTGGTGGTGTGGATCTTGGGCATGGGGCTGTCCCAGATATCGGAACCGGCGATCAGGCCGTCCACCAGATCCATGTACTGGCTGGAACCAGAGAAGTCGGTGATGCACATGCCGCGCATCCCCAGCTCCTCACGCAGGAAGCCGGTCAGCAGGTTCTGGTTTGCGCCGCACCAGGTAGCGCCCCAGCGGTTGAAGCCGGTCATAACGCTCCACGCGCCGCCATCGGTGATGGCCTTATCGGCCACTTCCAGATAGATCTCACGGGCGGTCTGCTCATTGAGCCAGGTGTTCACGCCGCGGCGGCTGGTCTCGGAGTCGTTCAGGGCAACGTGCTTGAGGTAGACGTACACGCCCTTGGACTGGATGCCCTGCACCTCGGCAGCGCAGATGGTGCCAGCAATGAACGGATCCTCAGCGTAATACTCGAAGTTACGGCCGGAGTAAGCGGTGCGGTGCATGTTGATGCCGGGTCCATACAGGCCGGAGTAACCCATGGCCAGGCAGTCCTCGCCAATGCAGCGGCCCACATCGTTGATGAGGTCCACATTGAAAGTAGCAGCCATGACATCCTCAGAGGTGTAGCACATGGCGGACGCGCCGCCGGTCAGGGCAGCAGTCAGGCCCTGGGGACCGTTCTCGTCCTTGGTAGCCGTCTTGCCGATGGAGGCGGCAGCGGCCGTGTTGTGGAAGCCCAGGGTGATGGTGTTGACCATCTCGTCATAGGTCAGCTGATCCAGCAGGGTATTCCACTCGGGATCATCAAAGTCCTTGCCGATCATGGAAGCCAGGGCCAGACCGTTCTTGGCACCCAGAGTGGGCATCTCGACGCTGTCGGCCAGGCTGCCGTCGTACTGGGTGAATGCCAGGGCAGCAGCCAGAGTCTCGTTGGCAGTGAGCTGTGCGGGAGCGGTGGGGATGGTGCCAGTCCAGTCAGAGCGGCTCATCCAGGTGACAGCGCCAGGAGCATTGCTGCTCTTGTTGGGGTCGGACTCATCAAACAGGTTGGTGATGGCAGTGCCGTTGGCGCTGACAGCGTAAGTGGTGGTATCCAGAGCGGGGTTGTTCCAGGTGTAGACCAGAGAAGCATCGCCATCGGCGGTCATGCGGCCGTTGGTGTTCTCCACGGTGTAGCCCTTGGCAGCCAGGATGTTGTTGACGGCGTTGTGGGAGTCGGTGCCCACGGTGAAGTAGTAATCGCCAGCGTCCAGGATGTAGGTCTTGGCCTTGTTGGCGTCGTAGGTGCGCAGCTCGCTCTTCTTGACAGTGATGTTGACCGTCTCAGAAGCGCCGGGAGCCAGCACGTCGGTCTTGGCAAAGCCAGCCAGCTCCACAGAAGCTTTCTCGATGCCGTTGGCCTTGTCGTAATCGGTGTAGGGAGACTGGAAGTAGACCTGCACGGTCTCCTTGCCGGAATAGGTTTTGCCGGAGTTGGTCACGGTCAGGCTGATGTCAAAGGCATCGTCAGACTCGGTGACATTGAAGTTGCTGTAGGTGAAATCGGTGTAGCTGTCGCCGTAGCCGAACGGATAAGCAACCGTCTTGGCCCAGTCATAGTCGCCCGCGTTCGCAGTGCCCATGACCACGTCCTCGTAACGGGTCTCAAAGTAACGGTAGCCCAGGTAGATGCCCTCCTGGTAAACGCTGTACATGCCCTGCACGTCGGCACCCTCGGTCAGCAGGTTGTACTCTGCCGCGTTGGGGTAAGCCTGGGTGTAGAAGTTGTACATGGCGGGGTTTGCCAGGTTGTCGTACAGGTAGGTATCGACCAGAGAGCCGGAGGGGGTCACCGCACCGGACAGCAGCTGTGCCACACCGTTGATACCGGTCTGGCCCACGTCGCCGATCCACATGGCAGCGTCGATGCCGTAATCCTCACCGCAGATCTCGGGGTTGAGGAAGTCCAGCTCAATGGCGTTGGAGCTATTGAGCAGGACGATGATGGACTTAAAGGTGCCGTTGTCTTTCAGAGCCTTGAGGTTCTGCAGCAGCTCCAGCTCCTCCGCGGAGAGAGTCAGATAGTTGCCGTCGCCCTCCTGGCCGGAGATCCAGCTGTCGTTGGTGCCATTCTCACCGCTGGGCAGGTCAGCACCCTCGCCGCCGGAACGGGAGAGGACCACGATGGCGGCATCGCCGTACTCGGCAAAGCTGCTCTCAGCGCTGGACAGAGCGCTCCAGGGAGCCTCGTTGACAGCGTACTGGGTGTTTGCCTCCAGAGTATCGGAGATGGAAGCGGGGGTCATGCGGCTGTACTTGCTCATCATGGAGTCAGAGCTGTACAGGTCCCACAGGGTCTGGTTGACGTTGATGCCCTGGGACTCCAGAGCCTGCTTGAAGTTGGGAGCCTTGCTGGTATCGACAGAGCCGGAACCGGTACCGCCGTACATCAGGTCCACGGAACCGTGGCCGAACAGGCTGACCTTGGCGCCCTGTGCCAGGGGCAGGGCAGCGTTCTGGTTCTTCAGCAGGGCTGCGCCCTCGGCCTCGACCTGAGCGCACAGCTCAGCCTCATAAGCCTCACGCTCCGCGTCGGAAGCAAAATCGGATTTGAAGTACTCCGTGTCCTCGGTGTTGCTGCTGTCGTGAATGATCTTATAGGTCGATGCATTCAGAGCAACGTTGATGGTGGTGGCGTACTGGTTTGCAATGATATTGCCAACGATGGCCGCGATGGTCAGGATCGCGGTGATGGCAGTCAGAGCAGACCATAAACCCACCTTGGATTTCTTGTTCTTCATGGGTTCTCCTCCTTTTTATTTATACAATAGCCGGCTTTGTGGGAAAGGCGGCGCTTGCCTTGGGGAATCCGCCCGGGCTTACACCCAGTTGGCGCTCTTGGACTTGGTCTTGACCAGCTTATACGCCGGGTTGGGGGTGTCCACCTTGCGGAACGATGCCGTGTCGATGCACTCCCCTGCCACAGCCTGCAGCTTCACCTCGCCGTTCAGCGGCACTTTGAACGTAAAGACATGCTCGCCGGTCTGCTCTGCGATCTTCTGGCCGTCAGCAAACAGGGCAACGGTCTTCTGGTTGGAGTAGACCTTGACTTCGATCTCGCTGGCCGTGCGGTCCGCAAACCGCTTGGAGCAGATGTGCACGAATGCCTCTTCGCTCCACCATGCCTTATAGAGGTAGAAGCTGTCTTTCTTGGTCTTCCGGTCAAACGTGACCAGACCTTTATGGTTCATGCCCGGCTCGCCGCCCTGGTCGCGGGCGTCGGCTGCAAAATCGAACATGTTCCAGACGTGGGTGGACCACATCCAGGGGTGACGGTCGAAGCAGCGGAGCATGTACTCGTGGTATTTTGCCTGATACTCCTCGGTGTGGTCGCCCCGGCGGGGGTGCTCACTGTGGAGGTTGGGCATTCCCTCCGCGCCGTACTCCGAGAAGCCCAGCGCCCGGTTGGGATACACCAGATGGAAGAAGTTGAGCCACAGGTCGTTGAGGAAGAGGCCCGGCACATACCAGCCCAGATAGAGGTTCCAGCTGACCAGGTCGGTGATGTGGGCCACCGGGTTGAACGGGCCGCACATGGCGTAGCAGGCCAGGGTGGTCAGGCGGTTGGGGTCCATCTTGTGGCACAGGTCGTTGAGCTGGCGGTGATTGTCCAGCATGTCGGCCTTATCCTTGGTGGAAATGGTGATCTCATTGGAGACGCCCCAGCAGACGATGCAGGGGTGGTTGTAGTTCTGGTAGATTAGCTCTTCCATCTGGTCGATGGTGTTCTGGCGGCCATTGGGCAGGTGCTCGGAGATATAGGGGATCTCAGCCCAGACCACCATGCCGTACTGATCGCACAGATCGTAGAAGTACTGGTCGTGCTGGTAGTGGGCCAACCGGATGGTGTTGGCGCCCATCTCCCGGATGAGGGCCATGTCCTCCTCGTGCATCTCCCGGCTGATGGCATTGCCCAGGCCCTTGCGGTCCTGATGGCGGGAGACGCCGTGGAGCGGGTAGGAGCGGCCATTGAGGAAGAAGCCTTTCTTGGGGTCTACCCGGAAGCTCCGGACGCCCACGCGGGTGGAAACGGTGTCCACCACTTCCCCGCCCTGCTCGAGCTCCACCACGCAGGTGTAGAGGTAGGGGTCTTTCACGCCGTCCCACAGGTGGGGGTGTGCCAGTGTCATGGTGACGTCTTTGCCCTCGGCGGCGGCCACGGTGTTGCCCTCGGCGTCATTCAGGGTGACGCGGACGGTGCCCTCGCCCTCGAGGCGGGTCTCCACCCGGATGTCGGCGGTGTGATCCTTGCACAGGGTGGGCGTCACTTTCACGCCGGTGTCGCCGTAATGGCCCAGTGCAATGTGATCTTGATTGACCACCAGCAGGCTCACGTCACGGTAGATGCCGCCGTAGAACGTGAAGTCGGCTTTCTGGGGGTAGACGCGGTCGTTCACGCTGTTGTCCACCTCCACGGTGAGGGTGTTCTCCTCTCGCAGCAGGGTGGTGATGTTGGCGCGGAACGTGGAATAGCCGCCGTCATGGACGCAGACTTCCGTCCCGTTGAGGATGACTTTCGCACTCGCGTTCACGCCCTCGAACTGGAGCCACACCTGCTGGCTGACCTCCTCAAAGGCCGGAGCCGCAAAACGGGTGCGGTAGACGCAGGTGCCCCGCCAGTAATCGTTGCCGCCGTCCTGGCCGTCGATGGCGTTCCAGGTGTGGGGCAGGTCCACGGTAGTGGTGTTCCCCTCCGGGCCGATGAACTGCCAGTTTTTCATCAGTCGGACAATTTTGCGCATAAGCCGTCTCCTTAAACTTGGTCGTATTTTCACGGGATTCATTCCGTCCGTTTTCGTTCGTCAGTATTTTATCAAAGCAAATATTTTTTGCAAGATGATTGCGAAAAATGGTCGTTTTGAGAGGATATTCGGTTTTTTGCTTCCAAATCCAAAGCAAAATCATTGTGCAACTTTCACAATCAGTTGTATCCAACAAATGTTGTGAAAATAAAAAGACCGGCAGGTGCATTCCAACACCTGTCGGCCTGTTTTGTTCCGTATTCCGTTTGTTTACCCCTGCTTCAGCGGGAAAATGATCTTGATGGCAAAAAAGCCGTTCTGCGTTTCCGTGGTCAGGGTGCCGCTGTATTTCTGCACGATGCGGCGGAGCACTTTCAGCTCGTAGGCCTCGGTACGGGTCGCGGCAGCCTCCGGCTCCCGAGCCGGGCTGATGACGTTGATGACGATAAAGCTCTGCCGCACGCAGACCAGCAAGTCGATGTTCCGCCGGGCCGGGTCGGGCGTCCGCACGGCTCCCTCTATGGCGTAGTCCAGCGCGTTGGCAAACAGGGCGTACAGGTCGCCGGGCTCAAAGCCCTGCAGGCAGCTGCCGTTGGCCACTGCATTGAGCTGCACCCGCCGGGACTGGCAGAGCAGGGTCTTCTCGGTGAGCACCACGTCCAGCACCTCGTTGCCGGAGTTCGCCCCGGCGTCGTAGAGGCGGGCGGCGTTCTCCGCCTCCTCCAGCGTCTCCCGCGGCACCGCGTCCGGGGCCAGCTTGCGCAGGGCCGCGATCTGCACCCGCAGCTCGTGGCAGCGCTTGTTGATGATGTTCACGTTCTGCCGCGCCACCTGATACTGCTGGCGCTGCCGCTCGTAGAGCAGATTCAGTGTTTCCATCTCCTTTTGGAGGTCGGATTTTTTGAACAGTTCCGTCTGCAGATAGAGCAGCGTCAAAAAGTAAAGCTGCCCGATGAGGGTGGTGCCCACAACACTCATGGGCCAGTCCAGCGCCTGGGCACTGCTTAAAAGCGCCGCCTGCAGCATGAACATAATCCCCATAAAAAACGCGCTGGCCAGCTGCCGGGGCCCGATGTGGTACACGCCTTTGTCCGGGATCTTCCGGGCCAGTGTCCCGCAGATGACTCCATAGAACACCACACCCGTCAGCACCTGCAGCAGCTTGACCGGGACACTGTTCATATTCAGCGGATGGCTTTTCACCGCGCAGAGCAGCTCAAAGAGGTTCCAGCCCTCGTAAGCCGTCTGGGCCGTCAGCAGGCTCCACACCGCGCAGTAGAGGGCACTCTTTTTGTCGATCTCCACACAGGCATAGATCATGGCACCCAGCAGGATAAAAAAGCCGACGTACATTCCCAGCAGGGAGATCTGCAGCTGCACCAGCGAGTTGCTCTGGGCCATGGGGTCCAGCAGCCAGGTCAGGGCCATCAGGGACAGCAGCAGCTCCACGGCCCGGAGCCAGAACCGTTCCCGGTGCTTGAGCGGGTAGCAGAACGCCAGCGCCGCGCCCCACCGCAGCACCGCCCGAAAAAACACATGTCTGCCGACAACAATCACAGCACACCTCCCAGATAGGAGGCCACCGCCGTCATAAAGGCGGCTTTCTGGCGACGGCTGATCTCCAGGCGGGCGTCCCCCACCTGCACAAAATCATTTTCCACGCCCCGGACGTACTGCAAGTTGACCAGATAGCACTGGTTGCACCGGGCAAAGTGGTAGGCAGCCAACTGCTTTTCAGCCCCGGCCAGGCTCCCCCGCACCGCGTACTCCTGGGTGGCGGTGTGGTAGTAGAGCATCCGGTTGCGGGTCTCCAGATACAGGATATCGCCGGTGTCCAACAACTGCATCCCGCCGCCCGAAAGCTGCAGGGCCACCTGCCCACCCTTGCGGCGCTGCACCCGCTGGATGGCCCGGGAGAGCTTGGTGCAGAACGCCCCATAGCTGACCGGCTTGAGCACATAATCCAGCGCGTCCACCTCGTACCCCTTGATGGCGTACTGGGCCATGTTGGTCACGAACACCAGCACCACATCCGGGTCCACCGCACGGATGCGCTCCGCCGCCCCGAAGCCGCCCAGCCGGGGCATTTCCACATCCAGAAAAATGATGTCATACCCGGGCTGGTACCCCTCAGCAATGACGGCCCCGTCCGCAAAGGGTTCCACTTCCGCCTGCAGGCCCTGCTCCCCGGCGTACTGCCGGATGAACTGGCACAGGCTCTCCCGCACCTCGGTCTGGTCTTCCACCACCGCGATCTTCAGCACGGCTGCTCCTCCTTTTCACACTTCCTGTTTTTCGGCTTACCGGTGTCCCTCCAGCCAGCGCAGCGCAAAGTAGCTGTACGCCGCGCTGCCCTCCCAGAGGACGCTGTCATCAAACCGGACTTTGGGATGGTGCTGGCCGTAGCGGTAGCCCCGCTCCGGGCTGCCGCAGGCCAAAAACATGCTCACCGTGGGCACCTCATGGCTCACGAAGGCAAAGTCCTCACTGCCGCCGCCAGGTTTTCCACCCGTGAGCGGGGCCATATCCATGGCACCCTTCCCCAGCAGGTCGGTCATATAGGTCATGGCATCCTGTGCCAGGGCCTTGTCCACCATCATGCAGGGGCAGTAGTCCGAGAACTCCACCTCCACTGTGCAGCGGAACGCCTTTGCCACGCCATCGGAAATCTCCGTCATCCGCTGCCGGATGAACGCCCCGGTCTTGTTGTCGGGGTCGGTGGTGCGGATGGTGCCCCACATCTCGGCGGTGTCCGGGATGACATTGGAAGCAGCTCCCGCCGCAAACCGCCCGGTGGTCAGCACGCCAAAATCATTCTGGGAGAGTTCCCGGGCGTTGATCTCCTGCAATGCAATGTGGATATGGGCCGCGGCCGTAATGGGGTCGATGCAGTTTTCCGGCATGGAACCATGGCCGCCTTTGCCGTGCACCACAATGTGGTATTGCTCACAGCTTGCCATGGTGATGCCGCCGCCCGGCACCAGCACCTCGCCCAGAGGCAGAGGCATCCCGGCCAGCACATGGAACATGACCGCCGCGTCCACTTTCGGGTTTTCCAGCAGGCCGTTGGAGATCATATCCGGGGAGCCCTGGAAAATCTCTTCGGCCGGCTGGAATTCCAGCTTGATGGTGCCTTCGATCTCCTCCTCGTGCTCTTTCAGCAGCTTTGCCGCACCCAGCATCATGGCCGTGTGCATATCGTGGCCGCAGCCGTGCATCTTGCCCGGCACCTCGGAGGCAAACACCTCTCCGGACTCCTCAAAGATGGGCAGGGCGTCCATATCGCCCCGGAGCAGGATGGTCTTGCCCGGGCGCTTTCCCCCGGCCAGCGCGAGGACACCCGCCCTGCCGCAGTCCTGCGGCGCATAGCCCATCTCGGTCAGGGCCTGCTTGACCAGCGCCTTGGTCTTGGGCAGGTCAAAGCCCACCTCCGGGTTGCGGTGGATCGTCCGCCGCCATTTCTGCAGCTGAGGCTGCAGGGTCTTCGCTTCATCCAGCAATTCATTCGGTTTCATCATCCAAACATCGCTCCTTTGCAAAACGCCCTCTCAGGCAGCTGAGAGGGCGGATGATCTTATGTTACTCCTGCGTGTTACCAGCTCCGTCCGGATGGTACTGTGCACAGGTGCACTTTTTCCATTTGAGGCCGCTGCCGCAGGGGCAGGGGTCGTTCCGGCCGATCTTGATGACCCGCACCGGCTGGCCCTTGGGGGCACCCTTGACACCGGGAGCACCGTTGCCGGGCACAAAGCCCTCTCCGGTAGGCTTGGCCACCTGCTCCCGCTTGGGAGCGGCACCGGCTTTCCGCACCTCGATGGTCAGCAGCATCTTGATGCTGGACTCCCGGATGGAATCCACCATCTGGTCAAACATATCAAAGCCCTCGATGCGGTACTCGACCACGGGGTCTTTCTGGCCGTAGCCGCGCAGCGCAATGCCCTGCCGCAGCTGATCCATATTATCAATATGGTCCATCCACTGGCGGTCTACGCACTTGAGCAGGCAGATACGCTCCAGCTCCCGCATGAGGGGGGCACCGTAGCGCTGCTCTTTATCGTTGAGGACATCCATGCCGCGGTCATACAGCAGATCGGCGATGCCCTCGCGGCTCAGGCTGTCATAATCCTCCACCGTGTAATGGAAGTCGGCATCGGTGGTCAGCCAGCCCTGATAGTGACGGCGGAGAGCACCAAAGTCCCACTCATCCTTGACATCGCCCGCCAGGAACTGGGCGCAGGAAGAGTCGATGTTCTCCCGCAGCATCTTGTGCATCTCGGCGGAGATGTCTTCGCCGTCCAGCACTTTGTGGCGCTGGCCGTAGATGATCTCGCGTTGCTGATTCATGACGTCGTCGTACTTCAGCACGTTCTTTCGGATCTCAAAGTTGCGGCCCTCCAGCTTCTTCTGGGCACTTTCGAGGGTGTTGGTGATCATTCGGTTCTCGATGGGGGTGTCCTCGTCGATCTTGAGGGTATCCATCAAGCCCGC
>ERZ773269.3545-NODE-3545-length-10173-cov-2.993082_pt1 | contig 10173 bp, 7 predicted proteins | sample MGYA00511958_ERZ773269 | MGnify/ENA primary metagenome ERZ773269 (study PRJEB29015, sample SAMEA2737761) | human gut metagenome | biome: human gut; feature: human-associated habitat; material: faeces | place: China | collected 2012 ... | reverse complement strand
TCCCGGAAGACCGAAACAAAATGGGCCTGGTAGGAAATATGACAGTAGAAGAAAATCTGGTTTTAAAGGCTACGGAAGAACCTCGTTTTTCCTATGCACACGGCGCTTTATTAAAGAAAAAAGCGATCCGGAAGTTTGCCCTGGAACTTCAGAAAAAGAATGATATCCGCTGTGCTTCTATTGAGCAGGAAGCAAGAAACTTATCCGGCGGCAATCAGCAGAAGATCATCTTAGCCAGGGAAATCACCCGGAACTTTTAGTAGCAGTCCATCCAACCAGAGGTCTGGACATCGGGGCTTCCCAGTATGTACACGATACCATGATCGAAGCAAGGGACAAGGGCTGTGGGATCTTATTGATCAGTGCGGATTTTGATGAAGTCCTAAAACTTTCAGACCGGATCCTGGTTATGTTTGAAGGCCAGGTCATGGGAATTTATTCTGGTGAAAATCCGCCGGTAGAAGAAATATCCCTGGCAATGGCAGGAAAGGAGGAATAGGGAAATGAAATTAAAAGATAATCTGGCAAAGATCCTGATCCCCATTCTGTCGATCCTGATCGCATTTATAGCAGGAGGGATCATCATCCTGTGTCTGGGGAAAAATCCGGTGGAAGCTTATGGATACCTGTTTTCCGGTGCATTTGGAAGCGGACGTAAGATGGGGCAGACTTTAGTAATTGCATGTCCGCTGATCTTTACCGGACTTGCAGCAGCCTTTGCCTATAAGTGCGGCGTTTTTAACCTGGGCGGTGAAGGGCAGTTTATTATGGGTGCAGTTACCAGTATCTTTGTCTCTGCAAAACTGGGTGACGCAGGAATGGGCGGACTTCTTGTAAGCCTTCTTGCAGGAACCGTTGCAGGGGGCATCTGGGGCGCTATTCCTGGTATTTTAAAGATCACCAGAGGCTTAAATGAAATGATCGTCAGCATCATGCTCAACTATGTGGCAACGCTGTTTATGGGATATGTGTATACAACCCTTTTGCGTGACGGCAGTGTTCCACAGACGGTTGCAGTGGCAGACAGTATGAAGATTGCCGGTATTTCAAAAGGATTTCCAGCCCATTGGGGTGTTCTGGCGGCGTTTTTGCTTGCAGCGGTTTTATACTATTTCATTTTTTATACGTCCAAAGGATTTAAGCTGCGGGCAGTGGGAATGAACGCAACAGCGGCATTTTTCAATGGTTTTCCCGTTAATAAATACATCCTGTTTTCTTTTATCACTTCAGGCGCTATTGCAGGACTTGGAGGAAGCATAGAACTTCATGGAAAACAGTTCCGGCTTATGAGCGGTTTTGGCTCCGGCTTTGGTTTCGATGGCGTGGCAATTGCACTGATCGCCCAGCTAAATCCATTGGGAACGGCTATTGTGGCCTGCATTTTCGCAGTGCTGCGAAAGGGCGCAAGTACCTTGCAGACAGCCACGCAGGTACCAAGCTCTGTGGTGGATATCATTCAGGCTCTGGTCATTATCTTTGCAGTAGCCGGAACCGCATTATTAAAACTTCCGGCGATCAAGCAGTTCCTTATAAACCATGGAAAGAGAAAGGAGGCGCAGGGCTGATGGCATCATTTTTTACAATGAATTTTCTCACAGAGCTTCTGCTCTCAACGGTGCGCATGGCAACGCCCATCCTCTTGGTGGCTCTTGCGGAAACCTATTCAGAGCGTGCCGGAATGGTCAATATCGGTCTGGACGGCATTATGGCCATTGGTGCTTTGGTGGGCTTTCTGGTGGGATATGAAACAGGAAGTCCCTGGGCTGGGGTTTTAGCAGGCGCTCTTTCCGGTATTGCTACCAATATGATCTACGCTTTCTGCACCATTACCCTTTGCGCGGAACAGACCGTTTATGGTATGGCGATCAATATTTTTGCTCCGGCGCTGGCATCTTTTATTTACCGGCTTTCCTTTTCTGATACGTCTACACTGATCCAGGGCGTGTCTATGGGGATCATGCCCATCCCGGTACTCAGCAAGATCCCGGTGATCGGAAGTATCTTCTTCCAGCAGAGTCCTCTTGTGTATGGGGCATATCTTCTGGTTGCCGTGACAGCGGTATTTTTAAACCGTACAAAGGCGGGACTGAATTTCAAGGCTGTAGGTGAGTTCCCAAAGGCAGCGGAAACACTGGGAATTAACGTAGTTCTCCAGAAATACATTGCCTGCATCATATGCGGTGCCCTGGCCGGTATCGGCGGTGCATATCTGACCATCTGTTATACAAGTACCTATTCAGAAGGCATTGTGGCAGGCCGCGGATTTATTGCCTTATCAGCAGTTATCTTTGGACGGTGGATGCCAACAGGAGTTATGTTTGCATGTCTGCTTTTTGGCTTCTGTGATGCGCTGCAGATCCGCTTACAGCTGTTAAGCCCGTCCACTCCTTATCAGATCCTTCAGATGATCCCGTATCTGTGTACCCTGTTTGTACTTGCATTTTTCGGCATTAAAAAGAGCGGTCCCAAGGCAAATGGACAGCCGTATTACAGGGAAGAACGATAAGAAAAACGATGAAAAAGTAAAAATTATTTTATATATAGGAGGAATAGATTATGAAAAAACGCAACATGAAAATGACATCTGTAGTTTTGACGGCAGCTCTTGCTGCAGTAAGCCTTGCAGGCTGTGGCGGTTCTGGAAAAACAGAGACAACAGTAGTTGCAGGATCCGCAGACACAACAGCGGCAGAAACTGGTTCTGAAGCTGAAAGCAGCGAAGCAGCAGGCGGGGAAGCAAAGGAAGGTGGTTACAAGGTAGCCATGATCTCTGACACCTCTGTATCAGATGGTGGATGGGGCGCAAGCTGCTATCAGGCAATGGTAGATGCAGCAGCTGAAAAAGGCTGGGAAACCGTTTATACAGACAATGTGGCAACCTCTGATTATGCCACTGTTATGACTGATTATGCAGAACTGGGATATGACCTGATCTTTGCGCCAGGCAACCAGTATACAGATGCAGTAAAGCAGGTGGCAGAGGAATACCCGGAGATTAAATTTGCACTGTTAAATGGTACTGTTGAGACTGACAATATCCAGTCTATCCTTCCAGATGCAGAGCAGATCGGTTACATGGCAGGTGCTCTGGCAGGACTGATGTCCAAGACCAACAATATCGGATTTATCGGCGGCATGGAGCTGGATACCACAAAAGCAAAGGTAGAATGCTATGAAAAAGCAGCCCAGAAGATCAATCCTGACATCAAGGTATCTTCCGCTTATGCAGGCTCTTTCAGTGATACTGCAAAGGGCAAAGAGATCGCAGCATCTATGGTGACAACTTATGATGTAGATGTCATGTTTGGTGATGCTTCCGCAGTAGATACCGGTGCAAGAGAAGCGCTGGCAGGCCAGGAAGGCAGATATGATATTGGACAGCCAGGAGATTTAGGTTCTGCAGATGATAAGGTGATCGCATGCTCTGTTGTAACAGACAATGCAGCACTGGTAAAGACCTGTATGGAAGACATTGAAAATGGTACTTTTGGAAATAAGACTGTTTACGGTGATTTAAGCAATGGCTGCTTAAGCGTTGGTACCTTCTCTTCTGTTGTTCCGGAAGATATCCAGAAGCAGTATTTAGAGGTAGTTGATCAGATCAAGGCTGGAACCTTCCTTAACTAAACGATGTCCTCTCGGTGTCTTTCCTGCACCTGCCTTTGATAGGACCATAAATGAAAATGAATGAAGAAATAATAGCTGAGCTGTGAAGCAGAGCACCCGGTAGTTGGAAAAATAAGACTGCCAGGTGCTTTTTTATGTTGGGGCACATTCTTTTTACTTTCAAGTTAGGGCGAAGTGGGATATAATGAGCGCAGAACAGTAGAGCGCGTTGACGCAGGGCTGTAAGTGGACTTGGGTGAGTTGTTAAATTCACTTCGGATAAAGGAGCGATAAAACTATGCTGACATCAGACCAGAATAGAAAGATAAATGAAATCGTTGAGGAATTTAAGGAAGCGGCTGATTTTTACCGTATGGAGTATTCCGAAGACCTTATGGGGATGTTTCGGGATTTTGGGTGTATGCTGCTTTTGAAGTGTAAGGTGGATACAGAAGGAAAGGCGGATCTGGAGCGCCTTTTGGAAGGCCGTCATAAGCTAAAAGGAACGGTAAAACGTCAGCTTATGACTGTATCAGAGGAACTGGCGCAGCTGTGGGCACCGGGCGAACAGGATGGATCTGGGGATACCGGGGAATATGAAGGTTCCCAAAATGTTCGGGAAATGTTTCAGACGGCTCTTGAAGAGATCTTTCATTTCTGCCTTTACAGCAAAGGCGGTAAAAACAGGTATCTCCTTCCGGAAGAAACAGCAAAGCCGCTTCTTCGTCTGCTCACATTTCCGGAAGGGATGATGGCGGGAAATGAAGGCCTGGTGGTTTTAGATACCCAGTGCGGTGCAGGGAGTGCTTTAATGGCAGCTTCCCGGTACTTAAAAAATCTCCGGCTTATGGGCTACGAGAAGGATGAAGAAATGTGGGCGGCAGCCGTGATCATGTCACAGCTTTCCGGTCTTGAGATGGAACTGCATTTAGAAGACGGGGCACGGGCGGATCTGTATGAGTCCTGTGATCTGGTGATCAGCAATCCTGTTTATGGAACCGATACCATAAAAGACGAAGAACTGATCGATCAGCTTCCGGGAGAATTGAAAACAGTCAGGGGACGTTATCACATGGAGCTGATCCGCAGCATGCAGGCGTTAAATTTCGATGGAAAAGCAATGCTGATCGTTCCCAACAGCTTTTTATTTGCAAACCGCACAGAAAGTATGAAGGTACGCAAATGGCTTCTTCAGTCCTATTCCCTGGAAGCAATCATTTCACTGCCGGAGGATACTTTCATGTACAGCGGTGTCCGCTCCGGTGTCATGGTATTCAGTAAGCCTTTTATGTCCGGCGGTTGGGAAGGACATACCCAGAGAGTACTGTATTATAATCTGGAAAAGCAGGAAGATAAGGAAAAGCAGCAGAAAGAATATGAACGTCTGGAAGAGGTATGGAGCCAGAGAGACAGTTATTATGGAAAATGGGAGCGCTCCCGCAGGGAAAAAACGGTGGAAAACCGCAACGGTATAAAGGTTCCTGCAAACTGGCAGTACAACAGTTTCTGGTTTGCAGATGTGGATCAGATCGAGGCGGGAAAATGGAACCTTCTGCCGGAAAATTACAGACCGGAAGAGCAGATCAATCTGGAAATAGAGGACCCGGCTCTTCTTTTGCAGGAGATGCTTAAGGAACAGGAAGAGATTACAAAGGAGTTAAATGAACTTCTTAAGGAGGTAATGTAAAAGTGGAAAACTGGAAGCAGAAACCTCTGAGCCAGGTGGTATCCAGATGGATCAGAGGAACCACCTTAAACCGTTCAAGGGCTGATTATTATACGAAAACTCCTGGACCGGAAAGCCTTCCGTGGGCAAGAGTGGGAGATATGAAAGAAGGACTTCTTTGTGAAACAGAAAATTATCTTACCAAAGAAGGAGTAGACCAGATCCCGTGGCTCATCGTGCCAGAGGGCGCTGTGTTACTTTCTGTATCAGGAACTATTGGAAAAAGTGCTATTGCAGGCTGCGATCTGGTAGTGAACCAGGCGATCCAGGCCATGATCTTTGATGAAGGACAGATCCTGCCGGAATATGCCTGCTTTTATCTGGAATTTTACCGCCCATGGCTTATAGAACGGGCCAATGCAGTGACGATCCCTAATCTGACCAAGGAGCAGTTATCGGGTATTCCTGTGGTATTTCCCTGCTTAAAAGAACAGAAGGTCATTGTAGATAGATTAAAGCGGGCCAGGCAGCTTGTAAAATATGGTCAGTCATCTGAGGCTGCATTAAACAGGATCCTTGAAAATGCTCTTTTAAAACAGGTCCAGGCTGCTTTAAAAGAAGGTAAAATAAGCCGGGATGAAGAACTTCTTTCTCCTGAACTCCGGTCTGTATGGACATCCTTACAGAAACGGGTATTGCCGGAAAATACAGATAATGACTTTTTTGTACCGGTACTTTCTCAGGCAGAACAGACAGTTTTTACAAAAACGATCCGGAAAGCAGAAAATATAAGAAAACGGTTACATAAAATGCAGCAGTTAGGTGAACGGTATTTTAAATCCATGCTGTCTCTGGCATTTACATCCGGACTGACAGAGGCGTTCAGAAAACAGGAAGCCCTGACTGATCCGTCCCCATCTTTATTTAAAGAAAGTTATGGGATCGGTACAGTGCAAAGTGTCAGTCAGCCTACAGAAGGCATTACAGACTGGCAGAGACGTATCCCTCAGGAGCTTCAGTCCCTTTTTACCATGCTTTCTGATTTTCAGATGGAGATCCTGCGGATCTATGCCCAGTCATCGGAAGCGCTGCCGGTACATACAGTGTTTAAGCAGATCCACAAAAAAGGATATTCCGTGCAGGATGCCCTGGCATCTGCAAGATTGTTAGAAGCTTTGGGATTTCTGGAAAAGACGGTTCCACAGAAGCTTTATATGGGAGAAAAAGAAGTGCAGGACAGTGCAGGTCATCCCATTACCATACAGAAATATCAGATTCTGGACACCAGGGAGGTCTGAGATACAACATGAAGCTGGAATACTTATATATAGATGGTTATAAAGGACTGAAGCGGCTGAAATTGCAGTTTAAGGAGCAGACGGGGGCTGTACCCGTGGATTTTCTCATTGGCTGCAATGGTTCGGGAAAGTCCAGTGTGTTAGAGGCAGTGGGACTTATTTTTACCCGTATTATGCAAAATGAGCTGCCGGGATTTATTTTTGAGTTAAAATACAGGATGCCGGATGGAACGGGAATTTATGTAAAGCCCCAGAAAAAGGGTTTTTGCGATGCTTCCGGGCGGAGGAGAAAGCTATATGTGGAACTGGAAAAAAATGGGAAAACCCGGCAGCTATATTCTATACCAGATGAGTACCTGCCGGACCGGATCATTTCTTATTGCTCCGGGGCTAATAGTTCTATGGAAGATATCCTGATCCGGTCTCCAAGGGCATCTCTTGCCAGCGATCTGTATGATCTGTCACTGGCTATAAATGATGAAAACGGAGAAAGCCGGATTTCCGGTAATGAAGGATATCCGGGAGAAAGCAGCGTGGCCCAGGGCGAGGCGGCAGAGGAGATATTATCCTTTTATGAGCGTCTGGATGTAAATCCAAGGGTGCTGTTTCTGGATGCGGTCACATCAAAATTTATCTTACCGGCATTGTTTGCTGTAATGCCCTTTGATATGCAGGATGACAATATCAGCACAAAGGCGCTGCACTATGCATCCCTTAGGAAAAAACTTCTGAAACGGTTAAATATCCGTCTGATCCCGGCAGCTTTTTCCCTTCGCATTGATGATACAAGGCTGGAAGCGGCTGCAGACAGGCCGCAGATGAGCATTTTACGGCGGCTTTTAAACCAGGATACAAAGGGCGGTTCTTTAAGCAACTGTGTGATCCACAGGACTTCTGCAGACCGGGTGGAAGAAGATGGAAGCCTTGCAGGGGAAACAGCAGCAGTATTTTTGTTTGATTCCTGGGAAGCAGAGGGAGAAAAGGTATTTTATCACCCCATGCTTCAGCGCTACTTTGATGGAAATCCATTTGCCCTTATCTCCACTCTCCTTACAGCATGGAGAGAAGGCGTGATCCGGGAGATCCATTTTTCCTATCGCAACGGGGATGAACGTGGGCTTTATGAAATGGAAGATTTAAGTGACGGGGAATTAATGTGGTTGGCCCGCATTGGCCTGATCCTTATGGCCCAGAACCACTGTGGGGAAAATACATTGTTCCTCTATGATGAACCAGATGTGCATTTTAATGATGACTGGAGCCGGGATTTTGTCCGCTTTGTGTATGCTATGTGCAGCATGGACGGGAAAAGTGGGAATGAGTTCCTGATAGCCACCCATTCAGACCTGATCTTAACAGATGCCATGTGGGAGCAGATCCACCTGTTTGAGAATCCCACAGGTTCTAAGACAGAAGTAAAGGATCTGGAGATCTCTACTTTTGCAGCTGGCCGGGACAGTATTTCCAGACAGGTATTTAAGGCATCTGCCATTGGCAGATTTGCATCGGATTCTGTGAAAGCATACATGGAAGAAAAAGATCCGGATAAGCTGGAAGAGATCATTTCAAAAGTGGGTCCCGGTTATCAGCGTTTCCGTTTGCAGGAGCAGCTGTATGCGCTGTTGGAAAAAGGGAATAAGGTATAGGCGCAGGCACTTCTAACAACTAAAAGAGGTGATGAAAGATGTTCTGGAATATAGATGTTAAAGAACAAGAGCAGGATTTAATGGCGGTCAGCCATTTTCTGTTATCTGTTTTTAAATTTGCAGCAGACCAGCCGGGAAATGTGTTCCTGAAAGAAGATTGGCTGGCTTTCGCACCGGAGAATGGAGCCTGGTTTTACAGGCTTTATGAGCGTGACACAGAGAATGGAAAGAATATGCACCGGGCAGTGGACCGGCTGTTCCGCATGGAGCAGGAACAGCGGGAAAGAATCTGGGAAGCCATAAAGCATGATATGGAATTTATGGATAAAGAAGCCTGGGAAAATGGCAGGTTCAGCCTGGAAAGTGACCAGCTTTCTGATGCAGCCCAGAAGATATTAAAGGATTTTTTCGGATATTTTTATGATGTGGTCTTTTGCACTGCCCATTTTCATTTAAAGGAACTTTCCAGTCCCATGTACAGCAGAAGGGAATTGGCTAAAGACTATTTTAAGGGGAAAAACAAGAAGATACGCAGGATCTGCCCGGTATGTTTAAATATGATCTCAAATGGGGAAACAGATGAGGAGGTGGAGCATTATTTTCCAAAGTCCAGGTATCCTTGTCTGTGCCTGCATCCGTATAACCTGTATTTTTGCTGTTCTGCCTGCAGCAGCCGGTTAAAGGGAAGAAAAAGTCCTTTAAAGGGAAAGCAGAGAAATATTGGAAGTATATTCTTACCTTATCTGGATACAGTAAAAGATCAGGTACAGCTGGAGTTTGAAAATCCGGGAAATAAGGACAGCGAAGTGGTAAGTCTGCTCCCGGTCCGGGACGCGGATGCGGACACAGGGGAAAAGATAAAGGAATTTGACCGGTTGTTTTCATTGGAAGAACGCTGGAGCGGACAACTGGAAGAATATTATATGAGCTTTTATTCCCGGTATCAGGAAAAGATAAAGGAACGATCTGGAAAAATGAGCCTGGAGCAGTTAGAGGAATGGCTGAAAGAGGATATAAAGCGAAATGAGGCTATGCAGTCTGTCCGGCCGGGAAGGTATCTGGAAGGGGAGTATATGAAGTGGGTTATGGAAAAACAGCTTAAGGCCTTTTATGCAGAATTAAAAAGCGGATGACAGTGTGTGGCTGGTGACGCAGGCAGAGACCGGAATTAAACGGACATGCCTGCTGACGCAGGCATCACCATTCATGAAAGCCGATTGCTCCGCACCTTTGGTGCTCCCGCAATCGTCGCCAGCATTCGCAATCCGCGCTATCGCGCTCCTTGCTCATACCGGCTTGCCCGTCCGATACCCGTGAATTCGCTCATGCAAGCATGGCTCATTCGCGGCTGCCGTCCGGGACTTTCATAGTAAATAATAAAAAGAACGCCTGGAGTTCCTGAAGTAATGTATTCTCGGAATCTTCTTGCAAAAGCAAGTGCAGGAAAGACTCCGGGAGTACATAGTAGGAAGGAAAAGGAGAATTTTATGTTTACAACACGACTGATCAGTGGTATCGTACTGGTCATCCTTGCTATTTTCTTCGTTGGAAAAGGAGGGGGACTTCTTTTTGCAGTGACAGCTCTGATCTCTCTGGTAGGCCTTTTTGAACTGTACCGGGTTCTTGGGATTGAAAAACGGTCTGTGGCCGTAGTTGGCTATTTGACAGCCTTCTGTTATTATGGGATCTTATGGTTTGAAGGTCAGAAATACCTTACATTAATGATCATTGCATCCTTGATGCTTTTAATGGCTCTCTATGTTTTTACTTTTCCAAGCTTTAAAACAGAAGAGATAACCGGCGCCTTTTTTGGTGTGTGCTATGTTCCGGTAATGCTTTCTTTTCTGTATCAGACCCGCAGCATGCATGACGGAGCTTATCTGGTATGGCTGATCTTTTTAAGCTCCTGGGGCTGCGATACCTGTGCATACTGCGTGGGAATGCTCTTTGGAAAACA
>ERZ773269.3537-NODE-3537-length-10190-cov-11.663542_pt1 | contig 10190 bp, 11 predicted proteins | sample MGYA00511958_ERZ773269 | MGnify/ENA primary metagenome ERZ773269 (study PRJEB29015, sample SAMEA2737761) | human gut metagenome | biome: human gut; feature: human-associated habitat; material: faeces | place: China | collected 2012 ... | reverse complement strand
CTGAGGTTGATGAAAATACGGATATAAAAGCATTTGTATATGATGGAAAAGACACCGAACCATATACAAGATAAATGGTTTCTAATTGCAAGATAAATTCAAGTTTTCGGAGGTCGAAGTATGGGATTGCTTGATAGGTTAAAATCGAATAAAAACAACAAAGATTTCTTTGAATGGTTAGATTTACTTTTAAAGAATGAATTGAGTAGTGAAATAAAAGCGATTATCTTTAATTTATATGAAGATACAGATAATAAATGGTCTATTGAATTAGTCGGCACATTTTCATTCAATAAGGATAATGACGATTGGGATTAACCAGAAATAGTACACTGTAGGTGACTAACATAGAACGTTAATTAGCTTATATAGAAAACCCCTTACATCAATTATGGTGTGAGGGGTTTTTTACGTGAAAAATGTACAAAAGTTCTTGGGTGTGGTAGTATGATGATAAAGATAAATTGGGATTTTACGGAGGCACTATGCAAAGCTCATATATGAAAATATTTGGTAATCTATTTTTTAATGTAGAAAAGAACAATGAGGTTAAAGACATTATTGAACAAGCAAGCAGTGTATTGGATTCAATTATCGTCAAATTTGGAGAAGTTGAAAATGAAATGACAATGGGGACTTCGAGAATTGATGATTTTGTAGATATTGTTATTATTTTATTTGTAAGAAAAATCATGGAACAATTGGATTCAATTAATGTTTTATATTCTGTATGTCTATTTGAACCAGCGCAGATTATATTACGCTCTTTGATTGAGAATATAGTTGGACTGGAATTTATATTAAAGGATGATACTCAAAAAAGAGCTGCAGCCTATTATCTGGAACATCATTATCAAGAATTAGATATGTGTGAACGTTGGCTTAATGAAAACTCTAAATTTGGAACATTAATTACGGTGCAAAATGGGAAGGATGAGTTTGATAATGTTTATAAAGCGTTAGAAAAGAAACGGCAATCATTAGAAAGAGTGATAAAATCTAAAGTGATTTTTCAAGAAACGGATATAGCTAGAAAAGAGAAATTAGATGCCAAAAAGAAGGTAGGCAAAAAAAAGAAAAAGGTATATATTCAATGGTACGAAGTATGTAGTAACATAAAAAGTTTTTATGGTTTAATGAAAGAGACAGGTTATGAAAAGTATTATGATTCAGTTTATGGAGGATTATCGTTTGAATCACATGGATTGAATGCTATGATGGCCATAAGTGTAGATGAAGATGGAGGTTCATTGAAATGTGTTCGTAATCCTGAAGACGGAGGAAGTACATTTGGTTTTGCGTGCAATTTTTCTATTGGTGTATTGCATAAGATATATCAGTATTTGGGAGATGGAGAAAACGAAATAGCCGAATTTAAAGCTTTTTTTGAGGACTTTGTAGAAAAACGTGATTGGGTAAATTATAAGCTTGATATGATACGCAATACTTCTGGCAAGGGGGCTATATAGTTGAAGGCTTTTATAACGAACTCCATATACTTATAAGCAAGACTGTATTGAACCAGAAAGGATAAAGCAGAGCAGAGCTGCTATGCGGAGGAAAACTCTGCCACAGAATATGCCGCTGATAAGGTGTCCCACACCGCTGAGCGTGTGACTGCCGAGGGTGTCTATCAATTTGACAAGCATTGTTACGATACTCGATTATGAGATAACAGTGCGAAAGTGCTTAACAGAAATGTTATTCCCTCCACAAAAAGAAAATAAGAGGAAGGTTATAGTAGATTTGGCGCTAAAGTCGGGAATTAACCAGTACAGATTTGTTGTATTTGATGTGAATAGTGATGGAAGAATTTTGTGGAATAGTAATCAATATATTAGACCAGACAGCGAGGTTGTAAAGTTGGCGGATAATTTTTTGAGAGAAAAAGAGAAATAGTATCCCATTCTATGTTGCCAAATGCTAAAAAAGAAGAATTGTTAAATGTATAAGAATTATCCCTGTTAGCCGGAAGATTTTCACTTTAAGAAAATCATCCGACTTTTTTTGTTAGGGCAAGGCCCTGTTTTCCGTCGCCATGCGTTCGGAAGTGTCGAAAAGATACTCCGCCTTATAGCGTCAGTTAATTTGTATACTTCTGAATACTTGTTGATTAACTGAAAATATGCTATGCTGAAAAATATTATAGACGTTCGACTTGAATTTATACCAAGGGGGCAGTACAGAATATGAAATACAATTTACCAGATCGGGTATTAAGGGAACTTTATTTCTTCGCACAAAAATATTCTATCGAAAAGCTCGTATTGTTTGGTTCTCGTGCACGAGGCACAAATACAGAAAGAAGCGATATTGATATTGCTGTATATGGTGGAGATTATGATCATTTTTATTGGGATGTTAAAGAGAAAATACATTCTCTCCTGATGTTTGATATTGTACAGGCAGATGAATTAATTTCAGAGGAATTAAAACAGGAAATAGAAAAGGATGGTGTCATAATTTATGAAAAAGCTCGATAACTTTACAAACTGTCTGGCCATATTGTCAGGTGCAGATTTCAAACTGGCAGAAACAAATGATATATACCGAACAGGGATTATAGGACAATTTAATATTACTTTTGAACTTGCATGGAAAGCGTTACAGGAAATCATGAGAATGCATAGTGTGGAAGGAGCGGTTACCGGATCTCCTCGTGAAATTCTACAGCTTGGTTATAAAATAGGTTTTATCAATGACTCTGAAGTATGGTTGCTTATGTTAAAAAAACGCAATACTTCTGTTCATATATATAATGAGGATGAAGTTGATGAAATGATTATGCTGATACGGGACAGCTTTATTCCGGCTTTTATTGTTCTTAAGGATACATTGGTAAAAAAACTGAATGAAGCTGAAAGTGATTGGCGGTAAGATAAATCAGTATTTGGAGGAAGAACATACTATAAATGTGTATTATAATGATTAAGACAGTAAGCGGAAATGCTTCTAAAAACAGTTTTTTAACACATGATAGATGTTGTGATTGATGATGAAGGAGATTATGAAAGCAGTATGACAGGTTCTAATAGAAGACAGGAGATATTAAAGAATATAAAAGAAAGTGACAGACCGGTTTCGGGTTCGAAACTTGCGAAGGATTATGATGTGAGTCGTCAGGTTATTGTTCAGGATATTGCCCTGCTACGGGCTTCGGGGTATGATATCATATCAACAAACCGGGGATATGTGCTGGAAGGGCAGACTTGTGCCGAGAGAGTTTTTAAAGTACGTCATACAGACGAACAGCTTGAGACGGAACTTTGTACTATTGTCGATCTTGGCGGTCAGGTGAAAAATGTTATGGTAAACCATAAAGTTTATGGGCATATTGAGGCAGAACTTGGAATTACTTCCAGAAGGAAAGTAAAAGAATTTCTAGAAGATATCGAAAGTGGAAAGTCAACACCGCTTAAGAATATTACCTCCGATTATCATTATCATACTGTGACAGCGGACAGTGAAGAAACGTTGGGGCTGATAGAAGATGAACTGAGAAAATTAGGATTTTTGGTTGAGAATTAGTGATTAAAACATTCTGAATATAATGCTGGCTCTGAAAAGGAAGATTTATAATCCAACTTTTCAGAGCCATATTCTTTGCTCTATAGATTACATTTCTGGAAAAAGAAATAATTCCAGTGCGTATAGAATTCCGCACAAAGTATCTGTCCCGGAAGAATGTCCGATTGCCAGAAAGTTTTCGGTAATTGCCGGGACATTTGCAATTCCAGGAGCAATTTGAGGGGTGCATTTAACGTGAGAAGTATCTTGTGGAGATTCACAATCTGTATTTACGAGTAAATGATTCACAGCCAGGCTAAATTGTCCTTTTAATGCACAACGAAGAAATGCAGCACTTACATCGACGGTATCATTCAGATGTTCTGCAATTGCTTTGTGAAGGCTCCTGGCAAATGCGGATTCGGTTTGCCCTGTAAGAATTAATCCGGCAAGTACACCACACAGGAAATCATCACCGCTTGGAGTTAGTCCGATGCCAAGTCCGATCAGCCGGGCAAGTTCAATTCCGGTCTCTGTATATTTTTTATCTCTATATAATCCGGTGCATCGTTCGATTTTTTTCTTTGCAGCAACAAGCATCATAGAAGTATCATCATTTACACGTTGGTTGAAAATCACTTCAAAGCCTCCGGTGGAGATACCGGAAAGGCATGTTCTGACATTGTCGTGAAGTTGGTGAAGCATAGTATCTGACAAAGAAGTTGTGCATTTTAATGAATGTAACAAATGTAAGTTGTGAATCGTTGCTTCTTCAAAAGAAAATCCGATTTCCCTTTTATTATCAAGAGTGTTCATATCTGTGGAAGCCTGAAGAGTGCGGTTACTTCTATAAATAGTAATGATATCCTCTTTTAAAGTAACAAAATCTCCGGCAGATATTTCAAGCCTCTCCATTTCTTCGGAAGTCAATGTTGTAATTAGACTGATTGGCGAGATGGGTGAGCCCTTTGCCTGTAAGGCTACCAGTGTTCCATTTATAGATAAGTTGATAGTTTTTCTATACACAGAGTGGACTTCCCCGCTTGTTTCTCCCGAAAGCAGTTCTTTTAAATAGTCAGATGTATCTGTAATGGAAAATAATGTCATAATTATGCACTCCTGTGTATATTTCTTTTGTCTGTCTGGCAGGTACTATTATAACAGATTTGCTTAAAAATCACAATGTACACAAAATAACACACAATATAAAATATGGTTCTTGAAATTTTAAATAAAATTGCACAAATTTTAAGTGAGAAAAAGTGGACAAAAACCGAAGAAAATGTTAATAATATAACGAAAATAATAAAAAATTTTAAAAATTGCCAATAGAACTGTATTATTTATATAAAAATACTATATGTGACTGTGCATATTATACAAAAAAATGTGTCATATTTTGGAGGATAGATCATTGTGAAAATTATCAAATTAGGATAAAATATATGTAAAAGGAACTGAAAAACGGTTGACCAATCATTTTTGATATAAATCAACAGAAATTAAAAAGTGGTTGAAATTTTCGCAAAGGAGCCTAGACATGACGACGGGGTTACTTTGCGTATTTTTATACATTTTAGATAAAAAACTCAATAAAAAACACAATAAAATTATCTAAAGTAGATAAAAAGATGGAGAAAAATGTAAGAAAATGGTGATTGTATTTTTGGGAAAAATCCAGTAATATATCGACTATAGAAAGAAATTGAGCCGGTTACGGCTGATTTGATTCAATTTTTAAGGAGGAACATGAATATGTATGATGTTTTAGTGAAGAACGGAAAACTTGTAACACCAGATCGTATCTATGAGGCAGACATTGCAATTCAGGACGGAAAGTATGCAGGGTTTTTTGCAAAGGGAGCTCCGGTAGATGCAAAAGAAGTGATTGATGCAAAAGGAAATTATGTATTTCCAGGTATCATCGACTGTCATGCACATCTGAATGAACCAGGATTTGAGTATCGAGAGGATTTTGAGACAGGTTCAAGAGCAGCAGTCGTTGCAGGTTGTACAACATTGATTGATATGCCACTTAATAATGATCCATCTCTTATGAACAAAGAGATCTTTGACTTGAAGCTTGGAAAGATTAGCAAACACTCATTAGTTGATTATGCGCTTTGGGGAGGAATCGTAGGAGATTATGATGACAAACCGGACTCAGTAAAGAATAATATGAATGATCTTGTAGATCTTCACAATTGTGGAGTTGCAGCATTTAAAGGATTTACATGTCCAAACGGCGATCTGTTCCCGACAGTTAACATGGGAAATGTTCGTAAAGCTCTTGAAATCTTAAAACCGTATGGAGCACTTTGCGGATTCCATTGTGAGGAATATGGACAGGTTCTTGAGAGAGAAAAAGAAGCAAAAGCAAAAGAAGGAAGAACAAATGAAGAGAAGATTCGTGACTTCCTGGATTCTCATGACGTATGGACAGAATATGTTGCTACAAAGAATGTTATTGATATGGCTAGAGCAACTGGCGGACGCGTACACATTTGCCATGTCAGCCACCCGATGGTAGCTCAGGTTGTTAAGGATGCAATCCATGAGGGACTTCCGATTACTGCTGAGACATGTCCGCATTACCTTGGATTTACAGAAGACTTTGTATTTGAAAAAGGTGCACCGGCAAAATGTACACCTCCGATGCGTAAGAAAGAAGATATGGAGAAGCTGTGGGATTATGTTTTAGATGGAACACTTTCCTGTGTAGGAAGCGACCATTCTCCAGCAGCAGATGAAGAAAAAGATAATGCAACAAAAGATATCTGGCATGCATGGGGAGGACTTAACGCAATCCAGTTCTTCTTACCAATGATGTTTGATATGGTTGTTCATAAAAAAGGCTTAAGTCCAAGTCTGATTGCAAAGGTTATGGATTATAATCCGGCAAAAGTATTCGGACTCTATGGACGTAAAGGAGCATTTGAATTAGGTTTTGACGGTGATATCGTAATCGTTGATCCAGAAAAGGCATGGAAATGTGAGCAGGAGAAACTGCTTACAAAAGGACATGTTTCCTGCTTCAATGGACTGGAAGGAAAAGGAACTCCAGTATGTACAATGATCAGAGGTAAAGTAGTAGCTCAGGATGGCATGTACAAAGATGAAGCAATCGGATATGGCGAATATGTAACACCGGTAAAATAAACGAATACACATAGGAACACGAATAGGAGAGAGAACATGAGTGATGTAAACAAAGAAGTAAAACAGGAAGAAACAAACTCCCTTGCGCCGATTCCTGAGAAAGATCGAATCATGGGCTGGGGATCCAACACAATGCTTTGGCTTGGTGGATGTATTTCTATCGGAACATTGGCAATGGGATCTGCACAGATGGAAGCAGGACTGAACCTGTTGCAGTTATTCCTCGCAGTAGCAATTGGATCTATGATCCTCGTTGTAGGTATCGCAATGAATGACCAGTTTAGTTACAAGACTGGTGCACCGTATGCAGTTCAGCTTAGAAGTGCATTTGGAACAAAAGGTAACAAAATTCCAAGTTTGATTCGAGGACTTCCGGCTATCGTATGGTACGGTTATCAGACATGGCTTGGAGGAGCAGCAATCAACAATATTTCAAAAGCATTATTTGGATATGATAATATCTGGTTATTCTTCATTTTATTCCAGATTATCCAGATCCTGTTATCAATCAAAGGATTCCAAGGTGCAAAATGGGTTGGAAATATCGGAGGAGTTGTTATTTCTCTGGCTATGATTTACCTGTTATTCCTTTGCATTACACAGTATGGCGATGTTGTAAGTGAGAAACTGATCAATAAGTCTGGAACATGGGGAATGCCATTTATCGCAGCAATCATTGCATTCTTTGGTAACAGTACTACAGTTATGCTGAATGCTGGTGACTATTCCCGTGAGATGAAAGGTGGATATTCTACACTGAAACGTGGAAGTTCTTACTTCTTATCTATGGTACCAGCTACTGTACTTCTTGGAGTTATCGGTGCTATGGCATCTACAGCAACTGGAAAAGCAAACCCAATCAATGCTTTTGCCGATATGGTAGACAACAAAGTCGTAATGATCGTAACACTTGGATTCATCATCTTTGCACAGCTTACAACAAACCTTGCAAGTAATGTAATTCCACCTGCATACGCATTTATGGATGCATTCAAGATGAAACATAAGACAGCAGTTATCTTAATCGGTATCCTGGCAGTATGTACTTGCCCATGGATCTTGACAAGTGACAGCTCAGCAGCAGGACTTGCATTATTCAGTAAGATTTACACTGCATTCTTCGGACCGATCTTTGCAGTATTGATTACAGATTTCTTCATTCTTCATAAGAGAAAAATCACACCAGAGTATCTGGATGATCTCTATGATGATAATGGAAATCATGCAGGTGTCAACTGGGCAGCAATTCTTGCAATTGCAATCGGAGCTGTAATCGGACTTCTGAATGTAAATATTTCATTCTTTACAGCAACAATTCCTACAGGACTTGTTTATTACTTCGGAATGAAATATATGAAGAGTTGTAAGAATTTCCGAAAAGGAACAACACTGGAAAATAAGTAGTTTATTATTAAAAAGGTTAAGAAGGCTGGACGTAAAAGTCTGGTCTTCTTTTTGTTTGCGCGCCATGGGCGCGCTCTAACGGGTGAAAGTCCCGAACACGCCTAGGCAACGAGGAAGTGTATAGCTGAACAGCAAGGGTCCATCGCGAGGTGGAATCTGAAGAAAGCTGTAAGCAAATTCTTGGCCCGACGGACAGAAATCACATATAAGGATTGGAAATACGGATAAGTCTGCAAAAGAAGATGAAGTCCAAAAGTTGCTGGAAGTACGAGTAAATGTGGAGAATAGATGAGAAGAAAGGGTGTGCACCTTAAGCGTGGAGGTCTCACAGAGGTTCCATTAGCCTAGTAACAACGAACTGTGAGAAGTCAGCCGAGCCCATAGTAGTGAAGAAGTCTCTGTAATGGAGATGGAGCAAAGGGGCGAACAATCAATAAGTTTGAGTATGTCTTGAATTGCAGAAATGGCAACATCTGCCGTAACCAATCGGGAAAAGGGTGGTCAAATCAAGCGAGACGGAAAGGAAAGAACGCATGGACACAAGTAGTCTAATGGAGCAGATATTATCTAGTGATAACCTCAATAGAGCATATCTGCAAGTCGTACGAAATAAAGGTGCAGAGGGAGTGGACGGAATGAAGTACACAGAACTCAAGGAACATCTTGCAAAGAACGGCGAAATCATCAAGGAACAGTTGAGGACAAGAAAGTATAAACCTCAGCCAGTACGAAGAGTGGAGATACCAAAGCCTGATGGCGGTGTCAGAAACCTAGGAATACCAACAGTAACAGACAGATTTGTACAACAAGCCATTGCGCAGGTATTAACACCAATCTATGAGGAACAGTTCCATGACCAAAGTTATGGATTCAGACCGAATAGATGTGCACAACAAGCAATCCTAACAGCACTTGATAGGATGAATGACGGTAATGACTGGATTGTAGACATCGACTTGGAAAAGTTCTTTGACACAGTAAATCATGACAAGCTTATGACTATCATAGGCAGAACCATTAAAGATGGAGATGTCATCTCTATCGTTAGAAAATACCTTGTCAGCGGAATCATGATAGATGATGAATATGAGGATTCCATTGTGGGGACACCACAAGGAGGAAATCTCTCGCCATTATTGGCAAACATCATGCTGAATGAACTTGATAAGGAAATGGAAAAGCGAGGGCTTAACTTTGTACGATATGCGGATGACTGTATTATTATGGTCGGAAGCGAAATGTCTGCCAACAGAGTCATGAGAAATATTTCACGATTCATTGAAAAGAAGCTAGGGCTCAAAGTCAACATGAGCAAGAGCAAGGTAGATAAACCACAAGGACTTAAATACCTTGGATTCGGTTTTTACTTTGATTCAAGAGCGCATCAGTTTAAGGCGAAACCACATGCAAAATCGGTAGCAAAGTTTAAGAAAAGGATGAAAGAATTCACTTGTCGTAGTTGGGGTGTCAGCAACAGTTATAAAGTAGAGAAGCTTAACCAGCTCATTAGAGGGTGGATTAACTACTTCAAAATAGGAAACATGAAAACACTCTGCAAACAATTAGATTCAAACATTCGTTACAGACTTCGTATGTGTATATGGAAACAATGGAAGACACCACAAAATCGTGCAAAGAACTTGATAAAACTTGGAATTAACAAATATACAGCATGGAAAGTTGCATATGCAGGGGATAGGATTGCCTATGTATGCAACAAGGGTGCTGTGAACGTTGCAATAAGCAATGAGAGACTAACCAGATTTGGATTAGTCTCAATGATGGATTACTACGCCGAAAGGTGTGTTACTTGTTAAGTTGATTGAACCGCCGTATACGGAACCGTACGTACGGTGGTGTGAGAGGTCGGGAAAATTTATTTAATTTTCCCTCCTACTCGATTGTTGTTATATACATTTTGCTGAAATTTTAAATTTCAGTGTAAAAGTAGATTGGTGTTTAGAAGGAATATGCAAAGTATTACACGAAAATGTCAAAGGATTACAGCTTACCAAAACCCATAATAATTTCTGATATAATGCGATAAGTCAGAAAGGATGATGGAGCTATGGGGAAAAGAGAGCACATATACGAAATTATTGCAGAGAATATCAGAAAAG
>ERZ773269.3531-NODE-3531-length-10207-cov-6.967100_pt1 | contig 10207 bp, 9 predicted proteins | sample MGYA00511958_ERZ773269 | MGnify/ENA primary metagenome ERZ773269 (study PRJEB29015, sample SAMEA2737761) | human gut metagenome | biome: human gut; feature: human-associated habitat; material: faeces | place: China | collected 2012 ... | reverse complement strand
TTGATGCGTTGTCGAATGAGAAAATACCATTATCAAACGCCTTCAACATCACTTCGCGTGAGTTTGCAAGTGGCTTTTGGTCGCCCAAGTTACGCCATAGTCCGAATGACAATGCTGGCAAAATCAAACCAGAATCGGCCACGCGACGGTATGGCATCATATCATAACGATTATCTGCAGCTGCATAAACCATGTGATTACCCCTCAAGTTAATTAAAATTCATATACCTTAGTTAACATTATAACTTAGCTTCTGGATTATTGCGTGACTTCAGCAAAACATCCAAAGCGCGATTATCGTGAATGCGTTGAATAGCTTCAGCTAACAACGGTGCCACTGATAACATCGTGAACTTAGCACTTTGCTTTTCAGCTGGTAGCGTCAATGTGTCCGTAAAGACCAGACGAGAGATGTTATCATCAGCCGCCAAACGTTGGGCAGCATCACCAGACAAAACGGCGTGTGTTGCGACAACCAAGACATCTGTTGCCCCATTTGCACGCAAAGCACGCGCTGTCATTTGGACACGGCGACCAGTATCGACAATGTCGTCAACGATAATTGCGCGACGACCAGCCACTTCACCAACAATGGCATCAGGTGACTCAGGTGTTGTCATTGCCACGTGGTCATTTACCACACCCCATGGTGAGTGCAACAAATCGGCAAACTTACGGGCACGGCCAGCACCAGTGTGATCAGGTGACACAACCACCAAATCATCCGTCATGTTGCGACTGTAAAAGTAATCTGACAACAATGGTGCAGCTTGCAAGTGGTCAACTGGGATATCAAAGAATCCTTGCAATTGGTCAGCGTGCAAATCGATGGCAACCACGCGGTCAACACCATTCATTTCAAGCATTGAGGCAACCATCTTAGCTGTGATTGGCTCACGTGACTTCGCCTTACGGTCTTGGCGGGCATAACCCAAATATGGAATCACCACATTGATTTGCCCAGCCGAAGCACGACGCAATGCATCAATCACAATCATAATTTCCATGAAAGCGTCGTTCACTTCTTCAGCGATTGGTGCCACGATGTAAACATCATCGCCACGAACGCTTTCCAAAACTCGCTCATAAATTTCACCATCAGCAAAACGTTGAATATCAATTTGACTCAACGGTTGGTGCAACTCTTCGGCCACTGCACGCGCCAACTTATTGTTAGCTGACAGACCGAATAACTTAATTTCACACTCCACGAACGAATTCCTCCATTTTTTTGCGGTAGCTTAAAAAGCTACTTTACGGTTACTTCTATTCTACCAAATATCAGTGATAAATTCGCCTGGTAACTGTATTTGAGAATTAATTCACGAGTAAAACGTTATACCCAAAAAACAGTGTAGTCATAGGCCTTGAAACCTGGTAGACTTAAAAAAATTTAATTTCACAAGAAGACTTTTGGGGGACAAAAAGCCATGACAACTTTGACTGCGAGCATTGCTGGTTTTGATTTTGACAACGTATTATTGAACGCTGCCGGCGTATATTGCCAAACGGCGTCTGAATTGGACCAAATTCTAGAGGCCAGTGGCGCTGGTTCATTGGTTACGAAGAGTGCCACACCTGCCGAACGAGACGGTAACGCTGGGGTCCGTTTTGCTGAAATGCCTTTGGGTTCAATCAACTCAATGGGCTTGCCAAATCTTGGCTTGGATTACTACTTGGACTACACAATTACACACCAAGACGAAAAGCCATTGTTCCTTTCAATTGCTGGTCTGACAAAGGCTGATAACTTGGCGATGTTGCGTGACGTGCAAGCTTCTGACTTTAACGGCTTGGTCGAATTGAACTTGTCTTGCCCAAACGTGCCAGGTAAGCCACAAACGGCCTACGACTTCGACACAACGCGCGAGATTTTAAATGAGGTCTTCAGCTTCTACACAAAGCCTTTGGGTGTGAAGTTGCCACCTTACTTCGACATCGCCCACTTCGACATGATCGCTGAAATCTTGAACGACTTCCCATTGGCCTTTGTGAACACGATTAACTCAATCGGTAACGGTTTGGTTGTTGATCCTGAAACGGACACAGTTGTCATCGCACCTAAGGGTGGTTTCGGTGGCCTTGGTGGTGAAATCGTTAAGCCAACGGCCCTTGCGAACGTACGTGCCTTGCGTCAACGTTTGCGCCCTGAAATCAAGATTATCGGCACTGGTGGTGTGACAAACGGTCGTGATGTTTACGACCACATCCTTTGCGGTGCTGACTTGGTCTCAGTTGGGACGTCACTTTACTTCGAAGGTCCCGCTATCTTTGAACGTTTGAACAACGAATTGATCGCCATTATGGCTGAAAAAGGTTACAACCATCTCGACGAATTCCGCGGACGGTTGCAAACCCTCGCCTAACCCCCTATACTTGTGTTAACGAATCAAACAAGCTGGGGTGCCGTTATGGCTGAGATAATACCCATGGAACCTAAGCAGGGTAATGCCTGCCGGGGAGCTTGGTTTGTTTACGATTGAAGTAAACGGACCCCAGTATCAGACTGCGTGTTGCAGTGATGCTGGGGTCCTTTTTATTTCCATGGCTTTGGGCGATTCGGAATATTATTTGGAGGTTTGCGTCATGCAAACAGTTGTTGAAAACAAGCGCGGTTGGGCGCTTCGAGATGTTATTTTCCTAGCCATTATTGCAATTTTCTTTGGGGTTATCTACCAATTATGGGGTGCCTCATACTACTTCTTGTCAGCGACCCCACTTAAGCCATACGCCAACGATATGACGATTGGTGTTTGGTTGATGGCTGGTCCGTTGGCTGGTGTGTTGCTGCAAAAGTTTGGTGCAACGACGATTGGTGAAGTATTGGCTGCCGTTGTTGAAATGTTGCTTTTCTCAAGCTGGGGTGCCGCAACGTTGATTTACGGTTTCGTACAAGGAATCGGTTCAGAACTTGGTTTTGCCCTCACCGGTTACAAGAACTGGAGCAAGCTTGGTTTGAGCCTATCAGTTTTGACGAGCACGATTGTGACATTTGCTTGGGACTTAGTTAACTCAGGTTACATGGCCTACAAGCCCGGCATGTTGATCACGTTGTTCGCGATTCGTTTGATCTCAGTTGGGTTGTTTGCCGGTGTGTTGGTTTACTTGATTAACGCCTTGGTTGCGAAGTCAGGTTTGATGAAGCGTTAATTATGACATCATTACGTGTTGTAGATTTCAGCTTTGCTTACGAAGCTGATCAGCCAAACATTTTGAATAAGATAAATTTGGATTTGACACCCGGCAGTTTCAACCTGATGGTCGGCCCTTCCGGCTCAGGTAAGTCTACGTTGCTCAAAGCAATGGCTGGCTTACTCCCAAAATTTGGTGGTGTCGTCACGAATGGTGACGTTCTCTTGGAAGGTCAATCAATCGGGCCAATCGCACCATTTGAGAAAGCCAAGCGGGTTGCGATGCTGTTTCAAAACCCGGACCGCCAATTTGCGATGCGCACTGCCCGTGAGCAAATCACATTTGCATTGGAAAACTTGCAATTACCTGTCGCCGACATCGAGCGTCGTGTCACAGATGCGATTGCGCGATTGGACTTGGATGCATTAGCCGACCAAGAACTACTAACGCTGTCTGGTGGTGAAAAGCAACGCGTGGCCTTGGCGACAATTTTCGCGATGCAAAGTGACATCATCTTGCTTGATGAACCATTCGCCAACGTCGATCCAGATGCCCGCCGATTGTTGTTGCAATATCTCAAAGATTTACAACAAACAAACGGCACGACGATTCTGATTTCCGACCACGACTTATCTGGGTACGCCGACCTGGTTGATACCCTTTACCAACTCGACACGCAAACTGGTACATTGTACGAAGCAAGCCGTCATATGCTAACTGACATTGCACCTGCCCCAACCTTTGGTGGCACACCAGTTGGTGATGGACCATTGCGCTGGCAAGACTTTGGTGTAGCAGTTGGTGACCGCCAATTGCTACATGACGCAACCTTTACCGCGCCCGCTGGTCAGATTGGGCTGATTTCAGGGGCTAATGGTATTGGTAAGTCAACATTTTTCAAGGGACTCACCCATCAACGCGCGTATGATGGCCAAATTCTTTGGGAAAACGTCGATGGTCGTAAAGTTAAACAAAAACACTGGTCACAACGGCTTGCGCTGGTCTTCCAATCAGCTATTGATCAATTCGTGACAATGACCGTTGCGAGTGAAATTGCGCTGTCGAAAAAGTTTAGTTTGCAAGCAAATTACTGGACGGATGACCGTGTTGCAGCTGCGCTTGAGAAGTTACAATTAAGCGACTTGCAAGACCATGTCGTGTACCAACTATCTGGTGGGCAACAAAAGAAGTTGCAACTACTGACTATGTTAATCATGGGACAACCGGTTTTGTTGCTTGATGAACCGCTCGCTGGTTTGGATAGTGCGTCGGTCAATGTGTTGATGACTTTGTTGCAAGAAACGATTCAGCAAACTAATCAAACCGTTTTGATGATTTCGCATCAACGCCAAGGTTTGACGGGCTTTGTCGATTATGAATTGCATTTCGCCGACCAACAGCTAACGCTAATCGGAGGTACCCAACATGTTTAAGTTGAATCCGACCGTTTTGCTCGTTATTCTAATCGGGATTGGTTTTCAAACCGCCTTTAGTCAATCAATTACGTTGAACATCATCGTTGCCGTGGTTGGTTTGCTATATCTATTATTGCAACGCGTTTCCGGTAAAGTTATTGTGATTATGTTGTTGGTGGCTGCCCCACTTGCCTTCGGAACGTGGTGGTCATTTATTGCGTTTGGAACTGGTGATACGCATCGCATTGCGTTGGTTTATGCCTCACGTCTCTACGCCTATCTACTGCTTGGCGCAGCGTTGACCTTAACCACGCACGTGAAAGATTTGCTCATCAGTTTGCACTTGCATGCCAAGTTGTCATCAACGTTTACCTATGGTTTGTTGGCAGCTTTCAACTTGTTGCCTCGTGTCCGACGCCAAGTCCAAACGATTCGTTACGCCACCTCATTGCGTGGCATCACCTATCACTTTTGGAGTCCACAATTGTATTTCAAAGCAATTGTGAGCGCCCTGCACTGGTCTGATGACTTGGCCATGGCGATGACATCACATGGCTTCACGGAAAGCTTTCCACGAACACAAACTGCGACTGATCCTTTACCAATCTGGCATTGGGCTGTTGCCATCATCTTGATTGTCGGCTATGCCATTGTGGCATGGATTATAAAACCTTATTAACACAAAACGTGCCCAGCAGGTTCATAGTAGCCTGCTGGGCACGTTTTTTATTTTTACAGATGATTATTTTTGAGAATGTGAGGTTATTAAAATTACTTGTTGAAAGTCGTACCCAAAACTGAGTAGATGTAGTTGTTCAAGGTTGCCTTGATAGCTTCCAAACGACCAGATTGAATTGTTGCAAAGATTTCGTCGTTTGTCTTGTTCAAGATGTAGTCTTCAAAGTCCTTGAAGGTTACCTTATCAGCTTCAAAGTCGGCACCGATACCTGAATCGAATGATGAGTAGCGCTCCTTGTAAATGTTCTCCAAGAAGTTATCCTCGACCATCTTCAACGCAACACGCAAACCAGCGGCGTAAACATCCATACCGGCCATGTGGGCATAGAACAAGTCATCAGGCTTGAATGATGCACGGCGAACCTTTGAGTCGAAGTTCAAACCACCAGTTGGCAAACCACCGTTCTTGACGAACTCATACATAACCAACGTTGCTTCATAAATGTCATTAGGGAATTCATCGATATCCCAACCAGTTTGCTTGTCACCCATGTTGGCATCCAATGATCCCAACAAGCCAGCTTCACGGGCGAAGCGAGCTTCGTGTTCGTAAGTGTGACCGGCCAAGTATGCGTGGTTACCTTCCAAGTTCAACTTGAAGTCGTTTTCCAAACCGTACGTCTTCAAGAAGGCAATCGTCGTTTGCACATCAGTATCGTATTGGTGTGCCGTTGGCTCCTTTGGCTTTGGCTCCAACAAGAATTGACCAGTGTAGCCAATTTCGTTAGCGTAATCCTTGGCCAACTTGAAGAACTTGGCGATGTGATCCAACTCACGCTTCGTATCCGTGTTCAACAATGACTCGTAACCTTCGCGGCCACCCCAGAAGACGTATGACTCTGAACCCAAACGCTTAGCAATCTCCAATGAGTGCTTGATTTGGGCAGCAGCATAAGCAAAGACATCAGCAAATGGTGTCGTGGCACCACCGGCCAAGAAACGCTTGTTTGTGAACAATGATGATGTGTTCCATAGCAACTTCTTGCCAGTTTCGTGCATCTTTTGCTCAATCTTGTCGACAACCTTATCCAAGTTGGCGTTCGTCTCAGCCAACGTGTTTCCTTCTGGTGCCAAGTCACGGTCGTGGAAGGCGAAGTATTCAACGCCCAACTTGTCCATGAACTCAAACATGTAATCAACCTTCTTCAAGGCTTGTTCCATGCTTGTGACATCATCAACACCGTCAACATCCCAAGGACGTACGGCAGTTCCTTCACCAAATGGGTCAACCAATCGTTGGTCCATTGTGTGCCAGTAAGCAACTGAGAACTTCAACCAATCCTTCATTGGCTTCGTTTCTCCGTTGATAGTTACAGGCTCCTCAGGGTTATAGAAGTTATATCCCTTGGCGTCCAAAAAGTTAATCCCCTTCTTTCCGCCAAGGTACTCAACCTTAGGGAAGTCAAACAATTCTGACATGATGCTATCCTCCAAAATTAGAACAAAATCTGTGTTGGCAGCTAAAACTTCGTCAGCTTAGTTTGGTTGATTTGTCCGGCCAACCAACTTACAACGCCCATTATAGGAGCCTAATTTTCAAATGCAAGCCCTTTCATTGTTCAAAAGACTGGTTATTTTGAAACGACACAAATAACTGATAGTTAAATAGTTCTAGTCTGAAAACTTGTACACAAAAAAATAGTGCTGAACGTTTTGCCGTTCAGCACTATAAGGTTTATTCAAAATGTGCTTTTAATTGTGTCACGCTTGGTTGACCCGGTGCTGATGACTCACCGAGACTGGCGAATGTTAATTGGGAACCATATTGGTACCCTTCAAAACGCGACCGCTGACCAAGTTCACCCATCGCCATTGTGATTAATGGCTTGGTTTGATTAGCCACTTTGGTTGCGTCCAACAATCGTTGTACATCACCAGAATCATTTGGCATCACAGCTAGTTTCACAACATCAACCGGTGTTGCAACCATGCTTTGTAATTCAGCATCTAAATCAGCTGGCGTTGCGTCGAAATAATGACGTGAGCCAATCACAGTAATACCTTGTGATTGCGCATCTTCGACCACATCCCCAACTTCTTCGAGTAGCGCAACTTCGACATCCACCGCCGCAACGCGACTTGCAATCGCTAACTGATATACCCAGTGATAAGCGATGCTATCAAAGTCTTCTTGTCCACCTTCAGCTGTTGTTCGCCACGTGACAATTAACGGTTTATCCGCATTAAACGCAATAGTTTGCATTTGACTTGCCTGCAATTCACCCGGATCAGTTAAATAATCCACGCGCCATTCGATGACATCAGTTTGGCTCTCATTGGCCTGTTCCAGCATCACCAGCACATCATTCACGGTTTCACCCATGACTGGTACTGCTATTAAGGGACGCTCAGGCGTTGCAACTGCTGACCCAATTTTCAAATTCGTCATCTTATTCACCTAGTAAATCGCGAATTTCATTTGCGACTTCAGCTGCTGTTTTATTATCTGTCGCAATCACGTGACTGGCAGCGGCATCATATTTCGGCAAGCGGTTACGCCAAAGCGCCGCAACTTCCATCAAGGTCTTTGAACGCAAAATAGGTCGCGTATCATCATCCGCCAAACGTTCCATCGTTTGTCCAAATGAGCCTGATAGATAAAACACTGGCACGTTTGCTTCAGACAACAGTTGGATATTACCAGGCGTTTCGATAATGCCCCCACCAGTTGCAATAATGCCCTCATTATTAATAACTTCTTGCAACACATCATGCTCCAGTGCGCGAAAGGCTGGCTCACCCTCTGTTGCAAAGATTTCACCTAGTGTTTGTCCCGTCTTGCGAATAATCATTTTATCGGTATCGGTTAATGGCACGGCCAGCATCTTGGCTAACAAGCGGCCGACCGTCGTCTTACCAGCCCCCATGAAACCAATCAAAATTGCTGTTTTCATTAGTCTTCCACCAATCTTTCTAGGTCCGCAAAGAAGCTTGGATATGACACACTGACTGAATCGGCGTTCGCCAAGGCAACTTCACCGTCCGTCAACAAGGCAGCAATCGCCAGCATCATACCAATGCGGTGATCACCTGATGAATCGACCACCGTTGGCTCCTCAACATGCAACGGTGTGCCACCATGTACCAAGAAGCCATCTTCACGGGCTTCGATATTCGCCCCCAACTTATTGAGTTGCGTGGTCACGGTCGCAATGCGGTCCGTTTCCTTCACATGAAGTTCTTGCGCACCTGTAATCAAGGTGTCACCCAACGCTTGCGTCGCAGCTAACACCAACATCGGAATTTCATCGACCGCCGTCGGAATATCTTCAGACGTGATAGCCGTTCCTTGAAGGGCTTGCGTGCGGACAATCAAATCCGCCGTTGGTTCACCTTCTGCAATCATATTATCCAGTTCGATTACGGCACCCATTCGACGCAACAAGCGCAAAATGCCATCACGGGTTGGATTAATCCCAACACCAGTCAAACGCAATTCACTATTTGGCACCAACAACGCGGCCTCAATCCAAAACGCAGCTGATGAAATATCGCCAGGCACGTTAATGGTCGTCCCAGTCAAAGCCGTATTTGGTGTCACGATAATATCTTGACCATCACGAACAACATCCACCCCGAAATGGTGAAGCATGCGTTCAGTGTGATCACGCGTTGCAAGTGGCTCGGTAATCACCGTTTCGCCTTCAGCTTGCAAGCCAGCTAAAATCAAAGCACTCTTCACTTGCGCAGATGCCACTGGCAAACGGTAGTGAATCCCATGCAAGCCAAAACCAGGCATCGTCGTCACTGGCAAGCGATGATTAGTGGACACAAATCGGGCACCCATTTTCGTCAATGGATCAATCACGCGCGCCAGTGGACGGGTACTCAAACTAGCATCCCCCACAAACGTCATTGGAAATGATTGGTTCGCTAATAAGCCCATCAATAAGCGGGTGCTTGTACCAGAATTGCCCATATCAAGCGGTCCATCTGGCTCCGTTAACGTTGTGAGTGGCCGGCCGTGCACAACGACACGGTCATCATACCAGTCGACTGTTACCCCCAACTGTTGCATGGCGCCTAATGTGTTTCGGACATCATCCGAATCGAGTAGTCCGTAAATCGTCGTCTCCCCAGTTGCAATACTCCCCAACATAACCGCACGGTGTGAAATACTTTTGTCCCCCGGTACCGTTAACTGGCCATTAATGCCGGTTGCTGCAGTTTTTAATTGTCGGTTTGTCATAATTACTCCTTTCGGGGCGACTTAGAAGTTTTTAATTTCGGCACGGTACGCCGCTAATTGCTCCTTCAAACGATCCATATTATCTGTATCAAATTTATCCAAAATGGCAGTCGCCAACTCAATGGCAACCATGTGCTCCGCAATCACAGCAGCTGCTGTAACCGCCGTTGTATCAGAGCGTTCCACTGAGGCACGGTGATTCTCGTGGGTATCGATATCGACACTTTGCATTGGGCGGTAAAGCGTTGGAATTGGCTTCACAACACCCTTTACGACCACTGGTTCACCGTTGGTCATGCCACCTTCGAATCCACCAAGGTTGTTAGAACCACGGTAGAAACCGCGCTCCTCACTCCAGTAGATTTCGTCCATCACTTCTGAGCCAAACTTTTCGGCATTCTCAAAACCGCCACCAAATTCAACACCCTTGAATGCGTTGATGCCAATAATGGCGCGCGCAATCTTGGCATCCAACTTTGTGTCAGCCGAAACGTATGAGCCCAAGCCAACCGGCACACCAGTTGCAATTACTTGCACCGTACCACCAACCGTGTTGTAATCACGCTTTGTATCATCCAACAACGTGCGCATCTTCTCATCCGTTTCAGCATCCAACGTACGCGTTGGGAAACTCTCCGTAACAGCGCGCAACTCAGCCAACGTCTTATACTGGGCGATTTGCCCCGCATCAGCGCGCACTGGCCCGATGTTCAAGACGAATCCGTGCACATCA
>ERZ773269.3530-NODE-3530-length-10212-cov-9.824554_pt1 | contig 10212 bp, 10 predicted proteins | sample MGYA00511958_ERZ773269 | MGnify/ENA primary metagenome ERZ773269 (study PRJEB29015, sample SAMEA2737761) | human gut metagenome | biome: human gut; feature: human-associated habitat; material: faeces | place: China | collected 2012 ... | reverse complement strand
TTGCGGATCTGTGCAAACTGGGCCAGCATATCGTTCATATCGAACTTGTTTTCCAGCATCCGCTTGGCCGTCTCTTCGGCGGCCTTTTCATCGGCGGCATCCTGTGCCCGCTCAATGAGGCTGAGCACATCGCCCATGCCAAGGATGCGGCTTGCCATGCGGGAGGGGTGGAAGACTTCGAGGTCATCCAGCTTCTCGCCGACGCCCTGGAACTTGATGGGCTTCCCGGTGACCGCCAGCACGGAAAGCGCCGCGCCGCCGCGGGTATCGCCGTCGGTCTTGGTGAGGATGATCCCATCCACGCCGACGGTCTCATTGAACGTCTTGGCGACATTGACGGCGTCCTGACCGGCCATGGCGTCCACCACCAGCAGGGTCTCGTCCACGGGGACAGCCTCTTTGATCTGGACCAGCTCCTGCATCAGGACTTCGTCGATCTGCAGACGGCCGGCGGTATCCAGAATGAGGATGTCGTTGCCGTAGTCCTTGGCGTGAGCCAGGGCTTTCTTGGCGATCTCCGGGGGCTTGGCACCCGGCAGGGTGAAGACGGGGGCACCCGCCTGCTTGCCCACCACCTGCAGCTGATCGATCGCGGCGGGGCGGTAGATATCGCAGGCCACCAGCATGGGGCGGCGGCCCTGCTTGATGAAGTACTTGGCCAGCTTGGCCGCGTGGGTGGTTTTACCGTTGCCCTGCAGGCCGCAGAGCATGAGGATGGTCTGGCCCTTATTCTTGATCATGAGCCGTGGGGCCTCCTCGCCGCCCATCAGGGCAACGAGCTCCTCGTTGACGATCTTGACCACCTGCTGGGCGGGGGTCAGGCTCTCCATGACCTCCTGGCCCATGGCGCGCTCCGAGACCTTGGCGCAGAAGTCCTTGGCAACCTTGTAGTTGACATCGGCTTCCAGCAGGGCCATCCGGACCTCGCGCATGGCTGCCTTGATATCGGCCTCGGTCAGTTTGCCGTGGCCGCGCAGCTTTTTGAACACACCGGCAAGGCGGTCCGTCAAAGATTCAAATGCCATTGTTCGGTGCTCCTCTCAAAGTTTTGTTCCCGTTCAGCTCTCGTTTACTTCGTCAATGGAGCGGATGAGGCCCAGCATCTTGTTCAGGGTCTCCACATACTCCGTGGTGGTGAGCTTTGCATAAAGGCCCGTGCACTCAAACCGTGCATCAATGACCAGCTGTTCCAGCTGTTCCAGCGTCTCCTGCACCCGGCGGTACCGGGCCGCGAAGCCGACTTTTGCTTCCAGCTCCTTGAGAGTGATCTCGCCATGCTTGATGGCGTCCCGCGCCCCCTGCCGGGTGATGCCGAAGTTTTCTCCGATCTCGCTGAGGGAGAGGTCATCATTGTAATACTGGCGCAGCATCTCGCGCTGTTTGGGCGTGAGTACCTCGCCGTAAAAATCAAGCAGATAGCCCATTTCAAAATCCTTTGCCACCGCTCTGACCTCCGATGTTTGTAAAGGTTTTTTGCTTTACATACGGAGTATACCAGAACCAGCAAAGCCTGTCAAGGGGTTTATGGGGCAGTTCGCCAAATTTTTCGGCAAAAATTCGCCGTTTTTGCCAAAACGCGGCTTGACGCCCCACCCGCTTTGCGCTACGATTAGATTGTATGTCGCCCACTGCGGAAAGGAGCTGTCATCATGCCCATCTACCAGAATCTCTACCAGACCCTGCTGCCCTGCCCCATTGTGGAGCTGCGGGGCTATCTGGCCGCCTGCGGGCTGCGGGGGCGGCTGTATGCCTATCTGGACTACAACGGCCCCACCGGCACGGCACGGGACAACCTGGCCGAGGGGATGCTGGCTCTGGCGGACGAGCGCGGGGCCCTCAAGCCCAGCCAGCCTGTCATCGAGGCTTCTTCCGGAGCCTTTGCGCTGGCATTGACACTGGCCGGGCAGACGGCGGGCCACCCTGTGGTGCTGACCATGCCGGAGGACGCCCCAGCCCTGCGGCAGGAACAGCTGCTGCGGCTGGGAGCCAAAATCCTCCATGTCCCGGCCCGGGGCGGGCTTTCTGCCGCCCGGGCGCTGGCCAGGCAGACCGCCGCCGAAAAAGGCTGGTACGATATGAACTGGCTGGCCAACGACGACAACCCGACGTTCCACCGCCGGGTGACAGGCCCTGCCATCGTCAAATCCATTGCGCGGGAGGGTGCCAGCATCGTGGACACCGTCACCATTGGGGTGGGCAGTGCAGGCACCATCACGGGCGTGGGCGAGACCATCAAGGCCTGGACCAACGATGTGCGGATCGTGGCCGTGGAGCCTTATGAATCCCAGGCCCTCAGCGGCGGGCTGACGGGCAATCACGGCATCTCGGAGATCGGCTTTGGGCTGGTGCCCGAGAACTACAACGCCTACGTGGTGGACAATGTGGCCGCCGTGACCACGGCCGATGCCGCCCGGGCGGCCCAGCGGGTCCTCCGCACCGACGCCATCCCGGCTTCCATCAGTGCAGGGGCCGCCCTGCACGCCGCCGCCCAGCTCCTCGCCAACGGCACCAGCCGCTCGGCGCTGGCAGTGTTCAGCGGACGGCAGAGTTTATGATATGAGAAAGGAAAAAGAGGAAAATACCCCATGACAAAAGACATGACGACCGGCGCGATCACCCCGCTGCTGGTCAAATTCACCATTCCCCTCGTGCTGGGCAATTTGTTCCAGCTGACATACAACGCCGCCGACAGCATCATCGTGGGCAAATTTGTGGGCGAGGAAGCCCTGGCCGCTGTCGGCACCTCCAACCCGCTGATGACGCTGGCCATCCTCTTCATCAACGGCATGTGCCTGGGTGCGGGCATTCTGGTCAGCACCGCGTTTGGCGCGGGCGACCACAAGCTGGTGGAGCGGCAGGTCTCCACGGCCGCCATTGCGGGCACGGCGTTCTCCGTGGCATTTTCCCTGCTCTGCGTCCTGCTGGCCACGCCCCTGCTCCGGCTATTGCAGGTGCCGGCAGACATCCTGCCCATGGCCGTGCGGTATCTCCGCATTGTATTTTCCGGCCTGATCTTTACATTCTTTTATAATTTTCTGGCCGCCGTCATGCGGGCACTGGGCGACAGCAAGAGCGCCCTGTATTTCCTGATGGTCAGCTCGGTTCTGAACATCGGCGGTGACCTGTTTTTTGTCAAAGTGCTGTCCTGGGGCTCGGAGGGCTGCGCCCTCTCCACGGTGCTGAGCGAGGCAATGTGCTGCCTGCTCTGCGCTATCTACATCAAATACAAAGTGCCCATCCTCTGCCTGGGGCGGCGGTGGCTGGTGTTTGACGGCAAGCTGCTCAAGAAGATCGTCAGCTACGGCTGGGCCAGCGCCATGCAGCAGGCCACTGTGCAGATGGGCAAGATCGCGGTGCAGGGCATCGTGAACACCATGGGCGTCAACACCATGGCCGCCTTTGCCGCCGCCAGCCGCATTGACGACTTCGCCTACACCCCGCAGCAGAACATTGCCCACGCCATGACCACCCTCATGGCCCAGAACCGGGGTGCCGGTAAAAAGGACCGGGTAAAAGAGGGGTTCCGCTGCGGCATCCGCATTGAGCTGGTGTATGCGGCCGGGCTCACGGTGGTCTGCTTCTTCGGGGCCGAGGGCATCATGCGGATGTTTGCCGAGGAGCCGGAGGTCATTGAGCTGGGCGCGCGTTTCCTGCGGCTCATCTCTCTGATGTACTTCCTGCCCGCGCTGACCAACGGCATCCAGGGCTTCTTCCGGGGCATCGGCGATCTGAAGATCACCCTGCGCAGCAGTATGCTGAGCATGGCAGCCCGTGTGCCCTCCGCCGCGCTGCTGGTGCTGTATTTCCACATGGAGATCGAGGCCCTGCCCTGGAGCTACGCCTTTGGCTGGTTCCTCATGCTGGCCTACGAAGTGCCGCCCATGCTCCGCTTTTTGCGCAGCGGCACGATGGAAGGAAACGAATAAAATCGCAAGGGCTTCTTCTCCTCCAGGCCGAGAAGAAGCCCTTGCTTTGTTATTTTGCGCATTTTCTTCAAAATAAGTCGTACTCTTTTGTGGGTTTCCGCAAAATTATGTATTTTTCGTTAACAATGTCCATAGACAACCTGTTCGCGCCCGTGCTACAATAAATTTTGTTCTTTTCCCATTGCCGCGCGGGCAATGGGGAACAAAAAACACAGGAGGAATTTTTCATGCTTGAAAACATCTTTCACCTGAAAGAGAACCACACCGATGTAAAGACCGAGCTCATGGCAGGTGTCACCACCTTTATGACGATGGCCTACATCCTTGCGGTCAACCCCAGCATCCTGTCCGCTTCCGGCATGGACGCCAACGCCGTCCTGATCGCCACCTCTCTGGCATCGTTCGTCGGTACGGCCCTAATGGCTCTGCTGGCCAACTACCCGTTTGCACTGGCCCCCGGCATGGGCCTGAACGCCTATTTCTCCTACACGGTCGTCCTGACCATGGGCTACAGCTGGCAGCTGGCCTTGATGGCCGTCTTTGTGGAGGGCATCATCTTCATCGTTCTGAGCCTGACCAATGTCCGTGAGGCCATCTTCAACGCCATCCCCATGACGTTGAAGAGCGCTGTCAGCGTCGGCATCGGCCTGTTCGTGGCATTCGTCGGCCTGCAGAACGCCAAGCTCATCATCAACAGCGATTCCACCCTCGTCACCTACCAGCACTTCAAGGGTGAGACGTTCCACAGCGTGGGCGTGGGCGCTATCCTGGCCCTCATCGGCATCGTCATCACGGCCATCCTGCTGGTAAAAAAGGTCAAGGGCGGCATCCTGTACGGCATTATCATCACCTGGGTGCTGGGCATCCTCTGCGAGCTGGCGGGCATCTACATCCCCAACCCGGATGCAGGCATGTACTCCGTCATCCCCACCTCGTTCATCAGCTTTGATTTCTCTGCCCTGGGCAAGACCTTTGGCCAGGTGTTCAAGGTCGATTTCAAGGGCGTGGGCATCCTCAACTTCTTCGCCGTCATGTTCTCGTTCCTCTTCGTGGACCTGTTCGATACCCTGGGCACCCTGATCGGCGTGGCCTCCAAGGCCGACATGCTGGATGAGGATGGCAAGCTGCCCCACATCAAGGGCGCGCTGCTGGCCGACTCCATCGCCACCTGCGCCGGTGCCGTACTGGGCACTTCCACCACCACCACGTTCGTGGAGAGCGCTTCCGGCGTCACCGAGGGCGGCCGTACCGGCCTGACCAGCATGACCACCGGCGTGCTGTTCCTGCTGGCTGTGGTGTTCAGCCCCCTGTTCCTCACCATCCCCTCTTTCGCTACCGCTCCGGCTCTGGTCATCGTCGGCTTCTATATGATGGGTTCTGCCCTCAAGATCGACTTTTCTGACCCCAGCGAGGGCATTCCCGCGTTCCTGACCATCCTGGCCATGCCCACCGCTTACAGCATCTCTGAGGGCATTGCCATCGGCGTCATCTCCTGGACCCTGCTCAACGTCATCACCGGCAAGGCCAGCGAGAAGAAGATCAGCCCCCTGATGTATGTGCTGACCGTTCTGTTCATCCTGAAATACGTCCTGCTGTAAGCTGTTTCCCACAAGCTTTCCAGCAGCATGAAAAATGCCATCGTCTTGCGACGATGGCATTTTTGTTTTGCTTATTTTTTGTGGGGAAGATGGATCTCCGGGATGGCCACGTTATCGTAGTGGATCACCTCTCCCTGCTCCTCATGCTCCGGCGAGTGCTTGACCTTGCCGGTGTGGAACTCCGGCACCGCCACCGTCTCGTTCCGGTCATAAAGATACAGGTGATGCTCCTCCGGCTCATGCTGCTTCCAGTGCTTTTCCAGCCAGCGGACACAGCAGCGACGCAGCTCGTGTTTCATTGCGTGGAACGCCTCCTCTCGGCATTGCTCAGATCAGGTTGATGAACAGGGTGATGGCCAGGCTGTTCAAAAAATCCGCAAACAAACTGCCCACCAGCGGGATGATAAGGTACGCCTTGATGGAGGGGGCGTACTTCTCGCAGACCACCTGCATGTTGGCCATGGCGTTGGGGGTGGCCCCCATACCGAAACCGCAGGTGCCGGACACCAGTACCGCGGCGTCGTAATCGCGGCCCATGACGTTGAAGACTACCAGCACCACATACAGCAGGATGAACACCGTCTGCCCGGCCAGCAGCACCACCAGCGGGCCCGCCAGGTCGGCCAGCTGCCAGAGCTTGAGGGTGATCATGGCCATGCCCAGGAAGAGCGAAAGGCTGATACCGCCGATGTCGTTGATCTCGCCCATATGCACCACATAGGCTCCGCTGTATTCGCCGATGTTCCGGATGCAGGCCGCCGCGATCATGGCCCCGATGTAGACAGGGAACGTCATGCCCGTGAGGGAAAGCAGCTTGGAAACGATGGTGCCGATGCCCATGGCAATGATGATCTGGAACGTGGCCGCGGGGTACATGCTGGCGTGGCGCTCATGCTTGATCTCATCCTCCACCAGCAGGCTGTCGTCCTCGGGCACCACAGTCTTGAGCAGGTCATGGCGCTCGATCAGAGCTTTGCCCACCGGGCCGCCCATGATGCTGCCCGCGATCAGGCCGTAGGTAGCCGCTGCCGTACAGAGGGTGGTGGCACCCTGCACCCCAAAATCCTCCAGCATGGGGCCGAATGCGCCCGCCGTACCGTGGCCGCCCACCATGGGGATGGAGCCCGTGCACAGGCCCACCAGCGGCGAGATGCCCAGCACGTTGGAAAGGCCGATGGCTACAAAGTTCTGCCCCACGATGAGGCCGATGACCAGCACCAGAAACACGATCATGGCCGTGCCGCCGCTCCGTAGCACCTTGAGGTTGGCCTGGAAGCCCACCGAGGTGAAGAAGAAGACCATGCAGACCTCTTTTAAGATGTCGTCAAAGGCGAACTCTGCAATGCCCGTTCCATAGCATACGCAGGTAAAAATGGCGAACAGCACGCCGCCGATGACCGGGGCCGGAATGCAGAAGCGCTCCAGCAGCCGGACTCTCCGCCGCAGAAAGCGGCCCAGCATCAGCACCACCACCGCGACTGCGAGGGTCTGATACATATCCAATGTGATTTGCAGCATAATTTTTGAATTCTTTCCCCTTTTCCTCTAAGATCCGGGTGCCGACAATGCACCCGCTGCTTTCCGCGCATTGTCTATTATACTCACCTGCTGCATGAAATACAATCACTCATTCAGCCGCCAAACAGGCCGAAAAAGCTGGTATGGGTAAAGCCCAGCACCAGAAACAGGAGGATGAGGGCAAACAGCACCCCGATGATGATGTCCATCTGGTGGACCGTCAGGGGGAATTTATCATAGAGTTTCTCTTTCGGGTTGACGAAATCAGGGTCGTTGTTGTCCAGCAGTTTCTTTTTGCCGGTTTCACCCTGGGCTTTGGCGGCCTCAAAGGCGGCCTGCTCTTTTTCCAGCTGGGCTTCCCGCTGGGCCAGCAGGGCCTCCCGCCGGGCCAGCTCTTCCTCGCGGGTGGGGGTGGTCTTTTCTTCCATAGGTCTGTTCTCCGTTCTGTTTTTTCTTATTATAGCATAGGGTTTTGAACAAAAAAAGTGGGCCGCCCACTTTACCAGCAGGCGGCCCGATAGGCGCTCTCTTTGGGGTTACTTCTTTGCCAGATACTTGCGGATATCAATGGCGACAGCCACGATGATGACAAGGCCCTGGACGATGTAGGTGTAAGAAGAGTTGACGTTCATGAACTGCAGAGCAACTTTCATCAGCTCGAAGACCAGCACGCCGACCAGGATGCCGGGGACAGTACCGACACCGCCGGTGGTGGAAACGCCGCCGATGGTGGAAGCCGCGATGGCGTCCAGCTCATAGCCCATTGCAGTGTTGACGGATGCGCCGCCGGACTTTGCAGCCAGCAGGCAGCCTGCCAGACCGAACATGCAGGAAGCCAGGATGTAGATGCGGATCTTGGTGGCGTTGACGTTGACACCGGCCACCTCAGCAGCAGCTTCGTTGCCGCCGATGGCGTACATGTACTTGCCGTGACGGGTCTTGTTGTACAGGAACCAGAAGCAGAAGGCCACGATCAGGGCGATCCAAATCAGCACCGGAATGCCGATGATTGTGTTGGAGGCCAGAGAGGTGAAGTTCTTGTTCAGGGAGCCGATGGGGGTACCGCCGGTGTAGACCAGGCAGATACCGTAGACGACCTGCTGCATACCCAGGGTAGCGATAAAGGGCTGGACCTTCAGGTAAGAAACGACCAGACCGTTGCACAGACCCACGATGGCGCAGATGGCAATGACCAGAATGAACACCACAGGGGTGGGCAGAGTGGGCATGTTGGGGTAGAACTTACCGGCAGCGCCCTCGGTCTGCGCAAAGATGCAGGCCAGGCAGGCGGCAAAACCAGCCAGACGGCCTGCGGACAGGTCGTTGCCGGTGGTGATCAGACAGCCGGAGATGCCCAGCGCGATGATGTAGCGGATGGACACGTTCTTGAACAGGTTGATCAGGTTTGCACGTGCAAAAAAGTTCGGATGGATGATGCCGACGAACAGAGAGACGAGCAGCATCAGAACGATAATGGCGTTGTTGCCCAGCCATTTCTTTACGGATTTACCCGTTAATTTCTTGGTAGCTTCCACAATAGACAGCCTCCTTGTTTACTGATTGGCCGCTGCCGCTTCCGGTGCGGTCTCGAACTGGGTGGCCAGAGCCATGATGTTTTCCTGCGTTGCATCCTTGCCGTCGATAAAGCCGGTGATGCGTCCATCGCACATGACCATGACACGGTTGGACATGCCGATGATCTCGCTCATTTCGGAGGAGATCATGATGATGCTCTTGCCCTGCTTTGCCAGGTCTGCAATGATGCAGTAAATTTCATATTTTGCGCCAACGTCGATGCCGCGGGTGGGCTCGTCCAGGATGAGCACGTCCGGGTTGTTGGCCAGCCAGCGGGCGATCAGCACTTTCTGCTGGTTGCCGCCGGAAAGGCTCTTGATGGCGGTCTTGGGGCTGGGCACCTTGATGGCCATCTTTTCTTTGTTGGTAGCCACCAGGTCCAGGATCTTCTTGTCGTCCAGCATGATGGGGCCCTTGCGCAGAGCGTCCAGCGATGCAATGGAGATATTATCGGCCACGCTCAGCACGCCCATGATGCCCGTTGCACGGCGGTCCTCCGTCAGCAGAGCCACGCTCTTCCGGATGGCGTCGCGGGGCTGTCGGATGTTGACCTCTTCGCCCTTGATCCACACCTTGCCGGAGGTGTGGGCACGCAGGCCGAAGATGCCCTCCATCAGCTCGGTACGCTGGGCACCCACCAGACCTGCCACGCCCAGGATCTCGCCTTTCTTCAGCTCAAAGCTGCAGTGGCGGAACGAGCGGGGATGGATGGAAGTGAAGTCCTCCACTTTCATCATGACCTCGTCCGAGGGGTGGTTCTCCAGCGGGGGATACAGGTTGGACAGCTCACGGCCGACCATCTTGGCGATGATCTGCTCCTTGGTCATCTCAGCCACATTCCACTTGCCGATGTAATGGCCGTCACGCATGATGGTCACTTCGTCAGCAATGACCTTGATCTCATCCATCTTGTGGCTGATGTAGACCAGTGCAACGCCCTGCTCCTTCAGCTCACGCATGATGCGGAACAGCGATTCCACTTCGTTGGCGGTCAGGGAAGAGGTGGGCTCATCCAGGATCAGCACCTGCGGTTCCATGGCAAGCACGGATGCGATGGCCACCATTTTCCTGTCCGCCAGATCCAGGTCATATATGCTGCCTTTGTCCGCCCTGTGGGCATTCATACAGGCAAGTGTGCAGTTCAGGCAGCCATCGCACTTGCAGGCGTCAATCCATATTCGTTTCATAGCCACCCCTCCTATATATTCAGCGCTTTCCGTTTTTCTTCAATGATCTGTTCCAATATCCCTGCGGTTTCCACTGCATCGCTGTTGACAATGACCTGGCCTCCGGTCAGGGCCTTCATATCCTCTGTAAGGACCTTGGTCACCAGGCTGCTGCCCGTTATGAAGGGAGGAAGCCCCAGATGAAGGGGAAGCCCCAGGGCCAGGCCAAAGGCGCCGTCGGCCAGGGCCTGTTCTTCCAGCCACTGGGCGGCGGAAAGCACCAGGGGGAGCTGGGGGATATCCACCCCAAGGGCGGACGCAAGTTCGGTTGCCACCATCTCCAGCCTTCCGATGGCAAGGCATGGCCCGAAGTTAAGTACGGGCGGAATCCCAAGGGACTGACAGACTGCCTTAAGTTTTGGTCCTGCA
>ERZ773269.3522-NODE-3522-length-10244-cov-3.276376_pt1 | contig 10244 bp, 9 predicted proteins | sample MGYA00511958_ERZ773269 | MGnify/ENA primary metagenome ERZ773269 (study PRJEB29015, sample SAMEA2737761) | human gut metagenome | biome: human gut; feature: human-associated habitat; material: faeces | place: China | collected 2012 ... | reverse complement strand
CCACCGCCGACTACATTGCCGCCTCCGGTCCATATGTATCTGACTGTCTGGTTATTGTCCTGTGGCAGATACTTTGCTTTTATGGTATGTCCCTGAATTTTCGTTCCCTCAGGAACCGAATAAACTGTCTGTGTACTTCCGATTTTTGCAATATTGTCTGTTCCTACCAGATAAGCAATTCCCTTTACATCAAATGTATCTGTATCCAGATACTGTGTTTTAAACTGTGTCATAGACGTATCATAATATGCCTTTGCCGTCTGCGCCGGCAGGTATGCCGTTCCAATCGACAATGCCAGGCTGAATACAAGTATCATGCTGCAAAGGTGTCTTAACCCTTTCCTACCGGAAATTCTTTTTATATTTTCCATAGTTTTTATTCTTTCTTTAAGTTTCTTTTTCATAGGCAGTTTCCTCCCCTGTTCAATATTTTTCTTATGAATCTACAAATATTATACTGTATCTGCGAGAAAAAAAATGAAAGTTTGCGTGAATGGTACATATATGGTGTGAATTGAACTACGCACACATTATTTATGGCTGTTATATCTCACCTCTTACCCATAAAAATCTACCACTTACCGAAATAATATTTACAACATTTTAACCATATGCTTTAATCATATCAGACAGATAAAAACAGCAAACTTAAAGTTATAAAATTCTGAAGTCTAATCTCTGTCAATAAAAAATGAAAAAGATAATGTACAGCAGGAGGTGAAAAATTTGAAAATTCACTTGGAACTGGTTGATGAGGATGAGCCTGAGATTATTATTAAATACCGGGAACTCACACCCGATATAATCAGGCTCCAGCAATTGATTACAGGTTTCGATACAAAATCAAACCAAATGATTTTTTACAAAGGTGACACGGAGTATTACGTGAATCTGTCAAAAATATTATTTTTCCAGACAGAAAGTTCTGCCATATATGCACACACGACAACAGATGCTTACGAAACCAAATACAAGCTGTATGAACTTGAAGAAATTCTTCCTGCATCATTTGTAAGAATATCAAAATCTGCAATTGTAAACAGCAGCCTTATTTACTCAATACAAAGAAATCTCACATCGTCGAGTGTTATTTCATTTAATAACACTCACAAGGAAATCTATGTTTCAAGAGCTTATTATAAAATGTTAAAGCTAAAAATGGATGAACGAAGATTCCATAAATAAAAAATGGCAAATCCAGCACTTTGCCCTAGCAAGAATTTCCTATTCCATAAAAAATTTTCAATCAAAAATCAAGTGCTAAGAAGCACAGAAAAGAGGTCAAATCATGAACAGAAATAAAAATTCAATTTTTTGGGGACTTATGCTTATCGCCATAGCATGCTGTCTTATATTAAATCAGCTTCATATTGTTACATTTGCCATAAGCGTATCTAAATTAATATTAGGAGCTATTTTCGTCGGAACTGCCATAAATTCAATATTTGCAAGAAGTTTTGGTGGCTTTTTCTTCTCACTTGCCTTTCTGTGGCTTATATTTGACAGTGTATTCGGTTTTCCGTATATATCCACAAAAACAGTTTTAATAATTGCTTTACTGCTCACTATCGGATTTTCAATGCTATTTCCAAGCAAGCATTTTCCGCACAATAATTATAACGCAAAAAAACATGTGGAATGGGATGATTATGATGATCCTGATAAAGTCGGAAAACATCAGACTGTTTTTAACGAAGATACAAATGAAACTTTTTATGGCTACAACCAATTCGGCGCATCAGCAAAGTATATAAATACGGGTAACTTTAAAAAAGCATCTCTTGAATCATCCTTTGGCGAACTTAAAGTATATTTTGACAGTGCAAAAATCATTGCTGATACAGCAGAAATTTATGTTAAACAAAGTTTTGGATGTACACAGCTTTTTATTCCAAAAGAATGGCAGATAATTCAAAAAGCATCTGTATTTGCGGGAGCCATTGAAGAACGCAACAAAAATAAAAGTACCGGCTCACCTATAGTATACCTTACAGGCGAAGTAAAATTTGGAAGTATTATAATCACTTATGTATAGATTGTGTGAATATATAAAATCGTGGAAAATATATAGACTTGTGTAAACATATAAAATTGCATAAATATATGAAATCTTGAAAAAAACAGGAGCGGTGCAGGCTTATACAATCCTGCCACCGCTCTTATTTTTTATATACCGGTATCTATTTTTCTAATATATTCTTCCTGATACCGCTAAATCTGCATTTTGTTAAAATCCCATAATTCGGATATTGTATTCCTTCTTATTCAGAGTTGCTATAACATAACCATATACATAGTCTTTCTTTTTCTTTATGCTTACAACGCCTTTTTTGTTTACAGTTATATATTGACTATCTTCTCCAATACGGAACTTTGCTTTTTTCAATGCCGGTGCATATTTTACAAGATTTAATTTTGTTCCTTTCTTTACATCGATATATATATAATTTGTATTTGACTTAGATGCTGTAGGAATATAACTTGACATAAGTTTGTATGTTTTGCTTACAGCCATTGATACAAGTTCCTTGTTCTTCTTTAAGTTTACCTTTGTAAATTTATTTCCATAACATGAAAGTGTAGTTAGTTTTTTGTTTGGCATAACATTTAATTTATTAAGCTTGTTATTTGAACAACCGAAATAACTAAGTTTTTTATTTTTTGATGTATTTAATTCTGTAAGCTTATTATCATTACAATAAACTGATATTAATTTTTTATTTTTTGATATATCAAATTTTTTCAGTTTATTCTGTCCGCAGCTTATACTTTTAAGATTTTTATATTTTGAAATGTCAAGCTTTGTAAGTTTATTTCTGTCACATGAAACAGATAACAGTTTAGGGCATCCACTTATATTTAATCTTGAAAGGGCATTGTAGGCACAGCTCACTGATTTTAATTTAGAACAATTTCTAACCGTAAATGAGCTTAGTTTTTTATTATTCTGTACCCATAAGTTAATGATTTTGTCTGATGATGCATCAATCTTCTTAGCGGATGTATCGGTCACATACAATGTACCCACTTCTGCATTTGAAAGTTTTACTCCATTTATCTGTTTTCCCATAAGATTAAAATCTTCAACTTTCTTGTACGCACTGCCCTTTGCAAAATTAAATGCATATTTTTTACTTCCCTGTGCTGTATAAGACAAATTGTTTAGTTTTTGATTTATACCTGAAATAACTAACTGTGATGCAGCTTTTGAAGTAATATTCAGCCTTTTTATATTATTCTTTGGAAATGTTAATTTGGTCAGCGTTCCTGCATTCCACATGAGTTCGCTTATATTAGGATATAATTTTATAATCTGAGTAAGATCTGACTGTGAAGCTTTTTTACTTATTGAAACATATGTAATTTTCTCTGCCTCAGACTGACTGATATAACCGTTTTCGTCCGAATCACTTTCCTTTACAAAAGCCTGTAACTCGGAGCTTGATAATTTTACATCATCAATTTTTGTACCTGTAGTTTCCTCATTGTCACTGTCATCTGTTGAATCATCATAACTATCGTCTGTCGAATCGTCATAGCTGTCATCCGTTGAATCATCGTAATATGAATCATCTTCATCCTGAATAGTTTCAGCGTTGACAAAAGCCTTGTCTATAGGGCAGAAACAACCTGACACTGCAAGAGCTGTTGACATAACAATTGCTAATTTTGAAAAAAATCTTTTTCTCATTTGCATTTACCTCTTTTCATTTTACATTATTTTTTATAAACTGCTGTCTTTAACAAATATATTTTATCCGGACCCGGTACTGTCTAATCTTTAACAGAACACCGTTTTTTAAAATATTAGCACATTAAGTCCTTTATATCAACCGATTATAACTCCTGTATTTCTTTCAACAGCTCTTTATCAAGTTCAATATCAATCTTATCATTTATCTTTTTTCCTAATTTACTTACGGTTTTTCTGTTTTTTTCTATAAGCCCGGGAACTTCTTTCATTTTTTTTATTATCTTGCCTGTGAGCTTATCATTGTCTGCGATTTTTTTATTTCCAAGCATATCATTAAGCAAATATAAATATTCAACATACTGTTCTTTATCAAATTTATTTCTTTCGATTGCCTTTTTTCATATTCTGCTACCTTGTCAATCTTTCCTTTCTGACACGCTGCCTGAGCCAGTGCACTGTCAGTTGCATAGAAAATGCTCACCCCATAAAATAATGTCAACATCTCTGAAAATATAATACCTGAATTAAGCTCAACTTTACTGCTGCGCTTTTTGTCACCTTTAACTTTTACAAATGCATATACAAAACAAACCATTACAAATCCGCCCAAAACAGCACTTGTATATTCATAATATCCACCTGCCCATATCAAGCTTATCAGCATAATAAGCAATATGAGCTTTTTTATATTTAATTCTTTTTGCACATTTATCTCCTATTCATGTTCTGCCAGAAACTTGTTCATGTCATTACGCATTATTTCAAATTTCTTCACTGTATCCTGATTATCAGAAACATATGAGAGCATTTTTTCAATATATCCCTGCTCTTTTACAATCTTAAAACTTTCATTATAGACAAGTTCAAAAACAAGAGCCGCATGCCCGACAAGATTATCTATCGGTGTTTTCTTTAAACTTCTAAGCACCGCATGATGTTCCATAAAAGCTTTCATTACTTTATCTGTCACTCCTGAATTTTTAAGTTCCTCTGTCGTAACATCATAAATCACTTCAAGTGTAACATCATAATTTACCTTTAAAATATCTATCTTGTCTGCATCTCTTATGATATTGCAAAACATCTTTACTCTGTCAGTAAGTCCCTCTTCAACACGATACGCACTGTGATTCCATATCGCTGTCCTTAATATATCAAGTTCTGAAATTTCTTTTGTCTCTTTTTCTTCATTTTCGGATTTAACAGCAGTCTCTTTTAAGTCTTTTGTCCCTTTTAAATCTTTTGCAGCATTTTCACCCACAAACTTTTCGATAATACCATCCTCAAACAAAAGTTCAACACCATAATGAGCATGGTCAATAGACTCCGCATCAGAAAATGTGCCATAATTTTTCAACTGCTCAAATCTTCCTATATCATGCAACATTCCTATAAGCCACGCAAGATTTGTATCATCATCACCAAGACCAAGCGAACGGGCTATTCTCTCACTGAGAGCAGCCACTCTGTATGTATGATCAACTTTAAGTTTTATCTTCTCGTCACTTGTGTCATAATTATCTGTATATTTCTTAAAAACGTTTTTTACTTTTTTTCTGTCGATTGTCATTAATATTTCACACTCCTTAACACTTTTATTATACAGTATAACACATTAGTGACAAGCAAATCTATGTTCTGTTGAAATGAATTATTTTTGTTAAATCACATAAATTATTTTCACTAAATCGCCTAGCTTGACAATGCACTATCAAACTGATAATATATGCGCTATACAGAGATAAACAGCACACAAAGTAACTAGTGAAAATCCTCATATTCTCTTAATTGACATGTGGATTTTCTATATTATAATCAAGCAAATAATTTTCTAATAATGAATATTAAATTATTCAAAGGACTACATATATATGAAAAAAGTAGATAAATTAGATAACAATATATTTAATGATAGCTCTAAGTCTGTTTCTATAGGTATTATAGACAACAAATTGATTACACTAATAAAAGGCTTAAATCCCAATATAGCGCAACACATGATTGCCGGTACTAACATTATCTTTTGGAAAAATCGTATTAAACATATTCAAAAGCATATTTCGGATTTTGACTCTCCAGAACAATTTAAACAATGTTTTGAAAATATTCCATCTATAATATCTAACCCAGATTTTATAAGTACTAATCCCAAAGACAATAGCATATCGTTTATAAAAAGACAATCAAAAAACACATCTGTTGCTATTCGTATAGCAAACGACGGTAAAGCTTCTTTTCGTACAATGTACCCATTAAGAAACTCTCAACTCAAAAATTACCTAGAAAGCGGTCGTGCCAAAAAAATAGAATAGATTTATAGAGTCAGAAATAACAAAAAGGACTGGCGAGGTATATTGCATAAAATAAAAGAACATATGTAAACAGCGAAAATAATTCAAATATAAATTATATTGACTTTTTTAACTTATAGTGTATAATAAAGTATGAAAAACATAAACTTTATATAGATGAAATCTGAGGACGGAACAGGCAGCCGTCACGCCCTTTGTGGTCTTAAAGAGATGTGGGATTGTCACCCCACCTATTTCATTTATTAGTTAAGGTAGATGCCAATATGACATCTACCTTTTTTCTTATTTTCTACAACCAATATAACTTAAAACTTAACTATTTATTTTTATGTTCTTGTACCAGCTTTTCAAGTACCCTGATGTATAATTTAATCAGATTTTGGATTCGATGATCGATTGTGGAAATGCTTATAAACAAATGCAGTAAAAATATGATTTTATAAAAAATTCATACGAAAAACTCATACAAATTTATTAAAAAAGAATAAGTTATAAGTTTACATATTACTTTAACTTATAACTTATCCTTTTATCTTATCACTTTTATCTTTTCTTACTAATTATATTATAATAACGCACTCCACAATTCTTTCCATTCACTTCCGCTGCACGATACAAAATATCTCATCCAGTGTTTTGTGCTCTTATAATATGATTTATCGTCTATCTCATTTTTTAAAACAATGAGATTTTTATATAACATGTCCTTATCTGAAAATCTTTTAGTATAATATTTATATATCAATTCAAGCTGTTCTTTCCCACTCTCAAAGTCTATATTCTCATTGCAAAATTTATTCATATTAGTTATATGCTTTTTTATAATCTCTTCTTTATCTTTCTCCACAACTTCATTCCAAATTTCTATCATATCCTTAACATCATCCTGTGTGTATTCTCTGATTTCTATATTCATGATTTTACCCTCTTATTTTTATATAATTTTATCAACCAATTCAGTATAACACATTTTATTGTTTCATTAAATTTTTTTATACTATCTAATTGAAATTTTCCATCACAAAAAAACACCAGAACCGGCATTTACCCGGAACTGGTGTTTCTTTAATCGACTTATTTCAAAACCCTTTTCTTTCTTATTTTTTTACAATTACCCAGCACCATTTTGTTCTTTTTCCACTTTTTACAGTAATGCGTGCTCTGCCTGCTTTCTTCGCTTTAATAACACCATTTTTAGACACCGTTGCGACCTTTTTATCGGATGACGTAAACGTAATCTTGTCTACGCTTCCGGCATTTACCGTTACTTTTAAGTGGTAAGTTTTGCCTTTCTTTAACGTCACTCTTATCTTGTTAAGCGTCATTTTTGTGGTGTGAACGGTTTCATCTTTGTTATCGTTTTTGTTATCGTTTTGATTGTTACCGCTGTTAGAAGACTGACTATTTTCTTTAATTTTAAAGACTACTGTTCTTTGTCCGCTAAAATTGCCTTTTCCCTGAACCTTAACCACGCCATTTCCAGGCTCAATATTACTGCTGTATACAGCCACATAATCAACATTATCTGTTAATGTTTTTCCATTATAAGTCAGATTCAGTTTCGGTGTAAGTTCCTTCCCTGTATATTCCTGAGCATCAATTTTTTCAACACTGACCTCTTTGATCGGACGGGATACGATCCGAAATGTCTTACGGGCAGTTCCATCATAAGAACCAATTCTGGTAACAGTAACGGTTGCAGTTCCTACATTGATATTATTGGCATAAGAAACCTTGTAGTCCACATCCTTTGTTAACTTTTTCGTTCCCGCCTTCACGGAAACTTCCGGTGTAATCTCCACTCCCGTAAAGGTCTGGTTAGAAATCGCACTAACTTTAATCTTAGAAGTACCTTTTACAATTTTAAAACTTACCGCGGTTGTTCCCATAAAATTACCGATTCCTGTAATAGTCGCTGTCGCAGTTCCTACATCGATATTGTTGTCATAGGAAACAGTATAATCCGTTCCTCTTTTCAAACTCTTATTCTTATAGGTAAGTTTGATATATGGTTCAATTTTCTTTCCGCTGTATGTCTTATCTGCAATTTCTCTTATAGTAACCTGACTGATTGCACATGGAACAATCTTAAAAGTCGTTGTATAAGAGCCTTTATAATTTCCTCTTCCTGTTATTTTTGCAGTGGCAGTTCCTACATTTGTATTGTCTCTATAAGAAACATAATAATCCACACTTTTTTTAAGTACCTTTGTGCCGGCTTTTACAACAACCTCCGGCTTCAATGCAGAACCGGTGTACGTCTGGTCTGCGATTTCATCTACCGAAATATCTGACGGCTCTGTAATCTTAAATGTTATCTCTTTGTTTCCCTCAAAGTTTCCTTTTCCGGTAATGATAACGGTTGCCGTTCCGATATTGACATTATTCTTAAAAGATACTGTATAATCCGTTCCTTTTACCAATGTTTTATTTTTATAAGTAACTGTAAAGGATGGCTGAATTGCATTCCCGGTATAAGTCTGGTCTGCAATTCTGCTGCAGGCTGCCTGTCCTATCGCACACGAAACGATTTTAAAGTTCGTCGTATAAGAACCCTCATATGTTCCTTTTCCCGTAACTTTTACAGAAGCGATTCCAACATTTGTATTATTACTGTATAAAACAGTATAATCTACATCTTTTACGAGTACCTTTGAACCGGCTTTTACGACCACATCCGGCATCAACGCAGAACCGGTATATATCTGATCCGCGATCGGTTCCACAGAAATATCTGTTTTGCCCACATCCGGATTCGTTGTATTATCATCTTTTGATTCCGTTCCCTCTTCGACTGTGATCGTACGGTAAAAATCATCTCCGAATGGGTTGGATACCCGAATTTTAGTCGTACCACTCTTTAATCCGGTGATCACCCCGTCATCCGACAGACTTGCAATGGTTTCATCTTCAATTTTTGCAGTACAGGTATTTTCTATTACACAGTCCTTCTGATATCCCCATTGATTCTTCACATTTATTGCAAGTGAAAAATCTTCTGTCGTTACTTTCTCTCCGACTTTCAGGCTGACATCATCCAGATTTGTTTTTACTGCAGTGATATAAGACGATGAAACATCTACATCCTCAATCTGCGTACTGTCATTCGCTGCTGAAGCCGTCCCATCCATGACCTTATCACCAAACTCCTGCACCCAGTAATGGCATCCCTGATATACGACATGCCCTATACCAACGGCCTTAAAATTAGAACTGAGCATATTTCTTCTGTGTCCCTGTCCGGCATAAGATTCATTTTCTTCCTTCCATCCGTTAAATACCTCTGCTGCACTCATATAACCGGCAGCAATATTTTCTCCCTCTGCCATATATCCGGACGGATATGCCGTAAAACATTTCGTGCCATTTGGTCTGGTATGATCGTAGGAAAGCGCAATCTCTACTGCCCTTTTCATTGCAACACGCTCTAACGCATAATCATACTGTAACTCTGTAGTACGCCACGACTCCCTTACACTATCGGTCTTATCCCAGCACCACGCCTCTGTATCCGACGTTCGGAATTCATTGATATCGGCAAGCATCGTTCGTGCTTCTGTCTGCCCATATGTCACCTTGATCTTTACAGGCGGTGTCGCAGCTGAAACCTTCATCCCACCCCAATATAGTGAAGTAAAGATCATCGTCACAGCCATAAACATACTGCATATTTGTTTCCATTTGTTTCTTTTACTCATAACTGTACCTCCTTGCCTGATATTCATAACAACATTCATCCATCGTACTGCTTATTCAGCTTTTATATTTCCTTTATTGATGTTTTCCTGTATCAATTTATCCGTGACCTCATACAACCTCTCTGAACCAAGCTTTGTCTTGCTCTGTCTGCCATAAACCTGCTCTTTCGTCACACCATGCTCTCTCCAGTCACTGCCGCCGTTACTGTTATTTAATATTAACGGTTGAAGATTATCCATTGCATGAGCAAATTTTGACTCCGCTGTCTCATAGGCTTCAAACTCATCAAAAAGTTTTATGAGCTCTTCTTTTTGTTCCTCCGGCAATATAGAAAAAATCCTCTCTTTTGCAGCATCTTCCCTCGCCTTCTGTGTCTTAAGATTTTCTGCATCATACGCGTATGTATCACCTGCATCTATCTCTACTATATCATGTATCAGGCACATAAGCATAACTTTTCCTATATCCACAGGCTCATTTGAGTATTCCTTTAGCAGATATGCCATAATCGCCATATGCCATGCATGCTCCGCATCGTT
>ERZ773269.3507-NODE-3507-length-10272-cov-3.567192_pt1 | contig 10272 bp, 10 predicted proteins | sample MGYA00511958_ERZ773269 | MGnify/ENA primary metagenome ERZ773269 (study PRJEB29015, sample SAMEA2737761) | human gut metagenome | biome: human gut; feature: human-associated habitat; material: faeces | place: China | collected 2012 ... | reverse complement strand
ACTGAGAACGGCTGATGAAAAAGAGTTGTTCTCCAACAAGGAGCTGAAAGACTTCTTGTGGCAGACCATGATAGATACTGAAACCGGTGCCAACAAACTGAAAGGTATGTTGCCAGCCAAAACCGTAGTAGGACACAAGACCGGCTCTTCCGACCGCAATGCCGACGGTATGAAAACTGCAGATAATGATGCCGGCCTCGTTATCCTTCCCGACGGCCGGAAATACTACATTGCCGCCTTCGTCATGGACTCATACGAGACGGATGAGGACAATGCGAACATCATCGCCCGCATATCACGCATGGTATATGATGCGATGAGATGAGAGAGGCAAGGGGGCTATTGGTAGCTCCTCCTATAAGTTTTGATACTCGGGTATATCCTGCAGAAAAGTATAGCTGTTGTGCTCGTAATCTATGCGGCAACAATAATGCTGAAGCCCGTTGCTGACAATCAGATAATCCACTTTCAGCACCATGTTGTAGCGGGTAATCTGGTCGAAAACCTTTTGGGTGATTTCTATTTCAGGCGCCTTGTATTCCACAATCATCCGGGCGGTAAGGTCGCGTCGATAGAGCACTGTATCACAGCGTTTCTTTGTACCGTTCAGCTGTACCTGCACCTCATTTGCCATAAGCGCCTGCGGATACCCCTTGTGAGCAAGAAGAAAGTGGACGAAGTGCTGCCGCACCCATTCTTCAGGGGTCAAGGCGACATAACGACGACGGATTACATCGAAAATAACATTTTTTCCGTTCCTTGCGGCAATTTTAGCATCGAATGCTGGTAGGTTTAACGATAACATTTACTACATTTGTAAGTTAAATAATGGTTCCCGTCTTTTGGGAACACAAATTTAATGAAATCTTATGAAAACAAAAGAAGAAATCGTAGCCAATTGGCTGCCCCGTTACACAAAGCGTAACCTGGAGGATTTTGGAGAGTACATTCTGTTGACCAACTTCAACAAGTACGTAGAGATTTTCGCAGAAAAGTTCAATGTTCCCATTCTCGGTAAAGATGCCAACATGATATCTGCCAGTGCAGAAGGAATGACCATCATTAATTTTGGTATGGGAAGTCCTAATGCCGCCATTATCATGGACTTGCTGAGTGCTATCAAGCCCAAGGCATGTCTGTTTCTGGGTAAGTGCGGCGGTATAGACAAGAAAAATAGAATAGGGGACCTCATCCTTCCCATTGCCGCCATCCGTGGCGAGGGTACCTCCAACGACTACTTCCCACCTGAAGTCCCGTCACTCCCGGCATTTATGCTGCAACGTGCCGTTTCTTCTGCCATCCGCGATTATGCCCGTGACTACTGGACCGGTACCGTATACACCACCAACCGCCGCATTTGGGAACATGACGAGGAATTCAAAGAATATCTGAAGAAAACCCGTGCCATGGCTGTCGATATGGAAACGGCAACCCTATTCAGCTGCGGTTTTGCCAATCATATTCCCACGGGAGCTCTTCTGCTGGTTTCAGACCAACCGATGATTCCGGAAGGTGTAAAAACCGATAAAAGCGACAATCTGGTGACCCAGAATTATGTAAAGGAGCATGTTGAAATCGGCATCGCATCCTTGCGCATGATTATTGATGAAAAGAAAACCGTAAAACACTTGAAGTTCGACTGGTAATCCGTTACGGGACATCCCTCGTATAGCACTTACTTTATTATATGGCAAAACAAGAAACAACCTGTGATGATATTCTAAAAGAGTTGAGAGCCAAGCAATACCGCCCCGTCTACTATCTCATGGGCGAGGAATCGTATTACATAGACCTCATCTCCGACTATATTGTAGACAACGTTCTCACTGACACCGAAAAGGTATTCAACCTGACCGTAGTCTACGGTGCAGATGTCGATATAGCCACTGTCATCAATGCGGCCAAGCGCTATCCGATGATGTCCGAACGCCAGGTCGTAGTCGTAAAGGAAGCGCAGGCCATCCGCAACATGGAGGAGCTTTCATACTACCTGCAAAAACCGTTGAACTCCACCATTCTTGTTCTATGCCACAAACATGGGGTGCTGGACAGAAGAAAGAAGCTGGCGGCCGAAATAGAGAAGGTGGGAGTTCTATTCGAATCCAAGAAGGTGAAGGATGCCCAGTTACCGGCATTCATCACCTCATACATGAAGCGCAAAGGTGTAGACTTGGATCCTAAAGCCACCTCCATGCTTGCCGATTTCGTAGGTACGGACCTCAGCCGCCTTACAGGAGAACTGGAAAAACTGATTATAACTCTTCCAAAAGGTCAGACACGCGTCACCCCCGAACAGATAGAACGTAACATCGGAATCAGTAAGGATTATAATAACTTTGAACTTCGCAGTGCCATTGTAGAAAAAGACATACTAAAGGCCAATAAAATAATAAAATATTTTGAAGAAAATCCGAAAACAAACCCTATCCAGATGACTTTATCTTTACTTTTCGGCTTCTTCTCCAACTTGATGTTGGCTTATTATGCACCCGAAAAGACGGAGCAGGGTATTGCCAGTTTCATAGGATTAAAGACTCCCTGGCAGTCGCGCGAATACCTAAGTGCCATGCGCCGTTACAGCGGAGTAAAGACCATGCAGATAATCGGAGAAATTCGATATGCAGATGCCAAATCCAAAGGAGTAGGAAATTCCTCCCTAAGCGATGGAGATATCCTCCGGGAATTGGTCTTTAAGATTCTACATTAACTTCCATACAGCATCCTTTTCCATAAAAGGGGAAAAGCATAAAACAGACTGATTTAATATCATTATGTCATTTTTAGGGGGATTTATCCCCCTTTTTTCTATTTCGGTCCTTAGCATAGACAGTAAAATAGGAGATAATAATCATATTTACAGTAAATTACGTTCATTTATAAGCTCTGAGAATCGTGTTTTTATAACGAATCGACCAATTATACAGAAATAAAGCAAGGATTTAAGTCTTGAAGACTAGAAAATAAATAAAGCATCTTATTTTCTTATTTATGTCACATCTTTTCTCCTTTAGTAAAAAGAAGAGATGGAGCAATTCAGCTTTAAATCGTCATATATGAAATCTGTTACACTTTTCAAGAGTACAATAGTTGTAATACACAACTAGGATAATTGACTATTGTGAATTTAATACATTACATAAATATCTATATGACGGGTGTATTATAACATATGTGATATTACACTTGAAAAACACAAATGTAATAAGTAATATTTAATATCGCAAACTGATGGTTTACAAAAATAATAGAGTAGGGGTTAACCCATATAATTATAAGCAATAAATATGTATATATCAATTACATACGACGATTAATCAAATTATTAAATTATATATTATATAAAATGAGCGACAAACAAATGTAATACAGCATTTACCATCAAAAAATAACCATATAATATGATAATAACTAGACAAATATATTATTTTATTAAACTTACGATAAACACCTATTTTACTCGTAATTTGTATTATAGCATTTGTAATGATGAATATTGTAATAACAGCATTTCATTTGTAAACTTTAAAATATTACATTTTTAATTTGCTTTTGTGATGTCATTTTTTTACTTTTGTAATTCAATAAATAACATGTACAATTGTAATAACACATAAACCATGAGTATAAAAGACAGGTTCAAAATGGTTATGGACCGGGAGAAACTGACAGCAGGAGCTTTTGCCGAGAGTATCGGCGTGGCCCAAGCCACCATTTCTCACATCTTGGGTCCGCGTAACAAATATCCAAGTACGGAAGTCATTCTCCGATTGCATCAACGATACAACGACATAAACTTGGAGTGGCTGCTTACCGGAAAAGGTAATATGAGTAATAATCCGGATTCACCCGAAAACGATGGATTCGACTATCCTTTATTCGCCGAGAATCCGGAAAATCTGTCCAACGGGCCGGAAGAATCTAAAAATCGCAAGGAAATTGCATTAGAGACAGCCCTAAAATCGCCTAAAGAGATTGTAAAACAAGAGATTATCTACAAAGAAAGACCTCCCAGAAAAATCACAGAAATAAGAATTTTCTTTGATGACAATACCTACGAGACTTTCAAACCGGAAAATTAAGGAATGAGAATGGAAATAGACTAACGCCCCGGCATAAAAAAGAAACGGGTTCATTTTATTCTGCACTCGGTTTACACTATCTTTGCACCCGAAAGAAAAACATCCCTCTTTATAGATATGAAAAAGTATATTTTAGATCTGACAGTGACAGAGAACCTCCGCTTGCATGCCAACTACGTGTTGTTGAAGCTGACTTCTCCATCCCCACTTCCGGAAATGCTTCCGGGACAATTTGCAGAGATTCGCGTGGACGGCTCGCCTACCACTTTTTTGCGCCGCCCCATCTCCATCAATTATGTAGATAGACAACGGAACGAGGTCTGGTTCTTAATCCAACTTGTAGGCGACGGAACCAAGCGATTAGGAGAAGCAAAAGCAGGCGATATAATCAATGTAGTGCTTCCGTTGGGAAACTGCTTCACAATGCCTGAAAAGCCCTCAGACAAGCTCTTATTGGTAGGTGGAGGTGTAGGTACAGCTCCTATGTTATATTTAGGCGAACAGCTCGCCAAGAAAGGTTGCAAGCCAACATTCCTGCTGGGTGCCAGAAGTGACAAAGATTTGCTTCAATTGGAACAATTTGCCGCCTATGGCGAGGTGTATACCACCACCGAAGATGGCAGCCACGGAGAGAAGGGATACGTAACACAACACTCCATATTAAATAAGGTGTGCTTTGAGCAGATATATACTTGCGGCCCCAAACCGATGATGATGGCAGTAGCAAAGTATGCCAAAAGTAAAGGCATCAGTTGCGAAGTATCTTTGGAAAATATGATGGCGTGCGGCATAGGCGCTTGTCTATGCTGTGTAGAAAATACCACGGAAGGTCATTTGTGCGTATGTAAAGAAGGTCCGGTTTTTAATATAAACAAACTATTATGGCAGATTTAAGTGTAAATATTGGTGAATTACAAATGAATAATCCGGTGATGACTGCATCCGGAACATTCGGATATGGTGAAGAATTCGCCGATTTCATCGAACTATCGCGAATAGGCGGTATTATTGTAAAGGGAACCACTCTTCACAAACGTGAAGGCAATCCATATCCGCGCATGGCAGAGACTCCTTCGGGTATGTTAAACGCTGTGGGACTGCAAAATAAGGGTGTTCATTACTTTGTTGAACACATCTATCCCCGCATCAAGGACATTCAGACCAACATGATTGTGAATGTTTCGGGTTCTGCCATCGAAGACTATGCCGAAACAGCCGCAATCATTAATGAACTTGACAAAATTCCTGCCATAGAATTGAACATCTCTTGCCCCAACGTGAAGCAAGGAGGAATGGCATTCGGTGTTACCGCCAAGGGCGCCGAAGAAGTGGTGAAAGCCGTGCGCTCAGTTTACAAAAAGACACTTATCGTAAAGCTCTCCCCGAACGTTACCGACATCACTGAAATAGCCCGCGCAGCCGAAAATGGCGGTGCAGACAGTGTTTCCCTCATCAATACCCTGCTGGGAATGGCTATAGACGCGGAACGCAGGCGTCCGATACTCTCCACTGTAACCGGTGGCATGTCCGGTGCGGCCGTGAAACCCATTGCCTTACGTATGGTATGGCAAGTAGCCAAAGCGGTAAAAATCCCCGTCATAGGCTTGGGAGGTATCATGAACTGGAAAGATGCTGTGGAATTCATGCTTGCAGGTGCCTCTGCCATCCAGATTGGTACGGCAAACTTCATTGATCCGGCGGTTACAGTGAAAGTGGTAGAAGGAATAAATGACTATCTTAACAGACACGGTTATCAGTCTGTAAAGGATATTATCGGTGCACTCGAGGTATAAAGAATAACTAGAGATCGCCATTCGCAATATATATTCATAAAAAAGGACATTCATTGACGAATGTCCTTTTTCTTTTTATTTACATCAGTAAACTTACTCTCCCAACAAATCCGGACGCAATCTACGGGTCCTTTCCAACGACTGTTGCAGCTCCCATTCCTTAATCTTGGCCTCATGTCCGGAAAGTAAAATATCCGGAACCTTCCATCCATTGTAATCAGCGGGACGTGTATAGACCGGTGCGGCCAGCAGATTGTCCTGAAAAGAATCTGAAAGTGCAGACTGCTCATCGGAAATCACTCCCGGAATGATACGGATGATGGCATCTGCCATGACAGCCGCCGCCAGTTCTCCGCCAGTCAACACATAGTCGCCGATACTGATTTCCTTGGTGATGAGATGCTCGCGAATCCGGTAATCTATCCCTTTGAAATGCCCGCAGAGAATGATGAGATTCTGGGCAAGGGAAAGAGTATTTGCCATCGGCTGATTGAACTGCTAACCATCGGGGGTCGTAAAGATAACCTCGTCATAATCCCGCTCGGCCTTCAAGGCGTTGATACACCGCTCTATCGGCTCTATCTTCATGACCATTCCGGCAAAGCCGCCAAACGGATAATCGTCTACACGACGGTACTTATCTTCCGTATAATCACGAAGATTATGGATATGTATCTCTGCAAGCCCTTTATTTTGAGCACGTTTCATGATGGAGCAGTTAAAGAATCCCTCAATCATCTCTGGCAAAACTGTGATAATGTCAATGCGCATATAACTTTATTTTAGCTATTTCAAGCTGCAAAAGTACAAATATTCGGGGAGAAACCCGTATTTTTGCGTTCAAACAATCCGAAAACCCTATGACTGTAAAAGAAAAAATAGACCAGCTCCGTGCGGAATTACACCAGCACAACTACAATTATTATGTGCTGAATGCTCCTGAAATATCCGACAAGGAGTTTGACGACCTGATGCGCGAGCTACAAGACTTAGAGAAAGAACATCCTGAATACCAAGATGATAATTCGCCCACGATGCGTGTAGGGAGTGATTTGAATAAGAACTTCACACAAGTGGCACACAAATATCCCATGCTTTCATTGGGAAACACCTATTCCGAAAACGAAGTGACCGACTTTTACGAACGGGTAAAGAAAGCGTTGAATGAGGATTTTGAAATCTGCTGCGAGCTGAAGTATGACGGTACTTCCATCTCGCTGACTTACGAGGATGGCAAACTGGTGCGTGCCGTCACCCGTGGCGATGGCGAAAAGGGCGATGACGTGACGGACAATGTAAAGACAATCCGAACGATTCCACTGGTCCTCCATGGGAATTATCCTAAATCATTCGAAATCAGAGGGGAAATCCTGATGCCCTGGGTGGTTTTCGAAGAACTGAACCGGGAAAAGGAAGCACGTGAGGAACCGCTTTTCGCCAATCCGCGCAACGCTGCTTCCGGTACCTTGAAGTTGCAGAATTCCGCCATCGTAGCATCCAGAAAGCTGGATGCTTATCTCTACTATCTATTGGGAGAGGAATTGCCCTGCGACGGCCATTACGAGAATCTGCAAGCCGCCGCCAGCTGGGGATTTAAAACATCAGAGCACACCAGAAAAGCCCACAGCCTGGAAGAAGTCTTCGAATACATCAATTATTGGGACACGGAGCGTAAGAACCTTCCGGTAGCTACTGATGGTATTGTACTAAAAGTCAACAGCTTGAGACAACAAAAGAATTTGGGATTCACAGCCAAGTCCCCCCGGTGGGCCATCGCATACAAATTCCAGGCAGAACGTGCACTGACACGCTTGAATAGGGTTACCTACCAAGTAGGACGTACCGGCGCAGTCACTCCGGTTGCCAATCTGGACCCCGTACAACTGTCCGGCACCATTGTGAAACGTGCCTCCCTGCACAATGCAGATATTATCGAGGGGCTGGACCTGCATATAGGCGACATGGTGTATGTGGAAAAAGGCGGTGAAATCATCCCCAAAATAACCGGTGTCGATAAGGATGCCCGCAGTATGCTTATCGGTGAAAAAGTGAAGTTCATCACCCATTGTCCCGAATGCGGCAGCAAACTGATACGTTTTGAAGGAGAAGCAGCCCACTATTGCCCCAATGAAACCGCTTGTCCTCCGCAGATTAAAGGGAAAATAGAGCATTTCATCAGCCGCAAAGCCATGAATATAGACGGACTGGGACCTGAAACAGTAGATATGTTCTACCGATTGGGGCTGATAAAGGATACTGCAGATTTATACCAGCTCAAAACCGATGACATCAAGAACCTGGAACGGATGGGCGAAAAATCGGCAGAAAACATAGTCAACGGTATTGCGGCAAGTAAAGAAGTGCCATTCGAAAGAGTGCTCTTTGCACTGGGCATACGCTTCGTGGGAGAAACGGTTGCCAAGAAGATAGCCAAGTCCTTTACGGACATCGAAGAACTGGAAAACGCAGACCTCGAAAAGCTGAAAAACATCGATGAAATCGGTGAAAAAATAGCGCAGAGCATTATAACCTACTTCTCCAATCCTGCCAACAGAGAGCTGGTGGAACGGCTGAAATCGAACGGTCTGCAACTCCACCGGACGGAAGAAGACCTCAGCGGATACACCGACAAACTGGCGGGCCAGTCCATTGTCATCAGCGGCGTATTCACCCACCACTCACGGGACGAATACAAAGAGATGATTGAAAAGAACGGTGGGAAAAACGTCGGCAGTATCTCCTCCAAAACCAGCTTTATCCTGGCCGGAGAAAATATGGGACCTGCCAAACTGGAGAAAGCGCAGAAACTGGGAGTAAAGATTATGAGCGAAGATGAGTTTTTGGCATTGCTATCCTAACAAATTTCCACAAAAAGCTTTTTTATGGCTTATATTTGTAGGGTAAATCGAAAAAATTCGTACTTTTGCGAGTCATTTAATTAGAGATTACTTTATAATACTCATGATACAGACAAGATTGAAAGGAATGGGGGTAGCGCTGATTACTCCATTTAAAGAGGATGAAAGCGTTGATTACGATGCGTTGATGCGTTTGGTAGACTATCAACTTCAAAACAATACCGACTTTTTATGTGTGCTCGGCACCACGGCAGAAACTCCGACTCTGACTGAAGAAGAGAAAAAGAAAATCAAGAAAATGGTCATCGAGCGGGTGAACGGAAGAATTCCTATCCTGCTGGGCGTAGGCGGAAACAACACCCGGGCCATAGTGGAAACACTGAAAAATGACGATTTCACCGGAGTAGATGCCATTCTCTCCGTTGTTCCATATTATAACAAGCCCTCACAAGAAGGTATATATCAGCATTATAAGGCCATTTCTGAAGCAACGGATTTGCCGATTGTGCTTTATAATGTCCCCGGTCGTACCGGCGTGAACATGAAGGCAGAAACAACCCTGCGCATTGCACGTGATTTCAAGAATGTGATAGCCGTCAAAGAAGCTTCGGGCGACATCACGCAGATGGATGACATCATCAAAAACAAACCGGCCAATTTCGACGTTATTTCGGGCGATGACGGCATCACCTTCCCTCTGATTACCCTGGGGGCCGTCGGCATTATCTCGGTCATCGGAAACGCGTTCCCACGTGAGTTCAGCCGTATGGTACGTCTGGCACTGCAAGGGGACTATGCCAATGCATTGACCATTCACCACAAATTTGCCGAATTATTCAAGCTTCTGTTTGTAGACGGCAACCCTGCCGGAGTAAAAGCCATGCTGAATGTAATGGGAATGATTGAGAACAAGCTCCGCCTGCCATTGGTGCCGACCAGAATCACTACTTTCGAAGCCATGCGCAAGATTCTGGATGAATTGAACATCAAATGCTAAGGTCTTATACCGCCCCTATAGGATATTAATTTCCAGTATACAACATATTAATATCAGATATGCAAGGAGTTAATTTTGTGGAAACACGGAATTAACTCCTTCTTTTTTTCCTATGTGACTATATTTATCAGTACAATAATCCCAAAACAGTCTACTGATTACGTTATAAAGCAAAAAGACATCTGGTTAAATCGAGAAAAAGACATCTCTAGCTCAATCAAGACAAGACTATTATTTCAGCTAATCTATTAGTTCACAACACTGAACACTTTGTTTCAGCAGAGAAAAACACTTTGTTTTTATATGATGGAACAAAGTGTTCTGTCAAGGGAAACAAAGTGTTCTCCATAATGAAACAAAGTGTTTAGTTAAGGGAAACAGTTTGTTTCATTATAGAGAACACGCGCCAGTGCCATACAAGGGGAGAACATCAACTATATGCCATTGCTGTAAAAACAAAGAACCTCCGCAAGTTTTCTTGCGGAGGTTCTTTGTGATCGCGACAGGATTCAAACCTGTAACCGGCTGATCCGTAGTCAGCTACT
>ERZ773269.3497-NODE-3497-length-10288-cov-26.951725_pt1 | contig 10288 bp, 9 predicted proteins | sample MGYA00511958_ERZ773269 | MGnify/ENA primary metagenome ERZ773269 (study PRJEB29015, sample SAMEA2737761) | human gut metagenome | biome: human gut; feature: human-associated habitat; material: faeces | place: China | collected 2012 ... | reverse complement strand
CTTCCTTCTTGCCTTCCAGCGCCTTGGAGAAGCCGCGGAACAGCAGGCTGGTGATAACACCGGAGTTGCCGCGTGCACCGCGCAGCATGGCGGAAGCAGCGGTCTTGGAAGCCTCACCCACGGTGCAGCTGTCGTCCAATGCTTCCAGCTCGCGCACAGAAGCACCCACGGTCATGCCCATGTTGGTGCCAGTGTCGCCATCAGGAACAGGGAAAACGTTCAGCTCGTCCACGCGGGAGCGCTGATTGTTGATGTTGTTGGCGCCAGAGATAATGGCGTCACGCAAGGTCTTACCAGAAATCATTCTTTTTTACTCCTTGTACTTGCCGGAAAAGCCCGGCGCATTCGGATGAACCAACAAAAATCAGGCGATCACATCGTCTACCGAAACCACAACGCGGGCAACCTTCAGGCCGGTAGCCTGCTCTACCTCGTCCTTGACGCGGTGAGAGATGCTGCGTGCGGCGGTAGAAATGTTCAGGCCATAGCTCACTGCAATGTGCAGTTCGATCACCAGACGACCATCCTCCTGCGTGACACGGACACCCTTTTCCGGGTAATCAGAACCGTGCACCATGCTTCTGACGGCATCGGTCATATCACGGGGTGCCATTGCGGCAACACCGTAGCACTGTTTGGCTGCTTCACCTACCAGAGTAGCAAAATACCCAGACGTAAAGCTGACATCCCCCAGAGGGAAACGGGAAGTGATCATAGTCGCTCTGCTCCTTTATGTTATTTTCATAAAACACATTCAAGGTCTGGGGCGCAGCGGCGGACAGATACACATACTGCGCCGAGAAACACCCACATTATTATACAACTTTGGGGCGCGCTTGTACAGCGCAAAATGCTGGTATATCAACTTTTTGCGCAGGTTTCTGCATTGGCGGCATGGTTCGGGCGGCTTCGCACCGGGAAGGTGATAGCATAACGGACGCTGGTTGCTTTTTATCAAAACCGAAAGTATGACGAAAGAAAGCAAACAATCTGTTAAAAAAATATAAAAGGTGGGTGATAACTCTTTATCCGACTATGAAAAAGTGCTAAAATAGAAACAAGGATAGGGACTGCGGCGCAGGGTCCCGCTTGTGCGGATGAACTGCGTTATTTTTGCGCACGGCGCGTGGAACAATGTTTAGGAGCTGTTGTCATGAATATTCTGTTTTTCCTTTCACCCAAGCAGGATCTGATGTATGTTTACGACGATTTTACCCTTCGGCAGACGCTGGAAAAGTGGGAGAATAACCGCTACGCGTCCATTCCGGTACTCAACCGGCAGGGAAAATATGTGGGCACCCTGACCGAGGGCGACATTCTCTGGGGGCTGAAAAAGTTCCATGGTCTGGATCTGGAAGCGGCTGAGGATGTCCCCATTTCGGCCTTCCCGCACAAGCGCGACTACAAGGCTGTCACCGTGACCACCAGCATGGATCAGCTGATCGAAGCGGCCATGAACCAGAACTTTGTGCCGGTTGTGGATGACCGCGGCATCTTCATTGGCATCGTGCGCAGGCAGGCGATCATCCGTTACTGCTATGAGAAGGCCCGCACAGAGCAGCAGGCCCATGAGCAGCGCATCCCGGAATATGCCGCTGTGCATTGAACGATATAAATAGGTAGCCAGCCGCCCGGTTCCGCATCTGAAGCCGGGCGGCTTTTTGTCTGCAAAATACGTTGAAAATCCGATTTATAGTACCTGCTGTGTGCGATAATACAGCCATGGAACAAAAACGTTCTGAAAAGCTGCAAAAAACGAGATACAGGAGGGAACACGGATGAAAGATTTTGAACTGCGTTATGTCGGAAGCCATGTGGAAGTATACACCGGCAGCGGGGTGTTCCTGTTTTCGGCCGACACGGTGCGGGAAGCAATGGAAGAACTGGCAGAGTAAGCGCCCGCAAACAGGCAGGGACTTCAGTGCAAATGTAAAATTGATGTAAAATAATTGAAAAGGAAAGAGCACGAATTCATTAAGAGACGGAAAAATGTGTAGAAAAAGTGATTTTCTTGTAAAATAAACCTTGTTGTGACAGGATAAAAAATGATATAATAGATTCAAGCGTGGTCATTGTGCGCCGTTCTGCGCAGCAGAGCGGCAGGCCGCAGCATCTGCCGGATCAAGCAGGCCCGGTGTGCGGGCAGGGCAGATGTACAAGGATCAAAAGGAAGATCATTTTTAGGAGTATCGTTATGGATATCACACACATTACCTCTCTGTTGGGTGGAATTGCGCTGTTTCTGTACGGCATGTCCATTATGGGCGCTGGTCTGGAAAAACTGGCCGGCGGCAAAATGCAGGGCGTGCTGCAAAAGCTGACCTCCTCAACGCTCAAGGGCGTTATTTTTGGCACCCTCATCACGGGTGTCATCCAGTCCTCGGCCGGCACGGTCGTTATTTGTGTCGGTCTGGTAAACTCCGGCATCATGACCCTTACGCAGTCGGTAGGTGTCATTATGGGTGCAAACATTGGTACCACTGTTACCGGCCAGCTGATCCGCATGGCGGATATCTCCGGTGACAGTCTCTGGCTGACACTGATCCAGCCCAAGACCTTTGCGCCCGTGGTGGCGTTTATTGGCTGCATTTTTTATGTGTTCCTGCGCAGCGCTAAAAGGAAGAACATCGGCCAGATCATGCTGGGCTTCGGCATCCTGTTTACCGGCATGAGCCTGATGGACACCGGTGTGGCTCCTCTGCGCGAGAGCGCCGTGTTCCAGAATCTGTTCGTTACCATGACGAATCCCGTTCTGGGCATTCTGGTGGGCGTGGTGGTCACGGTGATCATCCAGTCCTCCTCGGCATCGGTGGGTATCCTGCAGGCACTGTCCAGCACGGGTCTGGTCACCTTCAGCTCTGCCATCCCCATTATTCTGGGCGCACACATCGGCACGGCCTTTACGCCGCTGCTCACCATTGGCGGCTCCTCCAAGGACGGCAAGCGCGCTGCACTGATCCATCTGTACTTCAACATCATTGGCAGCGTGATCCTGCTGGCGCTGGTGTATGCGGTGCAGTTTACCGTTGGAATCCCCATGTGGAACGATGTGATGAACAAGAGCACCATCGCAAACATCCACACCCTTTCCAGCGTGTGCGCCATGCTGCTGTTCCTGCCCTGCAGCGGTGTGCTTTCCAAGCTGGCCATGCTTACCGTGCCGGACAGTGCCGAGGAAGCACAGGAGCTGAGCATGCCGGTGCTGGATGAACGTCTGTTCAAAAGCCCGGCTGTGGCCCTGCAGCAGGCTAAGAGCGCTGTGGTCAAGATGTCCCGCCGTGCTGCCCGCAATGTGAATCTGGCTGCACCGCTGCTGCTGAAGATGGACGAGGATACCGTCAGCGCCATCCGGGTGCGTGAAAACCTGATCGACCGCATGGAGGTGGCAATCTCCAACTATCTGATCAAGATGACCGATCAGGAGCTGGGCGACGATGAGAGCCACACTGTGACCGAACTGCTGAATTTTGTTACCGAGTTCGAGCGCATCGGCGACTATGCGGTGAACATTATGGAAAAGGCAGAAGAACTGCAGGAAAAGGAAGCGTCCTTCAGTGAAAGCGCCACCAAGGAGCTGCAGCTGCTGGAGAATGCGCTGAACCGCATCCTGAACCTGACCAACGATGCCTTTGAAAACAGCGATATGCGCCTGGCGGCTCAGGTGGAACCGCTGGAGGAAGTGATCGATGTGATGGCGGAGCGCCTGCGCGACCAGCACATCCTGCGCCTGAAGGACGGCGTGTGCTCCATTGATACGGGTGTCGTGTTCCTGGATGTGCTGAACAATGCAGAGCGCATCTCAGATCACTGCTCCAACGTTGCTGTCCGCCTGATCGGCATGGATGCCGGCGAGGACTACGACTCCCACACCCTCAAGAGCATCATGCACCACAACCCCACCAAGGACTACATGCTGGAATACGAGGAGTGCCGCAAGGCCTACCTTGTTCCGCTGGAAGAAATGGAAGCCTGAACCTGAATGAGAAAAGGACCTCCGGAGAAGCATCCGGAGGTCCTTTTTGCATCACAGTGAAATGGAGTGCTCAGGCACTTTTGGGCAAAGAGACAATGACCCAGCGGTGCGGCCCGTGAAAGCCGTCTACCTTGGCGGCTTTGCTGCAGGTTCCGGGGCTGGGCGGGCCGAGGTGGATACCGCGGTCCAGCTGCTTGCCGCAAAGACGGCACTGGTAATGGAGGGTGATCTGTTCTGACATGAGGACGCACTTCCTTTTATGATCGCTGCAGGCGGTTAAAAAACTTTACTTCTATTATCATTATATAATTTTTACATCGGGATGTCAATAAAAATAATCAGTAAAAGTAGATAAAAATTGAGCATTCTGCACTCAACCGCCCAGATCTTCCAGCAGCAGGTCCAGTTCCCGTTCGCTGTACACGGTCACACCGCGCTTGATGCGCACGGCATCGTTCTCCGGCAGAAGATTGGTGTAGATGCCGGTGACGGTGACAAGCACATCCGGCTGGCCATTGGTGCCGCAGCGGTAAACGGCCACGCGCCCGCCTTTGTCGCACAGGCGGTAGCTTTGGGCAGCAAGCTCCGGCATGGCCTGTGCGGCAAGGTCTGCTGCGGAGGAAGGCGGTGCTTCGCTGCCGGGGTCGGGCACCGGAAGGCTGAGCTTGGGCAGGGCCATCCAGAACAGGCTGAACACGATGGTGAATACGCACAGCCCGTAGAACAGGCAGGTGCACAGTTTGCGCATGGAGAAACACGCTCCTTTCCGGCTGAAGTATGCCCCAAAACAGGGGAGAACAGTCAATTTTCACACGGGAATGCTGTACTTTGTCCGGCAGATTGTGTTATACTACAGATGATTAGACCTATCAGGGCCGAAGATTGGTTCTTGCCCGCGTTCTGTGCACGTGCTATAATATGGTATTGCGTGCAGTTCTGTGCGCTTTGATGGAAAAGTACCAGCGCATGGCGCTGAAAAAGCAGCCTGAATGTTAGGAGGCGATTTCTATCTCCGATATGAGAAAGATCAACCGTGCCGGTGAGGGGCATTCCCCGGCACCGGCGGGGCGGAAGGTAAATGTGAGCAACAGCCGCCGGGAGTCCCAGCCGGGACCCAAACGCGGCCGGGAACCCAAAGAACCAAAGGAACCCCGTGAAAAGGGCAGACATCCCATTCTGCGCTTCATTGGCCGAACCATTGCTACACTGATTTGTCTGGGCATCATGGCAGGCAGTCTGGTGGCAGTGGGTGCTGTGTATTACGTGGTGCAGGCTACCGCCAACGACGGCGACCTGCTGGATCTGGACAACATTGAGCTGAGCCAGTCCAGTGTGGTGATGGCTACCGACCCGGACACCGGTGCACAGGTGGAGTATGCCACGCTGCGCTCTTCCAACAGCCACCGCGTGTGGGCGGATCTGGAGCAGATCCCCACGAACCTGCAGTATGCGTTCATCTGCACCGAGGATAAGGACTTTTACAACGAGCCCGGCGTCAACTTCAAGCGCACCATCGGCGCAATGGTCAACGAATACCTGCTGCCCATCTACAGCTCCAAGCAGGGTGCATCCACGCTGGAGCAGCAGCTGATCAAGAACCTGACCGACGACAAGAGCGCCAGCGGCATTGAAGGCGCACTGCGCAAGCTGCGCGAGATCTACCGCGCCCTCTGCCTGAGCCGCAGCTATTCCAAGGAGACCATTCTGGAAGCGTACCTGAACACCATCAGCTTTACCGGCACCATTCAGGGCGTGCAGACTGCGGCCAACGAATACTTTAATAAGGATGTCAGCCAGCTGACCCTGTGGGAGTGTGCGACCATTGCGTCCATCACCAAAAACCCCACCAACTATAACCCCTACACCAACCCCGAAAACCTGATCAACCGCCGTAACTTCCTCATGTACAACATGTGGCAGCAGGGCGTGATCAGCGAAGAGGACTACCGCAACGCAGCGGCCCAGCCGCTGGTACTGGCCGAGGAAGAGGATACCAAGAAGAATTCTTCCGTTACCTCTTACTTTACCGATGCACTGTTCACCGAGCTGGTGCAGGACATCATGGACAAGGAAAACATTTCGGAATCCGAGGCACAGAAGCTGCTGTACACCGGCGGCTTTACCGTTGAGTCGACTGTGAACACCAAGGTGCAGTCCGCCATGGAAAACCTGATGCTCAACACGGATGATGCCTACTTCCCGGCCGGCTGGCATGAGGAAGAGGTGACCTCCATCTCGGACGACGATGTACAGGTGATGAACGAGGACGGTACGCCCAAGACCCGCACCGGCGACGACGGTACCGTTTACTATTACCGCAATGTGCGTACTCAGGCAGCCATGGTCACGCTGGACTATGACGGCAATGTGATCGCCATTGTGGGTGGTCTGGGCGAAAAGAACAAGAGCCTCTCGCTGAACCGTGCCTACAGTGTCACTCGTCAGACGGGTTCTACCATCAAGCCTATCGGTGCGTATGCACTGGGTGTAGAGTATGGTCTGGTGAACTGGTCCACCATGCTCAACAACTCGCCCTTGTATCAGAAGCAGGATATGGTGATCCGCGATGAGGATTACTGCCGCAAGAACGGCCTGATGGGCCTTTCCGACAAGCAGCTGCGTGCTTATCCCAACGCATGGCGCAGCTGGCCCCGCAACTATGGCGGCAACTACGGCGACAACAGTGATGTGCCGCTGTGGAACGGTCTGGCCCGCTCGCTGAACACCATTGCGGTGCGTGTGGGCGATCTGGTGGGCGCAAGCAACATCTTCAATTTTGTGTACAACACCCTGCAGCTGAACACGCTGGACCCGGTAAACGATGTGGGTCTGGCGCAGATGGTCATGGGCAGTCAGACCCACGGCGTTACGCCCACGGCGCTGGCAGCTGCGTTCCAGATCTTCTACGATGGCCAGTACACCACCCCGCACCTGTATACCCGCGTGCTGGACCGTGACGGCAATATCTATCTGGAGAACAACTCCACCAGCTATCAGGCCCTGACCCCGGATACCGCTTATGTGATGAACCGCCTGCTGAAGAACGTTCTGTACTCCAGCGTGGGCACCGCCGGCGGCCGCTACCCCAACTCCAACGGCATGGAAGCCTTTGGCAAGACCGGTACCGCCAGCGACGAAAAGGATCTGTGGTTCGTGGGCGGCACGCCGTACTACGTTACCGCCGTGTGGTGGGGCTACGATGCACCCTATGATATGACCAAGACGCTGGGTAAGCAGCAGGCCAAGACCCGTACCTGTGTTATGGCGTGGAAGGCGCTGATGGAACAGGTGCAGGCAGACCTGCCGTATAAGGCATTCCCGACCTCTGCCGGTGTGGTGGAGCGCCGCTACTGCACCCAGAGCGGCCTGCTGGCAGGCGGCTCCTGCCCCAGCACCGCCGTGGGCTACTACCGCGCCGATGATCTGCCTGGTACCTGCAACTACTCCCATGCAGCAGCTCCTGCAGCGGCTGCACCTGCGGAGACTGCGGCACCGGAGCAGGCTGTCATTCCTGCGGATACAGGTAATCAGGATACAGACTGATCTGTAGCCATATGAAGGACAAAAGGCGTACTATCGGCACCGGCGCGGGGTGAATCCGGCAAGGAAATACCGCGCTTGCCGCAGCAAAACTGGATAATCTGACAAAAACGCATCCGACCTCTTGCATTGCAGGGGGCCGGATGCTATTATATTCACTGCAAGAACACTTGTGTTTGTGAGGTGAACAAGTTGGAACGCCGCTTTTATCTGGTAGATGCGCAGGTGCTGCCTGAGGTTTTTCTCAAGGTGGTGCGCGCCAAGGAACTTCTGGCCAGTGGGGAGGCACGCAGCATTTCCGCTGCCACCCGCGCAGTCGATCTTTCGCGCAGCGCTTTTTATAAGTATAAGGACTGCATTTTTGACTCCGAGAATGGCCGTGAGGTGATCACCGTCATGGCTACTCTGCGTGACGAGACCGGTGCACTGCAGAGCCTGCTGGCCGGCATCAGCGCCGCAGGTGCAAGCATTGTGACCATCAACCAGTCCACACCGGAAAACGGTGCCGCACTGGTGGCAGTCACCATCCGCACCGATACCATGCAGATGACTCCCGAAGAGCTGACCGAAAAACTTTCGCGTCAGCGTATGGTGGTAGGCGTGCACTGCGGGTACAATCTGTAAGCAGTCTTCAGAAAACGAGGGAGAACAACAATGGCTAAAATTGCAATTCTGGGCTTTGGCACGGTGGGCAGCGGCGTGTACGAGGTACTGTGCCGCAACGCTGCGGGTGTCTCCCGCCGTGCAGGTGAGCCGGTGGAGGTCAAGTACATCCTTGACCCGAAGGATTTTTCAAACCATCCGGATGCACACCTGTTTATAAAGAACTTCGATACCATTCTGGAAGACCCGGAGATCAAGGTGGTGGTGGAGACCATCGGCGGCACCCGCTTTGCGTATCCGTATGTAAAGGCCTGCCTTGAGAGCGGCCGCAGCGTATGCACCTCCAACAAGGAGATGGTGGCCACCTACGGCGCAGAGCTGCTGGGCCTTGCCAAAGAGCACGGCTGTGCCTTCCTGTTCGAGGCTTCTGTGGGCGGCGGTACGCCCATCATTACCCCGATGCACCAGTGTCTGGCGGCAAACGTCATCACCGAGGTGGAGGGCATCGTGAATGGCACCACCAACTTTATGCTCACCAAGATGGTGCGCGAAAATCTGGGCTTTGACGATGCGCTGAAGATCGCGCAAGAGCTGGGCTACGCCGAGACGAAGGACCCCGGCGACGATGTGGACGGCCGTGATGCCTGCCGCAAGATCGCCATTCTGTCCTCGCTGGTGTGCGGCCATCAGATCTACCCCCAGAACATTCCCACCCGCGGCATCCGTGCCATTACCACGGCAGATGTGGAAGCGGCGGAAAAGCTGGGCTGTGTGATCAAGCTGATCGCATGGATGAAGCGCGGCAAGGACGGCAGCGTGGCTGCCGGTGTGGAGCCGTGTCTGGTGCCCAAGGCAAACCAGCTGGCCAGCGTGGACGATGTGTTCAATGCAGTGCTGGTCAAGGGCGATATGCTGGGCGACGTGGTGTTCTACGGCAAGGGCGCAGGCAAGCTGCCCACCGCCAGCGCCGTGGTGGCCGACGTTGTGGATGCCCTGAAGCATGGCTCCAAGGTGCACGACAGCCTGTTCTGGCAGCCTGCTGAGCCGGTGGAGGGAATGCTCACCGACCCGGCTCCTGCTGCATATTATGTGCGTGTAGCAGGCATTGCTCCGGCGGTGGTGGAAGCCATCTACGGCTACGGCAAGGTGGTGGATGAGCGCTACGAAGGCTGCGCTTACTTTGTGGAGCGAGCCGACGAAAAGGCACTGGCCGAAGCAGCCCGCAAGGTGGAAGCCGTGGGCGGCAGCGTGAAGCTGGTGCTCAAGCGTCTGCCGGAAGAAAACTGATAACGGAATAAGGAAAGGTGCGGCGGCTATGAAGATCAAGGTTTCTGTCCCGGCCACCAGTGCAAACATCGGCTCCGGCTTTGATGCGCTGGGTCTGGCTGTGACGCTGTATAATACGGTCACCTTTGAAGAGAGCGAAGTGCTGGATATCTCATCTGCGGACGGTACCCGCATCCCGCGCGGTGAATCGAACCTCGTGTACCGTTCGGCAAAGGGTCTGTTTGAGAAGGTGGGCAAGCAGATCCCGCCCCTCAAGATCACCCAGACGAATCCCATCCCCATGGCGCGCGGCCTTGGTTCTTCCTCGGCCTGCATCATTGCGGGACTGCTGGGTGCAAACCGGATGCTGGGCGATGTGCTCAACACGCAGGAGCTGCTCACGCTGGCTACCTCCATTGAGGGCCACCCGGATAACGTGGCCCCGGCTCTTCTGGGCGGCCTGACCAGCAGCGTGTTCGAGGAGGGCAAGGTGTACTCGGTCAAGCGCAATGTGGATGAAACGCTGTGCTTTGCCGCCATCGTGCCGGACTACAAGCTGCTGACGGAAGCCGCTCGTGCGGCCCTGCCCAAAGAAGTCTCCCACAAGGACGCGGTATATAACCTTTCGCGCGCTGCGCTGGTGCCCGCCGCCTTCTGCGAGGGCAGACACGACCTGCTGGCCATTGCCACCGAGGATAAGCTGCACCAGCCCTACCGTATGCCGCTGATGCCCGGCTCCAAGGAAGTGTTCGATATGGCACGCCTGTGTGGTGCAAAGGCTGTTTACGTTTCCGGTGCGGGCAGCACCGTGATGGCCGTAGCGGAAAAGGCGGAGGCCGAAAAGTTCTATTCCAAGCTGGAAAAGGGTCTGGAGCTGCTGGAAGGTCTGGACGGATGTGAAGCATT
>ERZ773269.3496-NODE-3496-length-10291-cov-6.448613_pt1 | contig 10291 bp, 8 predicted proteins | sample MGYA00511958_ERZ773269 | MGnify/ENA primary metagenome ERZ773269 (study PRJEB29015, sample SAMEA2737761) | human gut metagenome | biome: human gut; feature: human-associated habitat; material: faeces | place: China | collected 2012 ... | reverse complement strand
AGCCGCACCAGATCGGCACTGGGCCGGTCTACGGAATACGGCTGCCGCGCATAGGGGAACACCTGCTCCGCCGGCACGATCTGTACCCGCTCCTGCTGGTCGGCTTCCCGCTCTGCGTCTGTTTTGAACAGATCATCGTACCGGGTCAGCTCTATGCCGTTTAATTTGCGAGCCAAGCTGCAACACCTCCTTCGTCAGCGCGGCATACGCCTGTGCCGCTTTCCCCTCTGGGTCATGCTCATAAATGCTGGTTCCTGTGACGCTGATCTCCGCCACGCGGATAGAACGGGGTATCTCGCTGGCGAATACTCGGCTGCCGTAGTTCCTGCGTAACTGCTCACTAATTCCCTTAGCCAGCGTGGTGCGGCTGTCCATCATGGTCAGCAGGATACCGTCCACCGTCAGGTGGGGATTGATCTGCCGTTTGACGCGGGCAATGGTACGCATGAGCTGTTCCAGCCCTTTGGCGGCCAGATACTGCCCCTGCACCGGAATGATAACGCTGTCCGCCGCGGTCAGTGCGTTGATGGTCAACATTCCCAGCGAGGGCATACAGTCGATGATGGCGTAGTCATAGGCCGGTGCCACCGTGGACAGATACTGCCGCAGCACCGTTTCCCGGCTCATGATGTTTACCAGCGTCACCTCCAGTCCCGACAGCTCAATGTTGGCGGGGACAAGATCAACCCCGGACGCATGGTGCAGAATCCCCTCGCCGGGTGCGATGGGTTCCTCGTTGACGGTCTTTGTCATCAGGTCGGCCAGTGTGGGAGAAAGCTCGTCCGGCTGCCGCCATCCCAGCATCTGCGTAAGATTGCCCTGTGCGTCGGCATCCACCAACAGGACTTTCTTGCCCTCCATTGCCAGCCCGATACCCAGATTTTCACAGGTGGTGCTTTTTCCGACACCGCCTTTCTGGTTCGTGACTGCGATAACCGTTGCTTTCTTTGCGATAACATCACCCCGCTTTCCGGGAACCGTGCGCAAAGTCATGGTTCGTCTGGTTCTGATAGTGTAGATTCATGGTTGTGGGCGCATTGTAGAGTGATGCCAGAAGATACTGCTTCATGTTTCGCACGGGGGTAGTGTTTTCTGCAAGACTGTTCAGCACAAAGCGGATGTGGTCGGCATTCAATTTTTTCAGCCGACTGCGTACCACTTCGGCAGGCTTGTCATCTCCGGCGATACGCAACATCTTGCGCTTGGTGGAACAGGTGTCCACAAGCAGGTCTACGATCTGGTAGATAGTATCCTCATCATCCGGGCAGAGCCGGAGCAGTAGTTCGACCTCCAATGCCTGATAAAAATAATCCTCAAGCTGCTCCCGGATGCCCTCGGAATAGATAGGGTCAGGATCGTTCCACTCTGTTTTATTCTTATCAGTCTTATTTGCTTGCGGTTTTGGCTGCACCAGAATTGCGCTTTCGGCAGCACCAGAATTGCTGTTTGGGCAATTCTGTACTTGCGCTTTTGGCAAGCCGGAGGAAAAGTCCTTGACGTAGATCAGGCTGGGTCTGCCCAGACCACGGCGTTTGCGCTCGATGAGGTCGATGTCCTCCAGTTCCCGGAACAGCTTGACCGCCTTGTGTTCGGCGCAGCAGAGGGATTCCTGTACTTCCCGGACGGTGTAGATGATATACACTCGCCCCTGCTCGTCCAGCCAGCCGTTCTTGACCGACAGGCTCATGCGGTCCAGCAGGATGCCGTACAGCGTCCGGGCATCGGTGGAGAGCTGCCGGAAACGGTGGTCTTGGAACAGTGCTTTTGGGATGCGGAAGTAGGAAAACAATTCGCCCGACTGACCATAAAAGTAGTCCAGCGTCATTTGGTGTGACCTCGGATTTTCAACTGTATGGGCGTGTTCATGTGGAAAACCTCCTTCCTGACCTTTTCAAAAGAAAAAGCCCACCTTCAATTTTGAAAGTGAGCTATGTAAAAACAAAACGGTAACAGTAAGTGTCGAGTTTCGTACCCAAAAATTCTTGGGTACGGTTCTGGGGACAAAGAGCCGTTTTGGAGACAAAAAGATACCAAAAGTTACGTCAAAGTACACAAAGACACTTTTATGAAATTATCAGATAGTCACAAGATTTCACAAGAAAAACGGGATTTCAAAATTAGCGACGTTCTCATAACGGGGCTATCGCGGGTTCAAGTCCTGCCTGGCCCACCATTAAAAGATTATCCGAACCTTCGACCAATCGGTCAAGGGTTCGGTTTTCTTTTGTTCATCGAAGATATCGTCTTATAGTCATCCGTCCTTCTATTTCGCGTTCTGCGGTTCAAAATAGGAGTGACTACCGTTTTGGAAAACAAAATTCCGCAGTCGACAAATTATACCACCAGCAGTATTGGGATGATTTTAGGAGGTATTTGACATGAATGGAATGGTATCCTGTGAGTATAACATGGACAGCGGCTGTATAGAACTCAAATTCGTTGACGGTACGGAAATCGCTATTGACTGTACCGCCGTAGAAAACCTTACAGCCAACAATATGTATGAGCGTTTTGAGCTTGATTATCTAATCTACAATGCCCCGCTCGCTTATGCGGACTTGATCCTGAATGGCAATCCGGAAACATATCTGAAGGCCGTTATAGTATGTAAACCATTTGAGAACTAAAAAGAACAGGGCGATGTCGGAATTGCTTCCAGCTTCGCCCTTTCCATTACACCGCTTTGCGGTTTTGGTGTCTTGTGTCTTACGTTTGTATTTTAATAATACACGAGACCCGTCAATGTGTCAAAAAACAATCTCCCGCTAAAAACCGCTAAGTTGGCAATTCAACAGGTATGTCTTTAGGAATTGGCGTAAATCTTATCTGCTTGCCTAATACACAAAGTGGCGACTCAGATTTTGGTTAAATATCATTCATAACGTTCAAATAAGACCTCAACAACATCAAAGATGTCCTCTGTGTCCCTTATAAGCCTCATGCCTTTGCTAATTACTCCAATTTCTTTTGTTGCACCAATCACCAAACTTGGAATCCCAGAACTCAAATCCGGAGCTTTATCATCAAAACTGATTTTGATCGGTTCAAGAGTGATAGTCGAATCCTTTTTTGAAAAAGGATATCTATAGTGGGTGGATGAAAAGTCTTTTTTGTCAATCTTTGAGAGAACTCGCATACAGAGCTGACGGTCAGAATCATCCATCTGAAGTTTATGTTCTTGGCATAACTGTTGATAGTATTTCCAAAGAGCTTTTACGGAATGGACAGTATTCATTTTCCCAACTGGCGTTTTAATCTCGCTGATTTTAAGAAAGCTATTATCTTTTCTCAACTCGCAAACAATAAGCCCTTTCAGCTGAAGTTCTATAGTATGGCGTAATAAATAAGAAATCGGATTGTATAAATATGGTGCACTCACGATTTGCATCCATAGAGTTACTGCAGCAATATGGTATTCGAAAGCCATATCGTAGAAAGCCTTTACTTGCTTATGCAACACAAGCTCCTTTCAGACACTATCTTTCCTGGAGTATACTCCCCGTCAACAGTCAACTTTTTGAATATGATATGACTGTGGTTCAATAAGCCATTGGCAATTCTCCATGATTTCCTGTGCAGGATTGTTTACAATCTCTGGGGAGTAGCCATTATCAGAGATTTTCGTCAAATCAACCAAGTATAAATAGTAATTGGTTCCCAACAATTTCGCTACCGCATATTCGTTTTTAGACCAGAAAAATCCTGTTGTAGATATAGCTTTGACCTCGATAAAACGATTGGATACTACTGCCTCAGGGGTGTTGACTGACACAATATCATATCCGGCGGATACATCAATATCAGATATCCGCTTTACCTTTGTACCATCGGCGATTCCAAGCCTTCTCTTCTCATATTCTACAACAAACAACTCAGCTATTTCTCCAGCACGCTCATTGTTTTCAAGCTGTTCTTTTAATTTTTCTAACGACATTAGCTTCCGTTTAGCTTTACAGTGTTTGGCAATCAAAAATTCGTAATCTGAGGAAATATAAAACCGAGAACCTCGTGCATCCCTTAGTGGAAGAAGAAAATGCTGGCTTATCAAGACATTCCGAACGCTTGACAGTGAAAGAGGAAACAGTTCGTTTTTGAAAGAAAAACTGCATTGGAGCGAATCATAGGAAAACATTGTTGAGTCAAAAACGCCTTCAGAAAAGAGTAAATCAACCGAAGACGTAACCAATTTCGTGTTCAATACGTCTTTATCGTGCAACATTTCCCCTATGGAGGGTACAACGGAAATGGCATTCTCCTCCAAATGAATCCACCCAAAAGCGAGACAATATTCGATCAAATCTCTGACAGACAGATAACGTTTTCCTGGGGCATGGGCGCATATTACTTCTGCGTCATGAACCTTAATTTGACTATTGCCAATTACATCACACAGAAAGAACAGCACCCCATCCTTGCCACCATGATAGTTAAGATTGTTTAGTTCGTCTAACATAATCTCTTATCAACGCCTTTATATCTTCCTCACCCAAATCTTCAGAAATATTGTTAAAGAGTGGAATTGGCATACTCTCCATGATTTCTGTCATTCTCATTTCTTTTTCTGTTAATCTGGCATCAATGGTTTCATCTATCGTATCTCGGGATAAAACATAGTAGTAGTTGGTAACCGTTCCAGCCATTAAGCCATATCGGTGAATTCGATCCTTTGACTGAACAAAGTGTGCCGCATTAAACGACCTCTCAATGTATATCGCATTATGACAAGCTTTGTGCAGGGAAATCGATTCAGCTACAGCAAAGGGATTTGCAATAATGACTTTGAATGGACAATCAGGCTCTTGGAATGCTTTTACTATTTTCTCCCTCGTGAGAATGAATTCGTCTTCATCAATTCCGTCACGCTCAACAGGAGTTGCTCCGTACAATTCCTGACATAATATCCCCTCATTTTCAAGGAAGCGTTTCAGCCTGTGTATTGTATGAATAAATGATGCCCAAATAACTACTTTCCCGTTTTCTGCAAGTATACTATCAACGATTTTTTTAACAGCTATATATTTTGCCGGTGTTTCACTATCCTCATAATCAAGGATTGATTTTAGCACATCAGAATCATCAATTGCCTGATATGCCTCTGCCGGAAGGTCTTCATTTTCAAAGAAGTCTCGTAAAGGTGCACGAAGCATTGCAGGATCTGAAGCGGCTTGCATCAATCGGATAGTACGCGCTTGAGCTAATGCTGCTTTGAAACGAGATGTCGTATCCATCGCACCGTCAGCCATAAACTCATCCATATACTTTTTTTCAATGAAATCATATATGCGCTGCTGTAATGGCCCCATTGGAACAGATACCGGGGGATGAATAGTAGCCGGAGGGATATTCAAATCACTTTTCCGAATGCGAATAAAGAAAGGCGAAATATTGTCGATTAGGCGAGCCACCCTTGCCGTGTCTCCTGTTGCAGTAATGTCTCGCAGCTGATTGACTTCAAATCCTATGACATTTTTGTTAGGCCAAATGAACTTGAACATATTATAAATATCCTCATATCCATTTGGAGCGGGAGTACCAGTCAATACGATTCGAGATTTGCTGTATTTTGACATCTCCAATACTGCCTGAGCAATGATGCCTCCTGATGAATTTTTGGCTTTATGAGCCTCATCCAAAACAACCATGACCCGATTTGTTCTCAAGAAAAATCCAATTTCTTTCTGAAGAGAAATCAATGAAGCATAGGAAATCAAGGTTAATTCAAAGGGGTGTTTCGAAATCAAATAATCTTGCTTATCAGCCTTATCTACACCGCCAACCAGTCGTTTTGAGTGTGGAGTTCTTCCAAAGCATTCTTCAAATTCTGTTTCCCATGGGCCAAATGAACTTAATGGCCCAACAATAAGGAGCTGATTAACATGCTTCGGATTATCTTCGGGCAAGTTATGTAAATAAGCATAAGCTCCATATACAATGCTTGTCTTTCCCGCTCCAGGGACCGAAAAATTGCAAGCATTCTGGGAAAAAGCCATATGATATGCGGAGAGCAACTGTAACGGATATAAAGACCGCGAAGGTAAGTTCTCAGCAACAGATTTTGTGAACTCCGCAAATTCCTCTGTATCACACTCGTTATTTCGAATATTCAGAGCCTTTTCGGAGAATTCTTTAAAGCGACGCTCCTCTTCATAATAATCTATAACTACTTGTTCGGTGCTCTTGCTCTGGTCTTCGATGAATCCATATTTAGCTAACATGGAACTGATATTTGACATCACCGCGTATGGTTCGTTGTCTCCAACGGGAATGACTATCCGTTCAGCCTCTACGGTCGGATTCAAATAATCCCGCGCATATCTCCAAGCAAAGCGATGCTTTTGTAATGCCTTTATATCTCCAAGAAGATATATTTCATTTTTTGAAGGGTCGAAATCGATAGAGATATCTGCCATGATGCTCATCTCCGCTCCAGTTTTTTCTTCATCTCCCAAGTGATTTTATTGATTTCTTTCACCATCTCTTCGATGTGAGGATCGTCTGTAAAACTATCCTGATTACAGTCTACAGCTCTAAGGGCACTAAGCGCTCGTTCAATAAGATCAGCTGGTTTGTTTGCGTCACGTTTATCTTCTAAACGCCGTGAGAAACGGTTCAGATTGCCTTTCAGATGCCCTTTAGCCTGATCAACCCATTCGTTATCTCTTTGCTTGAGCAAGAGGCTCAAATCTTCACCGGGGCAACGTTGCCGTAATTCATCAACTGTTTCCTCGTCAGTTGGTGTATTATCTTGATGCTGTTTTAAGAAGTCACTCCAAAGATCTTTAAAGAAGAATATGCTTCCTTCTTTTCCTGTCTTTGCAATATCACGGAATTCCTTTCCTTCGTAGCGTGCTCTTATGTAATCAAAACAGACCAACTTAAGATCTGATATATCGGAATCCGTATAATTCCAATCCACATTGCGAACATTAGCTCCACGTTTAGAATAGGAATCCAAATAGTTTTCCAAGTCAACGAATGGGCCTTCTGTTTTTTCAAGACGCGTATAAATCCCATCATAATCATATTCTTGTAGATACTCTTCCATAAGCGTTAGAATTTCAAGCCATTGTTTTATCTGACTTTCTTTTTCGCTCATAAACTCTGCAATCTGCTTTTCTGTAAACCCAAGACGCTTCAGTTCTTTGCACTTTAAATACTTTTCTATCGGATTATAATCCAACTTATCATCCTCTCCCATTTGATAAATAGTCTCAAGCTGTTGAATGTCTTTTTCTTCGGCATCATCCGGGAGAATAATCGCAAGGAAATATTGGCTTTTTTCAACTTCAGCATAAGAATAGCCGTATTCTTCATGCTTATGGAACAACCGATTCAAAAGCATGGCTCGACGGTTGCCATCGACAATAATACCGTCCGAGGTCACAATACCGTACCTCTGCTGGCCAATTTTTAATAAGCTTTCCATTGTAGTTTTATTGCGATCGACCTTTGATTCGTACAAGAAGGTTTCAATGATTTCCCGATCGGAATCTAATTCCGCGTTCAATTCACCATTCTGTTTCTCATACGAAAGAACATCGGAGCCAATTCTGCCGTTGTACTTGTTATAAATGAGATAATCTAAAGGAATTCTCCATACGATTTCTGTCCTCGTAGTCCCTTTATAGCGCAGGGGTATTCCTGTCATAGCTTGATTCAACTGACTGGTCTTTATTTCTTCCAGTTTTGCTTTTCTTGTAGCAGCATCCATTATTTCGACCCTCCCATAAAATCAACCATGGTTGTTAGAATGTAGTAGCCAATTACAATAGCAAGTGGTAAAGAAAAAGGTTCTTCTCCAATGACGACCACTTCCGTTTGTTCTTTTGGCGTAAGTAGCATATCAATATATTCTCTAATACTATCTAAAAGTTCGTATGGGCCTTCCCATGGAGTAGGTTTTCTCTGCTCGGATGTCATACAATACACTTTTTGGAATGAATCCATGTTAGTGATGGTCGGTTTTATTCTTGACAAATAATCCCGAAGGCTCTCATGGTACTTCTCTGGAATTTCTTTTATTTTCAGAGCAGGGGTGTATTTTTTAGCTTTCTCTTTCCCTTGACTATAGTGTATTTCAGCATCCCACTTAAAAATCTTCTGAGTAAAGTCAGAATGATAATTTGTTAATTCCACACGGTATGCATCTATTATCAAATACGGAATATGATACTTGAATTTTGCAACATCGCGCCGTGGTTTTTCAGCTCGGACAGCAAATTTTCTACCATTCAAATCGACAAATCTAATATCCTTATCATGCTTAATCTGAGGGTAATGATCTGGCATAGATATTTGCTCTGCTTTAGCTATAGCTTTTGCAAGTGCATAGGACATTTTAGGTGGCACCGCATTACCAACAAGAGTATGCTTGATTCCTTTTGATTCGCCATAAAACCAATAGTCAATGGGAAAGCTCATCATGCAAGCTGCTTCTCTTACTGTTGGCAAGCGATAACTGTTTTCCCCATATCCAAGTATCATTGCTTCTCGTGCGCTGGCGGTCATAGTTGCCATAACAGTCCTTGCGGGTTTATTTAGGTTTTCAGGGAAAGACATTTTTCCCATATACCCTTTATCTTGTTTTAACCGTTTGGCTGTTTTACACTCAAACTCAGCAAGTTCATAGATATAATGCTGATCTGTTACTTGCTGTGCTTCCAGCTTAAGGTCTGGATAATTGATATCTGTAATCAGATTGTTATCTGTTCTCAATGGGTTTCCAAGCGAATCAAGAACTTGTTTCAAGGTTGTCACATTGTTATCGTTTTTTACTCTAATAGGCTCTGGAAATTCTCCACAGAGGTAGCGTTCCCTATTTGTAGGAGCTCCAAAATATTTTGCATTATATTTTCCCGATGCACCATCATGAGGTCTTAAAACAAAATCGCCTTCAAGTCCTAAGTCAGCAGCAGAATACTCTTCTTTAATATACTGCTTTACCGCTGGCACATTTTCCAGTATCCAATATTTTAAGACTGATTCTTGTTTGAATTTTTTACGGGCGATTATTCTTAAGTAGGCTTCAATTAGCTGAATACCAATTGATTTATCAGCATTTCCAGACTTATTGGAATAGGAAAATGACTGACACGGTGGCGATCCGATAATAACCTCACTATCAGGCACTAACGCTTCAAATTCGTCATCTGGAAGTTCAGATATCCGAATAACATCGTCTTGTATTACATTGACACCGGGCTTATTACCTTTGTATGTTTTTACGGCAGGCCCCCATTTATCGACAGCAAATACTATTTCAAATCCGGCTTGACGGAATCCCTCTGAAAAGCCACCGCCGCCACAGAAAAAATCAGCAACTCTCATTTCATAGACCTCTTTGTCTTTATCTTTAACTCAATTCTTAATCATTGGGTTGTTTTCTATATTTTTTACTCTTTATTCGAGCGTCAACCGGCTTTTTCGCATCTTCAGGTATCAACCACATATTTCCGGCTTGTTAAACATTTGGGATACGCCCCTCAGCACAAAGTGTTCCTATTCTCCTAGCTGAGGTATTCTATTTTTTACTAATCTCTGTTGTAGAGACATATTTCATCTAAACATCCTCCGTCAAAACCACAGTATAATAGGATACAACTATTCATTTATATCATATTCCACAACCGGAATAATATCAAGATGGCAAATGTCACAAATCGACATAGAATTAAGTTTTTTCGCATCTTTCCTGGTCAAAGGATGAGCAGGCGAAATGTGAGTTCATACTTATTTGGCAAACCTGCTAACAAGTGTCAATAGGCCGAAAAAAATCAGCAAAAAAAAAATTATTGCCGGGTGCAGTTAAGCATCTGGCAACTTTAATGGGCCGACAGCACCACTTGCCAGCTGAAAATCATCATAATAGTCCATCAGAAATCATCAACAGGAATCAGAAGATGACTGAGAACGCAGAAATTCAGTAACACGAGTGCAATAGACCCGTAGGAACTTGGCACTTCCTGCGACGGTATGAACGTAATAATGCTTTCCCTCGGAACGCTTTTTGTCCATGACGCAGTAAACAGCATTTTTGTTCTGTTTTTCAGTCGCGGCCTTTTCTGCTTTCGGCGGACGACCACGGCGCAGCTTTTTCGACTCCTCCGTATTGGTGGGCTGCGGTGTTTCTCCAGGAACTGCCACCTCCGGCATTTCGGGAGTTTCCGCCTTTTCGACTTCGGTGCAGGTGTTCTGTCTCTTTTCCACCATAAGTTCATTGATTTTGTCAAAGGACACAACCACATCGCTGGGCTCAGGTATGGCAGGCCCGGTCTGTTCCTGCTGGGGCTCA
>ERZ773269.3491-NODE-3491-length-10298-cov-3.951089_pt1 | contig 10298 bp, 9 predicted proteins | sample MGYA00511958_ERZ773269 | MGnify/ENA primary metagenome ERZ773269 (study PRJEB29015, sample SAMEA2737761) | human gut metagenome | biome: human gut; feature: human-associated habitat; material: faeces | place: China | collected 2012 ... | reverse complement strand
AAGAAGACTCGTCTGGAAGATACTTTCGGTGTTAATATGCTGGCAGTTGCAGATGGACGTCCGGAAACACTCAGCCTGAAACAGATCATCGAGTATCATGTGGATTTCGTCTTTGAGATCACCACAAGAAAATATCATACACTTCTGGACAAAGAACTGGAAAAACAGGAAGTGCAGGAAGGACTGATCAAAGCCTGTGATGTTATTGACCTGATCATTGAGATCCTTCGTGGAAGCAAGAACCGTGAGCAGGTAAAGAAATGTCTGGTCGAAGGTATTACAGAGGGCATCAGGTTTAAATCAAAAGCAAGTGAAAAGGCGGCTGCGAAACTTTTGTTTACAGAAAGACAGGCAAATGCGATTCTGGATATGCGTCTGTATAAACTGATTGGTCTGGAAATCGAAGCGCTGCAGGCAGAATACCAGGAGACGATGAAAAATACCGCTCTTTATAAAGATATTCTGGAAAACTATGATTCCATGGCGGCAGTGATCATCAAAGACATGGATGAGATCAAGAAAGAATATGGAAGAAAACGCCGTACGGCAGTCGAGAATGCAGAGGAAGCCTTTTACGAAGAGAAGAAGATGGAAGAGATGGAAGTCTGCTTCCTGATGGATCGCTTCGGCTATATGAAACTGATCGACCAAAATGCGTACGAACGAAATAAAGAAGCAATTCACAACGAAAGCAAATATGTCTTCAATTGTATGAATACAGATAAGATCTGTATCTTTACAGACAAAGGCAAGATGCATACGATCAAGGCGGCAGATATTCCACTGGTACGCTTCAGAGACAAAGGTACTCCGGCAGATAACTTAAGTAATTACAACAGTGCAGAAGAACGGATGCTGTATGTGGCACCGGTCGGACAGATCCGCACAGACCGCCTGCTGTTTGTGACAAAGTCATCTATGTGCAAACTGGTAGAGGGCGCTGAGTTTGATGTGGCGAAACGTACAATCGCATCGACGAAACTTGCAGAAGATGATGAACTGATCTTTATAGGCGGTTCAGCGGAAATGGAGCAGATCGTATTACAGAGTCATGGCGGATGCTTCCTGCGTTTCCTGAAACAGGAGATTTCCATTATGAAAAAGACGGCCATTGGTGTGCGTGGAATGAAACTTGCCGGCGATGACTATCTGGAACATGCATATCTTCTGGCGGGACATCAGGAATATACGATCACTTATCATGACAAAGAATATTCCCTGAACAAAGTGCGTCTGGCAAAACGTGATACAAAGGGTGTAAAGCCCAGAATATAAAAAACTCCTTGCTTTTCATCAGTGATGGTGATATGATAGGGATAACATGATAACGGATAAACAAGAGAGTGGGCTTCGGTCCACTCTTTTTGCGAGATAATCCGGATGTGCGAAAGGCAGGTGTAAAAATGAGCAGACGGGATGAATATGAACAGAAAGCAGAAGCTTTGCTTTTACCGATCGTAGAGCGAGAGGGATTCGAGCTTGTAGATGTAGAATACGTAAAAGAAGCAGGTAACTGGTATCTTCGCGGATACATTGACAAACCGGGCGGAATCACGGTCAATGACTGTGAGGCAGTCAGCAGGGCATTCAGCGACAAACTGGATGAAAACGATTTTATTGAAGACAGTTATATTATGGAAATCAGTTCGCCGGGTCTTGACAGACCACTGAAAAAAGAAAAGGATTTTGCCAGAAGCATGGGCAAACTGGTAGAGATCCGTACCTATCGTCCGATAGAGAAACAAAAGGAATTCTGCGGGATTTTAAACGCATATGATGATAACAGTGTGACCATTTTGGAGGAGGACGGAACAGAGCGCGTCTTCCAGAAAAGCGATATTGCATTGATCCGTTTAGCATTTGATTTCTAAACAGACGCAGATACAGGAGGAAAAGAGAAAAATGAATACAGAATTAATGGAGGCCCTTGAAGTTCTTGAGAAAGAGAAGAATATCAGCAAAGATACCCTGCTTGAGGCAATTGAGCAGTCGCTGATCCAGGCCTGTAAAAACCATTTTGGCAAAGCAGATAATGTAAAGGTAAGCATTAACGCCCAGACTGGTGATTTCAAAGTCGTAGCAGAGAAAACCGTTGTTGATCTGGTACAGGATCCGATCATGGAGATCGCCCTTTCCGATGCAAAACGTGCAGACTCCCGCTATGAACTCGGCGATATCGTTCCGGTAGAAATCAAATCCAAAGAGTTCGGCCGTATTGCAACCCAGAATGCCAAAAACGTCATTCTTCAGAAGATCCGTGAGGAAGAGCGTAAAGTTCTGTTTGATCAGTACTTCGAGAAAGAGCACGATGTGGTTACCGGTGTGGTACAGCGCTATGTAGGACGCAACGTCAGCATCAACCTCGGTAAAGTAGACGCTCTGCTGACCGAGAACGAGCAGGTCAAAGGCGAGAAATTTGAGCCGACCCAGCGTGTGAAAGTATACGTTCTGGAAGTAAAGAATACAACCAAGGGACCGAAAGTCATGGTATCCCGTACCCATCCGGAACTCGTAAAACGTCTCTTTGAGTCTGAGGTTTCCGAGGTTGCAGAAGGCATCGTAGAGATCAAGAGCATTGCCCGTGAGGCAGGAAGCCGTACGAAAATGGCAGTATGGTCCAACGATCCGAACGTCGATGCAGTCGGCGCATGCGTCGGTATGAACGGAAGCCGTGTCAACGCGGTTGTCAATGAGCTGAACGGAGAGAAGATCGACATCATTACATGGGATGAGAACCCGGCACTCCTGATCGAGAACGCACTGAGCCCGGCAAAAGTTATCTCCGTTATGGCAGATCCGGATGAGAAGACCGCAAAAGTAATCGTTCCGGATTACCAGCTTTCCCTTGCCATCGGTAAAGAGGGACAGAACGCAAGACTTGCCGCACGTCTGACCGGATTCAAGATCGACATTAAGAGCGAGACCCAGGCACGCGAGGCAGGAGACTTCGACTACGTAGAAGAAGAGGAATACGAGGAAGAGGACAATTACGATGAGTCCGCAGCAGAGGAGGAAACCATCTCTGCAGAAGAAAACTTCGACGAGAATGATGTAGAAACAGCAGAGAAAGCCGGAGACGAAGAGTAATTAAAATAAAAACAAAGGCGGGATGAGCATTTGAGTACAGTTCGTAAAGTGCCGCTGCGTAAATGCATTGGCTGCAATGAAATGAAAAACAAAAAAGAAATGATCCGCGTGGTGAAAACCACCGAAGGAACGATTGTTCCGGACACAACCGGAAGAATGAACGGACGCGGTGCTTATGTCTGCTCTCTGGAATGTCTGGGGAATGCAATGAAAAACAAAGGACTTTCCCGTTCTCTGAAGGCAGAAATTCCATCAGAGGTTTATGAGCAGTTAAAGGAGGCATTTGCGAAGATTGAACAGTCAAAGTAAAGGATTATCCATGCTGGGCCTTGCCATGAAGGCGGGTAAGGTATCGAGCGGCGAATTTGCGACCGAGCAGGCCGTAAAGAGCGGCAGCGCATACCTTGTCATTCTGGCGGAAACGGCGTCGGCCAATACACAGAAGAAATTTCGCAATATGTGTGCATACTATAAAGTGCCATGCATTCTTTTTGGGGACAAAGAGCAGCTTGGAAGAGCCATCGGAAGAGAATACCGTTCTTCCCTTGCCGTATGTGAAGCGCATTTTGCAGAAAAAATAGCAGCATTGTTGGCAGAAGCGTAAGGCGTAAGGCCGGAAAGGTCGGTGGATGGATGCAGGAAACACGAAAACCGCAGAAAGAGGAGAAAAGATCATTGGAAAAGAAAGATACAGAAAATATGGAAATGAAGAAACCGGAAGAGCAGGCAAAACCGAAGAAAAAGAAAATTATTTCCGTTGTGCGTCCGCAGAACGCAACAAGTAAAGAAGCAAAAGAGTTCACAAAGAACCAGGGACAGAAAAAAGACCGTCCGTCCCGCGGAAACGGCCGTCCGGAAGGAAACCGCAATGGAAACGGAAGAAGCGAGGACCGTCCGAACCGTGGAAACGGAAACGGCGGAAATGGAGATCGTCCGAACCGCAATGGAGACCGTCCGCAGGGAGAGCGCCGCTTCAACAATAACGGAGACCGCCCGAACCGCAGCGGAGACCGTCCGCAGGGAGAACGCCGCTTCGGCGGAAACAATGGAGACCGCCCGAACCGCAGCGGAGACCGTCCGGGAGGAGACCGCAATAACGGCGGAAGAAGTGGAAACGGTGAGAGAAGCGGAAGACCATTCGGTGAGCGTTCCGCACGTCCAAACGGAGGCAGACCGGGAAATAATGGCGGAAGACCGTTCGCAGGAAAGGATGATGATTCCCAGAATCAGAACCGCCGTCCGGGAGGAGACCGCCGCAGAACCGAGCATAAGAGCTCTGCAGGCGATACAATGAGCCTTGGCATCAAGAAGCCAGGCCGTGATACAGGAAGAAAAGAAAAAGACAAAAACAAAGATTCTTTAAGAGAAAATAAATTCAGTGAAGACAGAGGAAGAGGCGGAAACCGTCCGAACCAGGGACATCATCAGCAGTCCAGACTCCCGAAAGCGCTCCAGAAACCGGTCAACAAACCGAAACAGGAAGCACCGAAGGATGAGGTAAAGGAGATTACCCTGCCGGAGAAAATGACCATCCGCGAGCTGGCTGAGAAGATGAAAATGCAGCCGGCAGTCATCGTAAAGAAACTGTTCATGGAAGGAACGATGGTTACCGTAAACCATGAGATCGATTTCGAAAAAGCACAGGAAATCGCGCTTGATTATAACATCATCGCTGAGCCGGAAGAGAAAGTCGATGTGATCGAAGAGCTCTTAAAAGAGGACGAAGAGGATGAAAAAGACATGGTTCCGCGTCCGCCGGTAGTCTGCGTTATGGGACACGTTGACCACGGTAAAACATCTCTTCTGGACTGCATCCGGAACACCCATGTCACCGACCGCGAGGCTGGCGGTATTACCCAGCACATCGGTGCATACACCGTTTCGATCAACAAACAGAAGATTACGTTCCTCGATACCCCGGGACATGAGGCATTCACCGCTATGCGTATGCGTGGAGCCAATGCAACGGATATCGCCATTCTCGTTGTCGCAGCAGACGACGGTGTGATGCCGCAGACCGTTGAGGCAATCAACCATGCAAAAGCAGCCGGCGTTGAGATCATCGTTGCGATCAATAAGATCGATAAACCAGGCGCAAACGTAGAGCGTGTAAAACAGGAGCTCTCCGAGTACGAACTGATTCCGGAGGACTGGGGCGGAAGCACCGTATTCGTTCCGGTATCTGCAAAGAACAACGAAGGTATCGACGATCTGCTGGAGATGATCCTTCTGACTTCCGAAGTGCTCGAGCTGAAAGCAAACCCGAACCGGAAAGCAAGAGGTCTTGTCATCGAGGCTGAGCTGGATAAAGGAAAAGGACCGGTTGCTACCATTCTGGTACAGAAAGGTACCCTGCATGTCGGCGATTACATCGCAGCAGGCGCATGCTCCGGTAAAGTCCGTGCGATGATGGATGATAAGGGACGCCGCGTCAAAGAGGCAGGCCCGTCTACTCCGGTTGAGATTCTCGGACTTTCCGATGTTCCGAACGCAGGAGAGATCCTCGTTCAGACCGATAACGATAAAGAAGCAAAGAACTTCGCAGCAACCTTCGTGGCAGAGAACAAGAAGAACCTGCTTGAGGAGACAAAAGCGAAGATGTCCCTGGATGATCTGTTCAACCAGATTCAGGAGGGTAACTTAAAAGAACTGGCACTTGTTGTCAAAGCCGATGTACAGGGATCTGTAGAGGCTGTAAAACAGAGTCTTGTCAAACTCTCCAACGAGGAAGTTGCCGTACGCGTCATCCACGGCGGTGTTGGTGCGATCAACGAGTCCGACGTTATGCTGGCAACCGCATCTTCCGCCATCATTATCGGATTTAACGTACGCCCGGATGCGAACGCAAAATCCATGGCAGAGCAGAACGGCGTAGACATCCGTCTGTACCGTGTCATCTACCAGGCAATTGAGGATGTTGAGGCAGCCATGAAGGGTATGCTTGAGCCGGTTTACGAAGAGAAAGTTATCGGCCATGCCGAGGTACGTCAGCTCTTCAAGGCATCCGGTGTCGGAACGATCGCCGGAAGCTATGTACTGGACGGAACGTTCCAGAGAGGCTGCAAAGTTCGAATCAGCCGCGAAGGAAACCAGATCTTCGAAGGAAATCTGGCATCCCTCAAACGTTTCAAAGACGATGTCAAAGAAGTGCGCTCCGGCTATGAGTGCGGTCTTGTATTTGAAGGATTCAACGATCTTCAGGAGTTCGATCAGGTCGAGGCTTATATCATGGTAGAAGTGCCGAGATAGAAATGAGGAATTAAGTTGAGAAAAAACAGTATTAAAAACACCAGGATCAACGGGGAAGTACAGAAAGAGCTTTCCAACATCATCCGGAACGAGATCAAGGATCCGCGCATCGGAATGATGACCTCTGTCACAGCGGCAGAGGTAGCGCCGGATCTGAAGACGTGTAAAGTATATATCAGTGTGTTTGGCGATGATGAGGCGAAGAAAGAAACCATCCGCGGCTTAAAGAGCGCGGAGGGCTTCATCCGCCGTATGCTGGCCAAGACCATTAACCTCCGCAATACACCGGAGCTGACCTTTGTCCTGGATGAGTCGATTGAATATGGCGTTACGATGTCGAAACTGATTGATGAAGTAACACACAAAGAAGACAAAAAGGATGAGGAAAATGAAGAAAATTGATGAAATTCTAAACGGAGTCTCCTGCATGGCCATCGCCGGACACGTTCGTCCGGACGGTGACTGCATCGGTTCCTGCCTGGGATTATACCAGTATCTTCGCGACAATCGGCCGGAGATTCAGGCAGATGTCTATCTTGAGGATCCACGGCCGGAATTTTCCTATCTTCCGGGTTTTTCTGAGGTAAAGACAAGCTGTGAAGAGAAAGCGTACGACCTTGTGGTCCTTCTGGATGTATCCAGCGAGGAGCGCATCGGCGTTGCCGCACCGCTTCTTGCAAAAGCGGGAAAGACGATCTGCATCGATCACCATGTGACGAATACAGAATATTGCGAAATCAATCACGTAGAGCCGGATGCAAGCTCTGCCTGCGAGGTGCTGTTTGGGCTTCTGGAGGAAGAAAAGATCTCCGAGCCGTGCGCCGAGGCGCTGTACACCGGTATTGTGACCGATTCCGGCGTATTCCAGTACAGCAGCACCTCTCCGCACACGATGCGGGTTGCGGCCGCTCTGATGGAAAAGGGAGTTCCGTTTACCAGAATCATCGAGGATGCATTCTTCAAGAAAACATACGTACAGAACCAGATTATGGGACGCACGCTGACAGAGAGCATCATGCTTCTCGACAAGCAGTGTATTGTCGGTATCGTGCGGAAGAAGATCATGGACTTCTATGGCCTGACATCGGGAGATATGGACGGCATTGTCAGCCAGTTAAAAAATACAGAAGGCGTTCACGTAGCGATCTTCCTGTATGAGCTGGAGCCGCAGGTCTTCAAAGTAAGCCTCCGCTCCGACGAGCTGGTTGATGTGAGCAAAATCGCAGCCGTATTCGGCGGCGGCGGCCATATCCGTGCGGCTGGCTGCACGATGTCAGGTTCTCCGTATGATGTAATCAACAATCTGACTCTGTATATCGAAAAACAGCTTCTTGCAGAAGAGGAAGAAGAGACGACAGAGGAAGAAGCATAAACAGGAAACAGCCGGGCGCAGAAAATATATCCACGCCCGGTTTTCTTGTGAAAAAGAGGGAGACAAAACAACATGATAAACGGAGTTCTGAACGTATGGAAAGAGGCGGGATTTACGTCGCATGACGTGGTTGCGAAGCTGCGCGGCATCCTGCACCAGAAAAAAATCGGCCACACCGGAACCCTAGACCCGGATGCGACGGGCGTGCTTCCGGTCTGCCTTGGAAAGGGAACGCGTCTCTGCGATATGCTGACCGATGAAACGAAGACGTATGAAGCGCTGCTTCACCTTGGAATCGCAACGGATACGCAGGACATGAGCGGAACCGTGACAGCAGAAGCGCCAGTGACCGTGACGGAAGAAGAGGTGCGGGACTGCATCGCCTCGTTTGTCGGGGAGCAGCAGCAGGTGCCGCCGATGTATTCCGCGCTGAAGGTTAATGGAAAGAAACTCTACGAGCTGGCGCGGGAAGGCATCGAGATCGAGCGGAAGGCCCGCACGGTGCACTTTTACGAGATCAGCATTCTGGAAATGAAGCTTCCGCTGGTGCGCATGGAGGTAACGTGTTCGAAGGGAACGTATATCCGCACCCTGTGCCACGATATCGGCGAAAAACTGGGCTGCCACGGATGTATGGAGCAGCTGATCCGCACGAGAGTCGGCCAGTTTGACCGAAACGGAGCGCACACGCTTGACGAGATCGCAGCGATTGTCGGTGAGGGCCGCCTTTCGGAGATCCTCGTGCCGGTCGATGAAATGTTTGCCGCGCTGCGCAGCTTTGCGACAGCGGACGATCATGCGAAAAAGCTTGCGGAAAACGGAAATCCGCTGAAACCGGCGCAGATCCGCGAAATCGGGGAAACTGCTTCCGGCGGGGACTTCGCAGAAGACGAGGAGTTCCGCCTTTATCTCGATGGCGGAACGTTTGTCGGTATTTATCAATACAGACCATCACAAAACTTAACCAGACCGGTCAAGTTATTTCTGGAGAGAACATGAGATATCTAACAAAAACACTGGATTTTGACAGCAGAGGGGACAGCGTTGTAACCCTGGGAAAATTTGACGGCCTCCACCGGGGGCATATGCTTCTGATCCGTCGTGTCCTTGCAATCGGCAGAACGGAAGGACTGGAAACGGTTGTGTTTACGTTTGACGTGCCGCCGCAGTCGAAAGTGCAGCATGTCAAGCCGCATCAGCTGCTGACGAATGAGGAGAGAAGAGCCCGCCTCGAACAGCTTGGCATGGACTGCCTTGTGGAATGCCCGTTTGTGGATGAAGTGATGCACATGACGCCGGAAGCCTTTATCAAAGAGATTCTGGTGGATAAGCTGCACGCGAAAAAAGTTGTTGTGGGAAAGGATTTCGGTTTTGGCTACAAGAGAAGCGGCACAGCCGAAATGCTGAAAGAAATGGGCCCGTCCCTTGGTTTTGAAACCGAGATCATCGAAAAAGCAGAGGAAAACGGCCGCGAGATCAGCAGCACCTGGGCACGGGAAGAGCTGGAACAGGGCAATATGGAAGCCGTGAGCGGTCTGCTCGGCTACGATTACGCGGTTCACGGCGAGATTGTCCACGGTCATGCACTCGGCAGAACGATCGGCGTGCCGACCATCAATCAGATCCCGCCGGCAGAAAAGCTGCTTCCGCCGTTCGGCGTCTACGTTTCCGAGGTGAAAATCGAAGGAAAAATTTATTACGGTATCACAAACATCGGTGTTAAGCCGACGGTACAGGAAAAATTTACCGGCGTGGAGACGAATCTTTTTGACTGCAGCGAGGATCTCTATGGAAAGCAGGCGGAGGTTTCTCTGTTAAAATTCCTGCGCCCGGAGCAGAAATTTGCTTCGATCGACGCGCTGAAAAACCAGCTCGATCATGATGTTGCGGCAGGGAAAAAATATGTAGAAAAAAAGTTCGCTCAGCAGTGAAACACTTGCTGTTTCGCTGCGTAAGAAAGTGATTCAGGTGTGAGCAGCTCTCCTTTTGCGAAGCAAAACTTAAAATGAGAGCTGCGAAAGTTACAGTTCGGAGAACTGTAACTACGTGAAAATTCATCGCGAAAACATCTGATTTTAGTATTTACAATTCGAAAAGCGTATGCTATACTAATCGAGTATGCGGGACAAAAAAGATCCCCGGACCCTGATTCAGAGGCAGGACACTCCGACCACTTCTTAGTCAGCGGTGCAATCAAAATAACAGGAGGAATTTAAAATGATTTCGAAAGAAAAAAAACAGGCAATCATCAAAGAGTATGCAAGAACTGAGGGAGATACAGGATCACCGGAAGTACAGGTAGCTGTTCTTACCGCAAGAATCGAGGAGCTCACTGAGCATCTGAAAGTTCACCACAAAGATCATCACTCCAGAAGAGGTCTTCTGAAAATGGTAGGTCAGAGACGTGGTCTTCTTGACTACTTAAAGAAAACTGATATTGAAAGATACCGTGCTTTAATCGAGAAGTTAGGAATCAGAAAATAATCAGCTTGGAACAACGGGCGGGATACATTTTCCGCCCGTTTCTTTGCTTGTAAGATCAAAGACGCAAACGACATGGAGCCATTCTGAGCTGCATTGCATCCGTAAG
>ERZ773269.3489-NODE-3489-length-10300-cov-27.741044_pt1 | contig 10300 bp, 10 predicted proteins | sample MGYA00511958_ERZ773269 | MGnify/ENA primary metagenome ERZ773269 (study PRJEB29015, sample SAMEA2737761) | human gut metagenome | biome: human gut; feature: human-associated habitat; material: faeces | place: China | collected 2012 ... | reverse complement strand
CTATTGTAGCTCCTGAGGCACCGATTCGTGAGCAGTTTTACCATGAGATTGACTTTATGCACCGCAAGTGGCCGGAAGTTCAGAAATATCTGGTTTATTTTCAAAACTTTACGAATACCCACGCGCCACTTGAGGTTATTAAGGAACGCTATGAACAGGCTATCAATGAGCCTGGTGTTGTTGGGATTAATATCGGTACTCGCCCAGACTGTTTGCCAGACGATGTGATTGATTATCTGGCAGAACTCACAGAACGAATGCATGTAACGGTTGAACTTGGCTTGCAGACGACTTATGAAGAAACGTCAGAGCTTATTAACCGAGCACACAGCTATGAACTCTATGTGGAGACGGTTAAGCGTGTACGTGAGCGTGCGCCAAAGGCTGAAATTGTATCGCACCTGATTAATGGGCTACCAGGAGAAAACCACGAGATGATGGTGGAAAATGTCCGCCGTTGTGTGACGGATAATGACATTCAAGGAATTAAGCTCCATTTGCTCCATCTGATGACCAATACGCGTATGCAAAGAGATTACCACGAGGGGCGTCTTAAATTGCTGAGTCAGGAAGAGTATGTGTCTATCATCTGTGACCAGTTGGAAATCATCCCTAAGGATATCGTCATTCACCGCATCACCGGCGATGCCCCACGAGATATGTTAATTGGCCCTATGTGGAGCCTTAACAAATGGGAAGTGCTCAACGCCATTGACAGGGAGATGGAACGTCGTGACTCATGGCAAGGGTGTAAAGTAGCTAAGGAAAAGGAGAAAGAAGCATGATGAAACGTCCCATTCAGATGTCTCATGACTTTCTAGCAGAAGTGCTGGACGATGAGAGTATCGCTGTTGATGCGACTATGGGAAACGGTAATGACACAGCCTTTCTGGCTGGCCTTGCCAAGAAGGTCTATGCCTTTGATGTGCAAGAGCAGGCGCTTGAAAAGACCAGTCAACGCTTGTCAGACTTGGGAATTGACAATGCAGAACTCATTTTAGATGGGCATGAAAACCTAGACCGTTATGTCCCGGAACTGGAACCTATTCGAGCAGCTATTTTCAATCTGGGCTATCTGCCATCTGCAGACAAGAGTATCATCACCAAGCCCCATACGACTCTTGAAGCCATTGAGAAGATTCTTGACCGCCTAGGAGTTGGTGGTCGCTTGGCGATTATGATTTACTATGGTCATGATGGTGGCGATATGGAAAAGGATGTGGTTCTTGAGTATGTCATTGGTTTGGACCAACGTGTTTTCACAGCCATGCTTTATCAACCTCTCAATCAAATTAATACCCCGCCTTTTTTGGTGATGTTGGAGAAATTACAATGATTACAGATATTAAAGAAAAATTGGCAGATATGCAGGCCAAATATATAGATAAGCAGAGTGTTGAAGACACCTTGAAAAAGGTTGATAATCGTAAAACGGCGAAAATTAAGAAAAAGTTAGCTAGTCTTGAGGTCGAACGTTGCCATAAACTTTTAGCCAAAGAAGACGTGACTGCCATTGAAAAAAAAATTCACAAGCAAAAAGAACTATTTTCGAACTGTTGTCATAAGGAAGGTTAGGTGGAGCTATGCATTTATCATTAGCTTTGCTAGTTCTTCTTTTTAGCTTAATCTTATCGAACGTTATCAACCGTGTTTTTCCACGTCTTCCTCTACCTTTGATTCAAATTATTTTTGGAGTGGGGATTGGTTTACTTTTCAAAGGTCGTGTTTTTGAGCTTGAAACAGAACTCTTTCTAGCTTTTATCATCGCTCCCTTGCTTTTTCGAGAGGGGGAAGAGAGTGACATTACCAGCATACTACGTAACTGGAAACTGATTCTATTTCTGATTTTCCCAGTCATCTTCGTATCAACATTGGGAATCGGTTATCTGGCTAAGTCCATCCTGCCTGTGTCAGTGCCTCTATCTGCCTGCCTAGCTATTGGAGCAGCCCTTGGACCGACTGATTTTGTGGCCTATTCAGCTATTACCAAACACTTCAGTTTTCCAAAGTGGATTGGTTATATTTTGCAGGGTGAAGGGCTTTTGAACGATGCTTCAGGTCTAGTCGCTTTTCAAGTAGCGGTGACTGCCTTGACGACGGGAGATATTTCGCTCCTTGATGCTAGTTGGAATTTATTCCTTTCCGTTATGGGGGGCTTTCTGGTCGGCCTAATCACGGCCCTTCTTAATCGGCTCTTCTTGACTATCTTGGACAATATGGATGCAGCAGATGTCACAGGGGCCCTCTTACTAGAACTTGTGCTCCCTATTGCCTCTTACTTTGTTGCGGAGGAGATTCATGTCTCGGGCATTATTGCCGTAGTAGTGGCTGGTATTTCTCTAGCCAGCCGTTTCAAAAAAATTACGGTTTTTGATGCCAAATTGGATAGTATTTCTCATACCATTTGGGGAACCGTTACCTTCATGCTAAATGGGATGGTCTTCTTCCTTTTGGGGACGGAATTACCAACCTTGGCCATGCCCGTGCTGCAAAGTAGCACCTACGATAATCTCTGGTTGCTGCTAGCAATCGTACTTTTGACAGCGACCATGTTTGCCATTCGATTTGTCATGATTAGTGCGGTATTTGCTCAAAGAGCCTGGAAAAACAAAAGACCCCTAAAAAGAATTTGGAAGAGTACCACTCTGCTGACCTTTTCTGGGGTTAAGGGAACAGTGTCCATTGCGACGATTCTCTTGCTTCCTCTTGCCAATATGACGACTTCAGAACATAGCCTTCTCCTCTTTACAGTGGCGGGTGTTACCCTTTTAAGCTTTTTAACAGGCATTTTAGTCCTACCAAAATTGGCAACGGGTTCAGCTCATACAACCAACAACTATATGCAGATTGCTATTTTGAATGATGTTGTTGAAGAGCTTGGGAAGGACCTGAAGCGGTCTAAGCATCAAGGTGCTGTTTACGCTACCATTGACAATTATAACCAACGTCTGGAAAACCTTATCTTGGAACAAGAGTCAAATGATGTTAAAGAAGAGTTGGCCAATATCCGTGTCATGATTATGGAGATTGAGAGTGAAGGGTTAGAGTATGCCTACAAGAAGGGGAAACTTTCAGAACTCGAATACAATCTCTATCAGCGTTACATCAAGGGCTTGGAGCGTCGTATTAACCGCGGTTTCGTCTCCAGTCTCTCCTATGCCTTCGTTGTCTTTTTGCGAGGCCTACGTAGGCTCCTACACCTTGCCTTTACCTTTAAATTTCATCTTGGCAAGGAGGAGACGTTACGAGCTCCTCGTTTAACAGAGGAAAATCGTGACCATATGGCTGAGCTTTATTTGACAAATACTGAGCAAGTATTGGAAGCCCTGAGTAATCTGGAAGGTGTCTATCACTCCGAACTATTGTCTTATCTAAAGCGTGGCCGTTTACAAGAGGCTGAGATTATCCAGTCAGGAGCCTTTGTTGAACGGGTTATCACCCACCTTAGTCCTGACAATATCGACGAGATGTTGCGAGGCTACTATTTGGAACGTAAAGTGATTAACGAATATGAACAAGATGAGTTAATCTCTAGCCGCTACGCCAAACAGCTTCGTAAGGAGGTCAATACTTTGGAGGATTATTCTCTCAAAGAGACCAGCAATACCTTGACCTATGATATGATTAATCTAGCCCGAGGGCGAGCTTAAGCAGGCGTTTAGAGTATACAGTTTGTAGTTAAATGAGCAAAAAAGTCAATTTTTTAGAAAAAATATTGACTTTTTGTTTGTTGGGGGGAGGATAATTTCAGTGAAAAATTCATTTTTCTAAAAATTTTATGAGAATGTTCCGATGGAGGATTTATTTTGTCTATTAATAAGTTGTCTAAATATGGTATTGTTTTGGTTGCAGCTGTTACAGTTGCGACTGTAGTATAGTTCCAATTCGATCAGTCGTCTTCAAAAGTGTATGCCGATGAAATTGCTAGTACGGCGCCAAAAACGAGTGAAGCTCCAAGCACAATACCTGCTACTAGCGAAAACGTTAGTACAATGCCAATGACGCAACCAAACGTTACACAAACATCAGAAGCAGAAAACGTCGTAGCATCCGCTGAAACAGCTGTTGCTACAGCCACTGAACTAGTCTCAATCGCAGAAGCAGACGTTGCATCAAGCACTCAAGCACTTGATCAAGCAAATAACACTGTTACGACCGCAGAATCCGTGTCAACAGCTGCCGATATCGAAACAGGAAACGCAGATACTGTCGTAGACAACGCTGCTGAACATTCTATGGACTTAGCTATGATTTCGTCTACACAGTCTCATGATGAAGGTGTGACTCCAGCTACTGATGGGAAATTGGTAGGTCATAATTTACCAAATACAGGAGATACAAACGCTAAGGTTGGTATCTTAGGTATGACTTTTGTAGGCCTTGGTTTGACAAGTTTAGTTTACAAAGGTCGTCACAGACGTTCAAAATGGATAAGTGCTAATAGTTAAGTTAATAGTAAGACTATAGGTGGAAAAAAACGAGAAATCTGTTCTTACATAATCGGATTCCTCGTTTTTTAATGTCTCTCTTTATCTGTATCGTGATTTGGAAAAAGAAATCCCAGACCAATGCATGTTCAAATTCCTGCAACAATCAAGATGCTATTTGATATAGGGAGCAAGTCATAGATTGCATTAGCAATCATTACACTAATCAAAGAACTCATGAGGCTAGATTTATAATCTTTTTTGATAAGATTTTATATTGCAAAGAAAGCAAAAGAGCAACTGGAAATAGTGGCCAAAGGGGCACCTCTATTTTGGAGAGGCCAATAATACTGTATATGATAACTGTTATTGCTGTACCGATTAATCCAAAACCTATTACTTTAGTCATGTTTTTACCTCGTTTTCTATGTCTGAAAGTTTTTTTGTTTTAACACCTACTAATTTATCAAAAGGGTAGCTCTCGAACAATGTTAGATGTCTATGTGGTTAATTCTAAAATTGATTCGGTCAAAAAAGGACAGTTTTGACCGAATCATAAAAGTCAAAAGATTTTATCACATGGTGAAATTTCTGACAAAAGTCTTCTATAGAACAGCTTGTCGTTCCAGCCTTGATTTTGTATGGTGTATCTCAAAAAAGAGGAGTAGTGATAAAACAACAAGTCCCCCAGTCTATGGTCTGAGGGACTTGTTTCTTTGATGTTGTTCATAAATAGTGATTGATTTTTAGAAAAGAGGGTTAATGTAAAAACGATGGTCGTCAATTGGAATAATTTGAACAGGACTTTGGTAGAAATCAGCCAAGACTTCCGGTGTGATGATGTCATTTTTAGCTCCTTGAGCCACAATTTTTCCTTGGCGGAGCAGAAGGATGTGGTCCATGTTTTCAGTGATTTCCTCAGCATGGTGGGTGACATAAAGGACCAGTGGAGCATGAGGAAGTGAAGTGATGCGATCAATCTGACGTAAGAGTTTTTCACGAGCAAAGAGGTCTAAGCCAACAGTCGCTTCGTCTAGGATAATGATGTCAGGGTCTTCCATAAGGCTACGAGCAATCAAACAAATTTGTTTTTCCCCTTGAGAGAGGCTGTGGTATTTACGACCTATCAACTCCCCAGCGCCAAGTGAGGTCAGCATATCCTTGGCTTCTTGCAACTCCTTATCCCCATATGCCTTGTAGAGGATTGAACTCTTGTATTTACCAGTAAGGACGATTTTTTCAGCGGTCATATGCTTAGGCAGACGCTCAGTGATAAAGGAACTTACAATACCAATCTGTTTGCGAAGACCTGTGATATCGCCATTACCAAAGCTATAGCCAAGTATCTCAGCTTTCCCTTCACTTGGGAAAAAATCAGAGGTCAAAAGACGTAGGAGAGTGGATTTTCCAGCACCATTAAGACCTAGAATAGCCCAGGTTTGCCCTTTCTCCACTGTCCAGTTTAAGTTGGACAAGAGTGTTTTTCCTTGGCGAATCAAACTGACATTTTCTAAGCGTATAAGTGACATAAGTCTCTCCTTTGATGACAAATTACTCTAATTATAGCATAAAATAGGAACTATATTGGGAAAATGTGATATAATGGAAGCCAGAATTTTTTTAGAGGAGAAGAAAAAATGGAAGACTCTAGTGGTCAGTCCTTATTATTTCAATTTATTTTACTACTAATTTTAACCTTACTTACGGCCTTTTTCTCAGCGTCTGAGATGGCCATAGTATCACTCAATCGCTCTCGTGTCGAGCAAAAGGCAGAAGAGGGAGACAAGAAATTTATTCGCCTACTCAAGGTTCTTGAAAATCCTAATAACTTCTTATCAACCATTCAAGTTGGTATTACCTTTATTAGTCTCTTACAAGGGGCCAGTCTTTCTGCTTCGTTAGGAGCAGTCATAGCGACTTGGTTTGGTCACGTAGCCTGGGCTAAAACAGCAGGTAGCGTGGTATCTTTGGTGGTCTTGACTTACATTTCTATCGTTTTTGGTGAGCTTTATCCTAAGCGTATTGCCATGAACCTTAAGGAAAATCTGGCCATCTACTCAGCACCTGTCATTATTGTAACTGGTAAGATTGTCAGTCCCTTTGTATGGATTCTTTCGGCATCAACCAACCTTTTGTCTCGTTTGACACCTATGACTTTTGATGATGCGGATGAGCAGATGACACGTGATGAGATTGAGTACATGTTGACCAAGAGTGATGAAACACTTGAAGCTGAAGAAATCGAAATGCTTCAAGGTGTCTTCTCTCTTGATGAATTGATGGCGCGTGAAGTCATGGTTCCTCGTACAGATGCCTTCATGATTGATATTGAAGACAACACTCAGGAAAATATCCAAGCCATTCTTAAGCAAAGCTTCTCTCGTATCCCTGTCTACGAAGATGATAAGGATAAGATTATCGGTGTAATCCATACTAAAAACCTCCTTCAAGCAGGTTATGAGCTCGGTTTTGAGAATGTTAAGCTTCGTCGCATCATGAATGAGCCCCTCTTTGTTCCAGAAACTATCTTCGTAGATGATCTCTTGGCAGCCTTTCGTAATACCAACAATCAAATGGCTATCTTGCTTGATGAATATGGTGGTGTGGCTGGTCTAGTGACCTTCGAAGATCTTCTGGAAGAAATCGTCGGTGAGATTGATGACGAAACAGATAAAGCTAGTGTAGAAGTTCGTGAAATTGGAGAAAATACCTATATTGTTGAGGGAGTTATGACCCTTAATGACTTCAATGAATACTTCAACACTGAACTTGAGAGTGATGATGTTGATACTATCGCAGGCTATTATTTGACTGGTGTAGGAGCAATTCCCACTCAAGAAGTCAAGGAACATTATGAAGTTATCAACAAGGACAAACATCTTGAATTTATTAACGATAAGGTTAAGGATGGTCGCGTAACCAAACTTAAGGTAATCATCACATCAGCTCCAGAAGAAGCAGGAGAATAGAATTTACCAGCTTTAGATTAGAAAAGACTAGAGCTAAAAAGTAAGATAATGATAATTGAGCGCCTTCTTTCCTTTGAATAGGAAGCGCTTTTTATTATCTTTTTGCTAAATGTTTTTAATAGATGTAATTAGATTAGAAAATGGATGAAAATCGCTATGTTTTTATATTTCAATAAAACATCTAGTTATTATTGTCCTGCGACCTTGTTTTTTGAAGTAATTTAAACAGTTTTTGAAATGATGGTAGATTAAGAATAAAAATAAATAAGATTTTGATTAAAACGCTTCTCTATTTCTTTTTATGACAGAATATAAATTAACTGATAAATGAAAAAGGAAAATTTTAATAGCTTCTAAAAAATCTCTATATTCTATACATAGTAGCTTGCTTTTACTCACCCTTACTCTAGGAGCTTTTCTACCAGTAACTTCTTTTGCAGATGACGGCATTGCGACAAATGATACTGTTCTTACGCAGCCAAAAAATGATACAGATATAAATACAAGTGAGGCCCCTTAATCACCTGAAGTTCCTTCAGTCAACGTTAATGGTCAACCTGTTGTTACTGTGACACCACCAGTTATCACAGCAGCTGGTCAAACAATCGTTTCTACACAAAATAGTCAACTTGTTGTTGCCGATAATGACGGTACAACAAGTCTTGTTGCTCCTGAAGTAAAGGATTCAAAGTGAATGCTGACGGTACATTGACTGGTAAAGATGCCAAAGGTAAAGAAGTCACTCTTCCCAAGACTGGTGAAGCATCAACTGCAATCTTGACATTTGTAGGAACATTCTTCCTTGCTCTTGCAGTTTTATTGGGATTTAAGAAACGTGCCTAATCGTATAGATAATAAAAAAACTGGATTCTTCCAGCTTTTTACTTTTTCTTCTGGTATAGTATAGTTATATTGTAATTTCAGATGTATTATAGTATAACCTTTGCTTGAATTCAGGCAGATATGGAGCATGTTTCCGATAAAAGAGGTATAATAAAATCATGTAAAAAGCGTTTTCAAGGAGGCTGCCATGGCAGATATTGATTACAGTCAGGTGACTGGACTTGTTCATTCAACCGAAAGTTTTGGATCTGTAGATGGTCCTGGTATCCGTTTTATTGTTTTCATGCAAGGCTGTAAGATGCGTTGCCAATATTGTCATAACCCAGATACTTGGGCTATGGAGTCAAATAAGGCTGTTGAACGTACAGTTGAAGATGTCTTAGATGAGGCTCTTCGTTTCCGTCATTTCTGGGGTGAGCATGGTGGTATCACTGTATCAGGTGGTGAGGCCATGCTTCAGATTGATTTTGTCACTGCCCTCTTTACAGAGGCTAAGAAACTAGGAATTCATTGTACGCTTGATACTTGTGGGTTTGTTTACCGCAATACTCCTGAGTATCATGAAGTTGTTGACAAACTTTTGGCTGTGACAGACTTGGTCCTACTTGACATCAAAGAGATTGACCCCGAACAACACAAGTTTGTGACTCGTCAACCTAATAAGAATATTTTGGAATTTGCTCAATATCTGTCTGATAAACAAGTTCCAGTCTGGATTCGCCATGTCTTGGTACCTGGTTTGACAGACTTTGACGAACACTTGGTTAAGCTTGGTGAGTTTGTAAAGACCTTGAAAAATGTCGATAAATTTGAAATTCTTCCCTATCATACAATGGGTGAGTTTAAATGGCGTGAACTTGGCATCCCTTATCCATTGGAAGGTGTCAAACCACCAACTGCAGACCGTGTTAAAAATGCTAAGGCTCTTATGCATACGGAAACCTATCAAGAGTATAAAAATCGTATCGGTGTCAAAACCTTGGATTGAAAAAGAAGCTCTTGACAAGGGCTTTTTAACTTTGCTATTATTTAGGGAGCAATAAATAGCAGGTAAATTATGTTTCGTATTTTAAAATTTGATGATGACTTTGTTTATCTCAGTCATCCTGACGGGCGACTTAAGAAAATAGATCGCACGCTTTTTGATTTTGATATAAAATTAGGAGACCGTATTGACGTCTACCAAGATGGTGACTTAACCGTTGTTACTCCGGCAGAAGTTCAAACGGACTTGAGCTTAGAGGGAGATAAATCGGTTAAATCACACCTCTTGCAAGGAATTTTAGATCTTTTCCTTGAGACTCTTAATATTCACAACAATCATTTGGGTGACTTGAAGAAGATTTTCACGCAATTATTGATTACACTCTTCATGGCTTGGAGCTTGCTAGGTGTTATTCTGGTTGAGATTCTTCTTTTTGCAGAATCGATTATTGTTTTCCTATGGAGACTCTTGGTTCGTCTTATTAAGTGGATGCGTATTAAAGACAACACTAAGGTCTTGATTGATGAGACGCAAAAACGCCATGCTAAGCGTGAACGTCAGAAAGCTCAAAGACGTGAGCAAGAAAGACGTCGTCAGGAAGAACTTGAAGAACGTGAATATCTTCGTGAAACAGAACGTCAAAAGGAACTCATGATTGTTGAAGCTAGCCTTAGTCAGGAAGCGGAGCGTGAGAGTCTTTCAACTAGCCTTGCTTTGGAGCAAGCAGGTGCCTCAAGTCAGTCTGCTAGTGAAGACCTGGCCGAAGAAAGTCAGTCAACTTCAGAGTCAGCAGTGATGTCTGAAGCAGCAAAGTCTGAAAAATAGAACAAAAAAAGAACTGAGAGTTAAAATCTCGGTTCTTTTTTATATGAGAAAAGCACCATAGGTGCTTGTGAGAGGTGACTAAAGTGTTTTTTCAGAGTCACGAACAATGAGCAAGTCAACTTTTGCGTGACGGAGAATGTACTCAGAAGATGAACCAATAAGCAAGCGTTCAAAAGTATTGAGACCAGTGGCACCAACCATAATAAGGTCAACATTTTCCTTATCAGGGATATCAACAGCCAAGAGGCTCT
>ERZ773269.3476-NODE-3476-length-10331-cov-4.810821_pt1 | contig 10331 bp, 14 predicted proteins | sample MGYA00511958_ERZ773269 | MGnify/ENA primary metagenome ERZ773269 (study PRJEB29015, sample SAMEA2737761) | human gut metagenome | biome: human gut; feature: human-associated habitat; material: faeces | place: China | collected 2012 ... | reverse complement strand
AGGGGGCTAAGGCAACCGGCTTCACGATTGATAAGGACTTCATTACGGAGTACCGCGATTTAATGACAAACTTATAGGAGGTATAAAGAATGGCTGATGAACTAAAAATGGTGCACGGCGAGGGCTTGTGGCAAGACAAGTATAACCGCCTCGTTGATACCGTAGAAAAAATGGGGGGGGTAGTAAACGGCCTCCAATGGTCGAGTAGAACAGACTTGGGCATCGTTTTACCTGCTGGGCTTGAGTATTATGACCAGCACTGGTACACGTACGCACAAGTTGGACAGCGCAAGCTAGTTCATCTTCACCTCAGCTTAAAGGTTACGGGTGAGGTCAAAGGAAACATCGTTTTGCCGGACGCGATCAAGCCGTGGGCTCCAGCTCAAGGGCTTGCGGCCGATCACATCTTCTGGTCCTATTGGGGATCTATCGGATTCTACCAGCTTGCAAATCAACGACCGCTGGCGGTCGGAGATGGCTTGCTAGTAGACAAAGTATATGTAATCTAGTCGGGCGTAATGCTCGGCTTTTATAGAAAGGAGTTGGGCATATATGCCTGAATTGCAAACTTTAGCACACGGCGAACAGAACTGGGATAGCAAGGTAAACGCCGCCATTGATTACTTGAATAAGACGGGAGAAAAAGTTGACAATCTTAAATGGACTGAGTCAACCGATGAGGGTATCGTTCTCCTAAACGGCTTTACTGGCTGGGTGAACTACTCCTATTTACAAATTGGAGATAAGAAATTGGTAAACCTGAATGGCGCTCTTAAAGGAAAGCTAGAAAAGGGGAAGAGTGTTGATGTTCTTACCATCCCAGACATTGTTAGGCCGAAAAATGCTATGATACAGCGGACCTACTGGAAGAACGTCATAACTATCATAGATAACAAAATAGTAGCTTATAGTCCAGACGATGATACTAATCCATCGTTCTGGAATGTGATTTTTAATTTTATGTACAAAATTTAAAGGAGGAAACGAAATGAAAGCAGTATATCGTGCTGACGCAGGCAACCGCACCTTAACCAGCTCTGACGTGGTTGCGGACGACTATCAGCTCAAAGACAACGAAACTTTCGAAGACCCAAGCGGTAAGCGGTCACCTGCCAAACTGACAGCAACAGGTGGGCCTTGGATTGACGCTACCGAAGAGGAGCACAAGGTTTACATGGAAGCCCAGCAGAAGGCATGGGCGGCTCAGAACCCTGGTGCTCTGCAACCGCAGGAGCCGGATAAGGGTGACCAGGCTGTCAACCTGCTTGGTCAGCAGATTGCCCAGATGAAGCAACAGCAGAGCACAATGCTCCAGTCTATCAACACTCTCGGACAAATGATTGCCAAGGGCCAAGCTACGAACGCAACGGCACAAGCATAGGAGGTAATTTATTATGGTTGAATTTGTAAAGTTAATGGCAGAACTGAACCAGGACATCAAGCCGTACGTGGTATTCGGTACCATCACTGCTGAACAGTACAAGGAGTTCACTGGCAAGGACTACGTACCAGTAGCAACGCCAGCTGTCTAGTCAGATGACATAGTCGCCAAAGAAATACACAATACATAAATAAGCCTCACCAACTCAGGTGGGGCTTTTATTATGGGCGGCTTTTAGGGAGGAATTTGTATGTATAATCCGTGGAAGTTGACGTTGACTTTAGCAATACTCGTTCTTGTAACTGACGCTATTTTTGTTATAGGATTAATTCATCTTTTGTAAAATGTAGGTGAATTATATGTTTAATGTCATGATGTCAAATAGTGATTTGTTCGACAAACTATATCAAGAAATTAATCGGCAAAACACATTCTATTTTTGGTATATTAGTGCTCTTTTAGTTATTATCGGTTTAGTATTGGGATTTTTCGGTGTTCTGCAATGGCGACTTTCCGATAAGCAAATTCAACGAATGAAAGACGACTCTCTCAAAGAAGTGAAAAAGTCCTATATAGACGTTCTCGATGGTAGAATCTCAATGCTGGAAGAAAGAATTAAGAATCATTTGGAATTTAGCAACAAGCAAGAGATTAAATTAATGAACTCTTTTAATAACTTAGTTTCAAGTTTGCCAGGTAAGCAAGGAGCTGATTTGGTTGAACAATGCAATAAACTAATTAGTGCAATTGACCATACTCTATCTAGTGATTCCTTATCCGATGTTGAGAAAGCAGCAGGAATGCTTATACTGAAGAACTCAATTAGAACAACTACAAAATATACTCCCTTGCCGCAAATAGTTAGTGACTATATTAAAAATGATAAAAATGTTCAGAAATATATGTCTTATTCGGAAATTTTCTTCAAAGGTTGGCCAGATTCCGAGAATAGTCAACAAGGATAATTTAAAATAAAAAAATGGACGCTTATTAAGCGCCCACAGCCGGTTCGGCTCAAGTAACGAACTGGAACCATTTTGCACACCGGTGTAATTCCCTCATGGCTATATTATAGCATATCATTTTTATGATACAATAGCGAAGCGCACCGTTAGGCGTAACGAACCTACGAATACGTGCAGTTGGGAGGTGTTCCAATTGTCACATTGGTGTGTAATTCTCCTCATCGTGCCCAGTAAGCACGTTAAACAACTAATTAAGTGGTTACTCAAGTAGTAGCCCAAGCGCTTATCTTCGGATAGGCGCTTTTTTAATACCCAAATTTAGGGAGGTGAATGGTTTGCATGAAGCACTGGGATTGACCATTGATGAGTGGGGATCAATCGTTGCAATACTAGGTGGAATTGGTGGGGCAATTGCTTTAATTGTAAAGATGACGTCTATTATGAACCGCTTAGAAAATTCGATTGATGCCTTAAACCAGACCTTAGCTGGATTGGTAAATGATAATCGTGATACTAAAACGAGGCTTAACCTGCTTGAAGATCGTTTTGAAGAGCATATTGGAGAGGCGAAGGTCCGCAATCAGCGAATTACCAGCTTGGAGCACGAAATTTTCAATAGAAAGAAGGGCTAATTATGTGGAATTTTTTAATGCACTTGGGGAACTGGCTTGTAACGTCGGGTGTTGCGGGGACTATCGCGGTTTTCGCCTGGCGGTACCTAAAACCGATGTTGGAAGCAAAGAAGAAACAAGCTAAGACCCTGCAGGAACGTGAGCTACTAAGTTTCGCCGAAGGCCTTGCTGATAATGCTGTTGCCAGTTTGGCTGGTAATACTGCCATTACAGGACATGACAAGTTTAAGGCGGCCACGACTGTTGTTTCATCGACACTAGCTGCAAAGGGGTTTGAACTCCCACAGGAGACAGTCGAGCACGTAGTCCAGGCGGCCTACGAGAAGAGCGACCTGACACCAACTATTGATCCTGACGCAAAGCCACAGACAGGCGTGGTGGTACACAATGGCTAGACTAGAATTTCTGGACGTATCAGGCTATCAGGAGAAAGCGCAAAACAAAGTTTGGTGGGACGAAGCCAAACGACAGGGAATTGCGGGGGCCATCGTTAAGGTAAGTGAGGGTACGTATTACCGGAATCCTTACGGTTGGAATCAGGTGGCGGCTGCCAAACTCGCTGGTATGAAGCTAGCAGCCTACCACTTCGCTCGCTTTGTGGGTAATTCCTATCAGGCAGTCAATGAAGCTAACTATGCCATTGCGACGGCCAATAGCATGAGACTACCGCACGGCTCAATCATTGTTCTGGACTATGAGCTTCGAGCAGGAAGTCGGGGGACTAATACCCAGGCCTGCATTGCCTTTTGCAAGACTATTAAGGCTAACGGCTTTGTGCCGGCATTCTATTCATACTCTGGAATGGCCAACTTGTGGGACTATGAAGCCATTAGGGTTGCAACAGGCGCAAAGTTTTGGATTGCGGCGTACCCGCGCCTGGGACCGGCATATGCTCCAGATTATGGAAGTTTCCCCAGCATTTCAGCTTACATTGACGGTTGGCAGTATACAGACAACTGGCATGGCTGGGGTGTTGATGGCAGTGTTGATTTAACGGGGGTGTTTACTACGGAAGAGAAGATTACTAGTGGTGGCCACTTAGATGACTACCACTTTGAAAATGGTAACTTAGTCATCAGTGGCTGGTTTGCCAGTGATAAAGCAGCTGGGAAGGCTAACCACTACGTCATCATTACAGACGACCAGGGGCATGAGTTTGCCCGGCAGAGTGTTGCCTTGTCAGCCCGCCCAGATGTGGCAAAGGCTTTCCCAGACATTCCGGGGGCTGGTCAATCTGGCTTCGCGGCCAAGTTTGATTACACGGCAGGCATGGCCGGCAAGAAGCTGCGTGTCTACTTCCGGTACACGGACGATCCAGCAGGCAATGGCAATGCGGTAGATTACACCAGCTTAGTTGATATGACTAAGTCGGCCGCCTACCTGGATAGCATGAGCGTGTCCTTTGGCAAGCAGCTACATGTCGCAGGTTGGTTTGCGTCTGACTTGTCCATTGGCAAGCAGCATCGCTTCGTCATTCTGTTTGACGCGGCTGCCAACCGGGAACTGCAACGGGTCAAGGTTGATTCTGCGGCTCGCCCAGATGTGGCCAAGGCTCAATCTGCCATCTATGGATCCGGGCAATCCGGCTTCAATGCGGCCTTTGACTATGACGCTAGTCTGGTCGGCCATAAGCTCCAAATTATTGCTCGCTACTCTGACGAAGAGCATGGCGAAGGCAAGTACGTCGACTACTGGTTTGAGCCGTTCCAGGGGCCATCTATGCCGGTCCTTGATGGTAAGACGGAGCAGACGTTTGTCGCGCATGACATTAGTGTAAGTCGTCAGCAGGACGGAACCCTGCTAGTTAATGCAAAATAAATATAGATAGGGGATGAAAAGTCTCCGCTTCAAAAGTTAACCGTGACCCGGGGACGTGTGGAAAGCGTCTGCCGGGTCTTTTTTTATTGTCGTAAAGGAAATAGCTGTTTATTATCGGAGTGATTTTTAGAGAACTTTGAGACCATAACTAAAAGGCGACCCGATAATAGGCCGCCTAGAAGTGGTGTTAAATGCAACAATTTTGCAACAAATTTCAATGCTTATGTGGTCTTTTATGGGCTTTAAATGATTTTTCTTTCCTATTATATATTATTAAAGCCTATTAAATCGGACCTAAAACCGCCACCTAACTACATGGAAAAGTACTAATATTAAGGAGGTTGGGACTTCGGTTGAAGTGCAGCCTCTTTTTAAGTTGGCGGTTTTCCACTCAGACGGGCGACGCTGGAGTCAGCGACCGGGAATGACCATCCGGGGGGATGCGGTTCAGCTGGCTCTTGCATTGACAAATTAGGACATTCAGATAAAATTATATTTGTTGCACCGGCAGTCACGATGGCTGCTAACAAGTTACTAAAGGAGAATCGAAATAATGGATCAAAAGGTCAGAGTTCGGTATGCACCTAGTCCGACAGGCTTCCTGCATATTGGAAATGCCCAATCAGCATTATTTAACTACTTATTTGCACGTCACTTTAACGGAACGATGGTTCTGCGGATTGAAGATACGGATACTAAGCGGAACGTCCAGTCTGGTGAAGACAGCCAGCGGGAAAACCTGCACTGGCTAGGTATCGACTGGGATGAGGGTCCAAACAAGCCTAATCCAAAGTATGCTCCATACCGGCAAAGTGAACGGAATGCCCAGGGAATTTACCACAAGTACATCCAGGAATTGCTGGACAAGGGGATTGCCTACAAGGACTACACGACTGAAGAAGAACTTCAGGAAATGCGTGAACGGCAACGGGCTAACAAGGAAGCGCCGCACTACGATGGCCGTTGGTACGGCCGGAGTGAAGAGGAACAAAAGGCAGCCGAAGCGAAGGGCTTGAAGCCGACGATCCGCTTCCACTTCCCAAAGGACCACGAATACCAATGGGACGACATCGCCCGGGGCCACGTTTCCTTCAACTCTGACAATCTTGGCGGGGACTTCATCATTGAAAAGAGTGATGGGATGCCAACCTACAACTTTGCCGTAGTTGTTGACGACCACACGATGGACATTACCCATGTCTTACGTGGTGCTGACCACATCTCCAACACGCCAAAGCAGATGGCAATTTACGAAGCACTGGGTTGGGAACACCCAGTCTTCTGCCACATCCCATTGATTTTCAACCCGAAGACACGTAAGAAGCTCAGTAAGCGGGACAAGGATACCTTACAGTTCATCAACGAATACAAGAAGCACGGTTACCTGCCAGAAGCCATCTTTAACTTTATTGCTTTCTTGGGCTGGTCACCAAAGGGCGAACGGGAAATCTACTCCAAGGATGAATTGATCAAGGTTTATGATCCGGAGCGGATGTCCAAGGCTCCAGCATACTTTGACCAAAAGAAGCTGGACTGGATGAACGCCCAATACATCAAGCAGATGGACGTCGACGAGCTGGCAGACCGGACGATGGAATTGGTTAAGGAAGGCGAAACTGAAGAAGCACAACGCCTGCAATCAATTCCTGAAGACGAACTCCGGGAATTGCTCAAGAAGACCATCCACGTTCACCAGCGCGACGTTAACAAGCTCCTCGAAGTCATTGAATACGCCTGGAGTTACTACAGTGTCCTGGACGAACACTTCAACTACGACCAAATCGTTGATAATGAAGACTTCGCCAAGGAAGACGTTTTAGCCGTACTGAACGGCCTGAAGGATAAGCTGGTCAACGGCGGTGACGACTTGGATTACAGCCAGGCTATCAAGGAAGTTGGTAAGGAAACCGGTGTTAAGGGCCGGAACCTGTACTTCCCACTGAACCTGGCCTTTACCGGGTCCACTTCTGCTCCTCAGATTTACGAAATTATGGACATCTACTCCCGCAAGACCGATGTCGAATTGCTCGACCGGATGATTGCGGCGGTTGAAGCCTAAGCTATAAATATAAAGGCTGGAATTTTCCGGCCTTTTTGTTTTTAAAACAGAAAAACGACTGACAAACTAACTTTGCCAGTCGTTTTATCTAGGATTGCTTCAAAAAGCTTAGTCACTCAGTTTCTTGGCTTCTTCGTCAAGTTTTGCAAAACCAGAGCCATTAGGCTTCTTGTTGCCACGCTTTTCCATGGCCTTCCGGGCCATTTCCTTACGTTCTTGCTTACTTAATGCCATAGTTAACTTCGCCTCTTTTCGAAACGCTCCATCAAGTGCGGGATAATACCCGCTTATTCAATTATAGTTCAGTTCTTAATAAAAGCAAATTGGCAGGAAGGGCGCCTTGCATCCAAGATTTCGTGGTCGCCTATTGAAAAACGGGTAAAATGTGTGAAAATGGTTTTAGGTTTACGTTTTGTTAACTAATTATAAAGTTTTTGACAAAAATGAAGAAAATTTAATCGTTTGGAATTAATTTCGGCTACTATTAAATTAGTTATGTAGACAAGGAGTTAGTGCTTTATGGCGAATGAAGAACACGAAAACAGAGCAGTGGAGATCGGGAGCTTGATCGAACGCCAAGTGGCGATTAAGATCAAGTACTTACAAGAGTTAAACGAAGCCATCGCGGCTCATCAGGACCGGCAAATTTACCAATTGTTGGATAACCAACGGTACGCGAAGGAAATTGAACACCGGGAACAACAGCCTAACGACCAGGGGGTCATGAGCTTGGTCGATGACCTGGCTGACCAGCTGAGCAATTATCTAAGCGAAAAGCTGATCAAGTACCTAGGACAAGCGTACCCGTTTTTCTATTACGAAGAGTACCAGACCGGCCACTACCGGATTTACTTTGGTAACTGGTGGGACCGGCGGCAGTTTGGTGAATTGGATGTCTTGAACGTCCGTTTCTCCTTTGACCCGACCGAGTACGAAAAGCTGCGCCAGTCTTTTGAATTGGCGCGGGAAAACAAGCGCTTTAACAGTGACCGAATTGCGGAGATTTCAAAGCAGAATGACCATTTACAGGATTTAATTGACCACCAACGGGAACGCGAAGATCGTCGTCAGCAGGTCGAACAGCAGCTGGAGGACATTAACTCGCGCTCGGGGATTTTTGAATCCAGTAAGAATAAGGAAAACCGTCAGGAATTAGTCGACCAGTTGCAGAAGATCGAGGATGAAGAACAGGAAGCCCGGACTGCTAACAAGACGATTAAGGAAAACGAACAGGTAGTCCTTTCCTTATCTAAGGAAAACACGATTCTGAGCTATGAACAGAAGAGTATTATGGATACTTTTGGCAGTTTCGAGGACTTTGAGTTGGCAAACCGCAACCTTTATGCCAATTACTTGGCAAGCCTTGACGGTGACCGTCACGAAGAAAAGCAGGTGAGTGAAGATGAACAATAACAAGATGATTAGCTCACCACAGGCCCGGTTGACGGCTCTCTCCGCCTCTTTTAAGGACGTCCTTAAACTAGGTCGGCACTATGTCGAGTTGTTAGATCAGTTAGCAGAAACCGAGGATGCTCAGGAGATGTTGGCGGCGACAACCCAGTTGGCCGAACTGGACCTGCAAAATACCTTTGTTGATTTTCCACAGCACTACCAAGCAGCCGATTACTATCTTATTTTTATGGGACGCCTGCTGGAAAAGCATGGTATCGATGCTATCCAGATTTCCGAAAATTCACGGCACCAATTCATCGCACGGATCGAACCGATTGCTGATAGTGATAGCTTTAAGTTCCAGCTTGGTGAAGATGGGGAAGCGGCCTTTACAGAGCAGGGGGAACAAGAACCGCTCTTTTACCTTGATTTGGCGAACCGCTTTTTCCAGTTCAATAATCAGGCCCTGGTAAACTACTTCATCGTTCGGGCTCTCAAGAAGCATACGGACTTAGAACTGCGGGATGCTGTAAAACCACTGATTGCCTTTGCACAGGAGTTAGCTACGGACCTTGACTTTACCATTAATTTGGGAATCCTTAATACTGATAATACGGAACGCTTTGCCCTTGCACGGCCAGACCTTGACTTGACGGTGATTGACCGCCTGTTCGTGGCTACGGCAGAAAATGATTATATGCTGATGAACCTGCCGCGTAACAATGGGGCAGAGCTGATGCTGGACCAGGGAATTAAATTAGACATTGCCTTTGATCCGGACGATTACAGTCAGCAGTGGTTCTTTGCGGTTAAAGATCCTGACTCCCGGGTTTCGTTCTTTGATACCCTGTTGCACTATAACTTGATTCGGCAGTGGTATTTGAATAACCGGGCTGAATTGGCGGTCCGGTCCGATAAGCTGGTAGTGGCACCAGCGGATGAAGAGGAATCCTTTGAACAGCCAACCGAGGTGTTTCAGCCGGATAGTGAGCAAGCAGAACGAGAGGAGGGTGAACTAGGTGACCGCAAATAAGCAGTTAGACATTACCAAACTGTTGCACGAGGCAATCGACCTCGAGCTGGCGGCTGATGATGCCTATGACTTGCTGATTGGTCCTGAAACGCGGCAGCAGACTATTTATCTCCAGCTGGATGTCCAGCTGAGCCGCTTTGCAAGTCTGGCTGGTTGGGCCGATGTTCTGCACGTGAATCAGCCAGCGAGCCACCAGCAGTTAGTGGCGCAATATGTAAAGGTGGTGGCCTTGTTCTTGCTGTTTAGTGCAAAACGGCAATGGACGCACCTGATTGTCCTGAGTGCTGAACAGTGGCAACGGATTAGCGGTGCTGACAAAAAAGACCAGTTAGCAGATCTTAATCGCGAATATTTGGCGATTAAGAATTTACTGAATGGTGCCTATGTCAGCCGCCACCAGGAGGATCTTCGTCACGCTTGGCACCTGTTGTTGAAGCTTGGGATAGTTGACTTTGAGATTAGTCCCGCTGAAATTACCAGTGCTTACCAGCAAATGGTCACGACGGCTAACCAACAATTTGACCAGCAATAAAAGAGACCGCCGCGGTTCATCAATACAATGAATCGCGGCGGCCTTTTGTTGAACGAAAAAAGATTAAGCCTTTCGCTTGGCACTGTGTTTACCAACTGGTTCTTCGCTTTGGTTGCCCCAAAGGATTTGACCAACCAACGCTCCAGCTAGGATTAATACAATGATAAAGAATGGTAACATAATTAATCACCTCAAAGCTAATCTTAATTTTAGTTTATATAGGCTGATAATTATCCGCAAGATTTTAGAATTAATCTTGGCTAATTCTTTACTTTTTCTTGACCGGGTCGATTGCCAATGACGAAGGCCAGAGCTAGAAAAGGCTTTGAGTGATTTTCCAAAACAAATTAACAGTCCCAACTCCTTGCTGATAAAGGAATTGGGGCTTTTTCAGGCTCTTCGTCAAGAAGTACTGATGAGAAAATAGAATAAATTTTGTTAAGCAGCTCGTGCCTGGACTTTGACACGAGCTGCTTGCTTGTTCTTCCAGTTAATGGCGATATAAGTGTTAGGAAGCGC
>ERZ773269.3473-NODE-3473-length-10335-cov-3.550584_pt1 | contig 10335 bp, 10 predicted proteins | sample MGYA00511958_ERZ773269 | MGnify/ENA primary metagenome ERZ773269 (study PRJEB29015, sample SAMEA2737761) | human gut metagenome | biome: human gut; feature: human-associated habitat; material: faeces | place: China | collected 2012 ... | reverse complement strand
GCATTGAAAACAGCAAAGATAATGAGAACAGTGTTTTGATTAGTGAAGCTTCGGATAAGGAGTCACAGAAAAGTAAAAAGGAAGAGGAATACGAAAAGTTTGAAAAACAGCTTGAGAGTCTGAAAGATATGCTTGACAGGATGAAAGAGACTCAGAAGAATATCAAAAAAACAGAGACGAAAACAAAGAAAGTTTTAAATTACAGCTATAAAAAGGTATCGTCAAGTATTCGGAGTGCAAAAAGTGTTTCGCAGGCGAGTAATGCCGTTTCTAGTGCAAGTTCAAATCTTGCGGCTCTTAAGAGAAAGGCGGCAAGCGGAAATTACGATGATGATGAGATTAATATTGCGATTTCCCATGCAAAGAAAATGATAGCCGTTGCTAAAAAGAAACTTGCAAATATCAAGCAGGAAGTTATGAACAAAAGGGATGATGATAAATATATTTCATCAAAGAAAGATGTTGTTATGAGGATTTCTGAAGAAAAAATAAGAGTCTGGCAGCAGAAAGAACTTAACGAGATTGAGGAGGAGATAAGGAAACAGGAGCAAAAAGAAAAACTGGCTCACAGAGGTGAGGAAAATAATAAAATGCTCGATGCGGATATGACTTATCTCAAAGAAAAGATTGAAATCTGGAAACGAGGCGGCGGAGATCTTGGTATCATGATGGCACAGAGTCAGGGAGCGGGAATTGGCATTGATATGACACAGGCAATTACAGATACTTCAAAACTTGCCACAGAGCAGACTATGATTTCGGCAGAGCAAAGTGAAGGAGGACAGACGGAAGTTGCGGCAAGTATAAATCTGTCAGTGTGACAGAAATATCTGCTTTTTGATAAATTTTATTCATCAGTCATGGTTAATCGGAAAATTATTTCATGCTAAAATATAATGATGTTGGGGTAAAAAGGTATTTTGCCCATCAAATAGCAATTTGTATGTAAACATACATTGTTATCTGCTTTTGACCCTTAGTAAATACATAAAACATTATAGGCATTTGCACAATTAACATAGCCTATAAGTAGTTTGACAAACACCTAAACATTAAAAAATGGAAAGGGGATTTATAAAGAACCATGAATGATGATAGTGAAGTTTTAAAAAATCAGGTGCTTATGGCACTCTGCGACAATGTTGACGAGGAAAAAAATGTATCGTCGATAGCTAAGATATTAAATGAAAAGAGTTACAAGATAAGTAGCGTCGGGTGATATTGTTAAGTGTGCCTGCGTGTTTGCGGCGGTTCTTGTTGTGCGTTTTTTATGTGACAAGATGGAGGCGGGAGCTTCGTATAGAGCGAGTGTTGATGTGAAATGTATTTTGAGGGATAAAATTTATGAAAAACTGTTAAAACTCGGTGTGTCCTACAATGAAAAAATAGCTACTTCCGAGGTGGCAGCAGAGTTCAGAAAGATTACGATGAAAGTTCTGACAATGCAGCTTAATTCAACAAGCGTGATGGATATCGTTGCGTACGGCGGGGCGGTAGTCGGAATGATAGTGGCTTTAAGTGAGTTTTTAAAAGGAAATATAGCACTTGAACAGACGCTTTGCATTGTACTTTTAGCAAGTGAATTTTTTATACCGCTGAGACTTCTCGGTTCATTTTTTCATATCGCAATGAACGGAATGGCGGCGAGTGACAAGATTTTCGGACTTCTTGATTTAGAGGAAGATAAGACAGGAAAAGTCATATTTACTAAAGAACAGCTTAAAAATCTGTCAGTGCGTTTTGAGGATGTAAATTTTTCATACAACAGTGACCGAAAGATTTTAAATGATGTATCGTTTGATATTTCACCGGGTTCATTCGTATCGCTCGTCGGTGAGTCGGGCTGCGGAAAAAGCACGATAGCGGGACTTATTTCAGGAAAGAATAAAAAATTTAACGGCAGACTCACGCTCAGCGGTGTTCCGATAGGAGATATAGTGGAGAGTGAACTGATGCGTCATGTGACAGTTGTGAGACATAACAGTTATCTTTTTAAGGGGACGGTGAAGGAAAATCTTATCATGGCTGATTTAGGTGCAGACGATGAGAAACTTAAGGAGGTTTTGATAAAAGTAAATCTCTGGGATTTTGTGAGCGAGAACGGCGGACTTGATATGGAGATTGCTGAAAAGGGCGATAATCTTTCAGGCGGTCAGTGTCAGAGGCTTTGTATTGCAAGAGCGATTTTGCATGATAGCGAGATGTATATATTTGATGAGGCTGCCTCAAATATTGATGCCGAGAGTGAGGGCATGATAATGGACTCGATACACGAACTTGCAAAAACAAAAACGGTGCTTTTAATATCACACCGTCTGTTCAATGTAATATCATCGGATAATATTTATATGCTTAAAGACGGAGAGATAGCGGAAAGTGGTACGCATGAGCAGTTGATGAAAAAAAGTGGAGAATATTTCAGGCTTTTTGAGAGTCAGAGAAAATTGGAGGAATTCGGAAAGGAGGATGCCGATGTCTGTAGAGAAATCAGTTAAAAAAAGAAGAAGTGCCATTAAAATAATGGGGCAGCTTATCGGTCTTGTTGCACCGCTTCTTCATATAATGCTGCTTGCGATATTGCTTGGTGTTATGGGGTATCTGTGTGCAATCTTTCTCACGATACTTGCAAGTCAGGTGCTTTTAAAAGGACTTGGAGAGCCTGCAACGGTATTTTCAGACATGAGCATAAAAACACTATTTATTATTATGGGAATGGCGGCAGTCATGAGAGGTGTGCTTCATTATGCGGAGCAGTATTGCAATCATTTTATTGCATTTAAACTGCTTGCGATAATAAGGCATAAAGTATTTGCGGCACTCAGGAGATTATGTCCTGCAAAACTTGAGGGCAGAGACAAGGGAAATCTTATATCAGTCATAACTACGGATATAGAGCTGCTGGAGGTATTTTATGCACATACAATATCTCCGATAATGATAGCATTGCTTACATCGGCTGTAATGGTAATATTTATGGGAAGATACAGCCCTGTTGCGGCGGTTTATGCGGCAGCAGTATATATAATAGTAGGAATTTTTATTCCGCTTTGGAATGGAAAGCGTGGCGGTCAGACGGGAATGGAATTTAGAACCTCGTTCGGCGAATTAAACAGCTTTGTACTTAGTGCACTCAGAGGACTTTCAGAAACCATACAGTACGGTATGGGAAAAGAGAAAAGACATGAGATGCAGGAACGCTCTGAAAAACTCGGAAAAATGCAAAGAAAATTAAGCCGTTTAGAGGGAACACAGCGTGCAGTCACAAACTTTGTCATACTTCTTGCGTCATTTGGGATGCTTTTTCTCATGGGAGAAATGTACCGACAGGGTGAGATTGGTTTTGACGCAGTAGTCACCTGCACAGTGGCAATGATGGGGTCATTTGGTCCCGTTGTCGCACTTGCAAGTCTGTCAAACAATCTAAATCAGACACTTGCAAGCGGTGAGAGGGTGCTGTCAGTCATTGAAGAAAATCCTGTGGTAGAGGAAGTATGGGAAGACAAATCGTCAGATAGTAAAGCAGTGTATGGTGATAAGAGTACAAAATTTACCGGTGAACAAGTGTCAGATACTAAACTTATGTCAGATGAAAAAAATGTTACGGCAGAAGTTACAGAAACAATTTTAGACAAAAATAGAACAGAAAATTCTGCTGACAGAAAAAACAAGCAGATAGCAGCTTTAAAGAATGTAACATTTGCATATGAAAATGAAAATATTCTCAAAAATTTTAGTATGGAGATAAAAAAAGGAAAAATAACAGGGCTTCACGGAGTGAGCGGCTGCGGCAAATCGACAATACTTAAACTTCTGATGCGTTTTTGGGATACAGACAGTGGAGAAGTTGAGATTTCAGGAAAGAATGTAAAAGAGATTTCAACAAAAAAACTCAGGGATTATGAGAGCTTTGTAACACAGGAAACAGATATATTTCATGATACGATAGCCGCAAACATAGGCATTGCAAAAATTGGAGCGACAACGGAAGAAATCATTGCTGCGGCAAAAAAAGCATCACTTCACGATTTTATCATAAGTCTGCCAAACGGATATGATACGCAGGTCGGTGAACTTGGAGATACCCTGTCGGGCGGAGAAAAACAGAGGATAGGAATTGCGAGGGCATTTCTTCATGATGCACCACTGCTTTTGATGGATGAACCTACCAGCAATCTCGATTCACTCAATGAGGGAGTTATATTGAAAACGGTAAAAGAAGAAGGAAAAGATAAAAATAAGACGGTAGTGCTTGTATCGCATAGAAAATCCACAATGGGAGTTGTCGACGAAGTGGTGGAGATGTGATTGTTACTATTTGAGAGGACAAAGTTACCTGAATACTCGAAATAGATTGTTGGAATATAAAAGCATATTAAAAGATGATATTTAAAGGTGTTAAAACTTTAAAAAAGACAAGCAATAAAATTAAAATAAGTAATTTAAACCCAAAAGAGTATATTATATAAGAGTTCGCTCATTCGCAATGTACGAAAATGGAGAAGAAGTTTATGGAGCATTTTCAAAAATAAGGAAAATTACAGTTAAGTGGTTTAGTTCAAAAAATAAATGCCATAGAATATGACGATTTTATAGTTTATTCTGTGGTATTTTTTAATATAATCATAAAACGGTGATTATTTTTAATTTTGTTTTTATATAAAACTGTACCTTTAATTAATGTAATCGGCAACACTCTATAAAAATTCAGTTGATTTCAAAGCAGTCCTTGTTTATAATAAGATTAATACAAAAAATGTGTGCAAAAATGGGGGTAAAATGAATACCGAAATAAAAAATGCAATAACCGCAGCAGATGCAAAAATACAGTATGATACTTATGCAAAAAGATTGCTTGCACAAAAAAGCATACTAGCAAATATATTAGTAAAAACTGTTGCTGAATTTAAGGATATGAAGCTTTTATGCTAGCAGACTTATATCATCACAAAAAGAAAGAGATTTTGTAAATTCAAACTATGATGATATAAAACAGGTATTCAGCATATGGGTTTGCATGAATATGGGAAATAACAGTATGGCGCATATTCATCTTACAAAAGATGAAATACTAGAAACTTATCAATGGAAAGGAAATCTTGATTTATTAAACATTGTGATGATAGGGATAACAAATGAACTTCCGGAAAAAGACGAGCGATATGAACTGCATCGTTTGATTTGTACATTACTGTCAAACGAACTGAATGAAAATCAGAAGTTTGATATTCTTGAGAAAGAATATGATATTCCAGTCAATACAGAATTGAGAGAGGAAGTGAGCGTTATGTGTAATTTAAGTTTGGGAATAGAGGAAAGAGCTGAGAAAAAGAATAATGAGAAGGTTATTGTGAATATGTATAAAAAAGGATATACGCCAGAACAGATATCAGATATTGTTGAGTTGAGTGAAGAGGAAGTAAATAATATTATAAAGGATAAAGAGTCTGTATTAGTGTAAGAGTTCGCTGTTAAGGTGTCCTTCGGAGGTAACCCTCCGCACAGGCTGCTATAGCTGACAAGTAGGGCATCGTCTGATGTAATACAGATTTAATATTGCAATAATAGATTCCCATTTCGATCTAAGATTTAGTTTGGGATGGGAATTTTTTTGAAAATTGCTGTTTTGGATTATTCAAAAGTTGCTTAAATAAAGAAATAGTCAATCCCGTCAATGCACTGAGAATGGTGTGTTGGCGGGTTTTTTTGTGTTAAGACAAAATTTTAGTTTTCTTTATTTGGTATAGAAGAAAGAAAATTTATTAGGTATAATAATTGATATAGAAAAACAAAAACGGAGGCTGAGCATGGAGGATATACTGGCAAAATAAAGATAAAAATCAAGTGGATGTATTAGTGGAACGAACAATGAAGGCATTGATAGCAAATAATCAGTCTTGTGCAGTAATATATGATTGTGAAAATGAACGTGAAGATTCACAAGTATTATTAGATTCAGGAATTACTGCTGTTGATGAAAGTCAAATGTTTAAAATAGTATTTTCTCCGGAAAAAGTAATCTGTGAGGTGCCTTTTTACGAGAAAACTGAAAAAGAGACAAATCAAGGCTTTGACATTATTCTTTATTGATGCGGTAGATAAGGTGCGTGATGATTCAGCTCCTGATGGAAGAGGCGAGTATCTGCGTATTTTTGATGAAGAGATGAACATATTGAGTTTTTAAGATTGTTTCGAGCGGAATATAGCGATACCGATATATATTTTAAAATGATTGGACTGAATGATAAAAAATTAAGGTATTAAGAGATAAATTGTAGTAAATGTATGTTTTTATGGCAATATGGGTTACATATTTAATGATTGCGGATGAAGTTATAAAGAAGATTCCTTATTTATGTAGCCATGAATTTTTTGTGGGGAATATCGCACCTGATTCTAATGTGGAAAATGAACGAAAAAGAGCTACGGAGTTGGTAGTGGAAGCCATAGAGAAATATATGGATAGCCATAGAAGTGAACTATGTGAGTGCTTTATATGCAGAATTTAAAGGCAAAAATAATTTATTGTGTCAGTCATTATTGTTGAGAATGCGTTTCAACAGGGATAAGCACGGATTTTCGTTGAAAAGTAGGATGCATAGGCGAATAATAGATGGCATTACAAATGAAAGAAATAATGTGGAGATGTGCAGTTTGACAAAAAATGAATATGGTTGTTGATATTGCAATTCACGTTGTTTATAATAAAATCAATAAAAACTTGAGGATACTAAATAATGGATTATGGGTAACAAAAAAAGATAAGACTTATTGGCTCAGAAAGATTGCCACTATAAATCTTAAGAAAATTGGAGGGGGTTCAGCAGCGCAAGATAAAATAATTCATGATTATGCCAAAAAAGACAGGGTATTTATTAAGCGACAAATTGAATTATATAAACCGGATATTATAATTTGTTGCGGAAGAGGAAAAGGGAAGAATGCAGACATACTGCATGATGTCATTTTTTCTGCTGAAGATATGTCGGAATGGAAAAAGCCTGTTTTGCAATATAATTACTTTTATATAAAAATGAAGGAAAAGGCAGAAGTTCCGGTGGTTCCTTTTTATCATCCACAGATGATAGGCAGTCACTCGCTTTTTGCGAAAAGATATGAAGAAATGAAAGTGTTGGAGAATAATTTATGTTGTAAAGAACAATAAAGTAATTTGTACAACCATATGAATTTATAAAGGGAAATATAAATATGGAAATAAGTATTTTTGATGTAGAGGATAATATGATATATGTTGAAATGTTATTGAGGGAGTAAATATATAGACTTGTTCTCAAAGGAGTAGACGCAATTAAGAAATAAAGGTATTTTAGGGCTATATTGTACTGGTTTGTCATGAACTATAGTCACAGGATTCAGAAATAAACAAAATTTATATTATGGTTTAGGAAAAGGCTTGTAAAGTTCAATAGATTGGAAAGTGTGTGTTTTTAAATAATAGTTTAAAGTGAGATAAATACAGTAGGAATACAAAATTGATGAGATAATAGTAAATTTAACATATATCTGTTATAGGAGCAAAGGATGAAAATTTTGTAGATATATGATATGATTCAATTAATATATAGTATATTTTTGCTTATAGCAAATTGTATCAAAGGAGGGCGTGTTTTGCATATCATAAAAAGAATTGAAATACAATATTTTAGATCTATATATAATATTGTGGTTAAGGATTTCTCCGATTTAAATATGATTTCTGGAAAAAATGATGTAGGTAAATCTAATGTATTAAAAGCATTGAATCTATTTTTTAATAATAGAATTGATTCTGAAACAGAATTTATTTTCTCTGAAAATTTTAATTTGTTACGTCTTCAGCAGGTGAGAAAGAATTCTGTCAAAGGAAGACAATTTATTAGGATTAAAGTTACATTTGATAGAGGAGATTCGTTTGTAAAAACATTGCCCAAAATTTTTTCAATCACAAAAAAGTGGTATAGAAATGATATTTTTCCTTCCGATGTAAAAAATGATATTGAAAATAGGATGAACAGTGAGGGAATGTTATATAATGAACATCGCAGTAAAACGTCACTAACAATGTTTTTGAATAAAATTCGTTTTTTTTATATTCCAGCAATTAAAGATAACAAAATATTTGATGAAATGTTATTATGCTTACGAGAGACAATTTACAATGACAAGTTAGCAAAAGATAAGAAGTTGCAAATCGTATTGAATGAAACTGCTAAAAAGGTTGTACAAGCAGCTGATGATTTAAATGATGAATTTTATGAAGTTACCAAGATAAAGTCGGAAATTATTCCACCCAATAGTGTAGCAGAGCTTTATAATACATTGAAAATAATTACAAAAACAGATAATGGAAGTGTGAGTATTTTAAACAGAGGTGATGGGATAAGGGTTAGATATATTCCAAGTATTTTAAATTATATTGCTAAAAATACGCATAATATTTGTATATGGGGATATGAAGAACCTGAAAATTCTCTTGAATATAATCTCGCACTGAAAATGGCAGAGGATTTTATTCAATACTCTTTAGATAGTCAAATCTTTGTAACGACACATTCGCCAGCATTTATTGGCTTAGAGAATAATTGTGTCAAAGTTTTCAGATGTTACAAAAGTCAAGGGAGTACATTGGTTTTGGATATGATAAGGGCAGAACAACAAGATGAATTAAAAGAAGAACTTGGTTATATAAAACTTCTTAAGGAACAAAATAAATATTATAAGAAAAAGGTATTAGAATTAGAATTGGTAAAGCAAGAAAGTGAATTATTGAGAAAATCTATAGAAAATGTATCAAAACCAATTTTAATGACAGAAGGAAAAACAGATGTTGATATATTAACAAACGCCTGGAAACGTTTGTACGATTATGAATGTCCATTTATTATAAAAAGTTGTAATACATATTCGGAGGAATCTAATGTTTCTGCAGCTGGATGTACAATGCTTGCTAATACTCTGAAAAGTTGGAAATATGATGCATCAAACTTGTTGATTGGTTTATTTGATAATGATGAAGAAGGGATAAAGGGATTTGATCTAGGGATGAATTTTGAAAAATATAAAGAAAATATTAAAAAGCATAAAAATGGTAATGTATTTGCAATGCTATTGCCGGCAACGGAGACATTAAAAAAATTTGAAGATGTTAAAAACTTATGCATTGAATTTTATTTTGATTTTGAAAGTTTGAGTAAAAAAATTGACAATATGGGACTAGAATTAGAAGCACAATCTATTGTAGAAAAATGTGGAAACATTATAACAGGTAGGAGAGAACCAGATATTAGTACAGAATTATATTTATATAAGCCTAAAAAAAATACTAAAGCTTATTTTGCTGAAAAAGTTGTGCCGACATTGTCAGATTCTAAGTTTTTTAATTTTAAAGCGTTATTTGAGCAAATACTAGAAATTATTAATAGCAAAAATGAACAAAGTAGATTAGGAGGCGAATGTGCCGTTTCGTTAGAAGATAGTGTAAAAATTTAAAAGAATTTGTATTAAAATATAAATAGTACAAGCCATAATGAGAATTACTAAATATATAGGTTTAATACAATAGAGATATGCTGAGGGAGGGCATTATATGGCAAAATAACATGACAAACAATTTAAACTTGATGTAATTCAGTAATACGAGGATTATAAAGATCTCAGTGCACGTGAATGTGCAGAAAATTTTGGTATAGGATACAGCATAGCAAATTCTTGTCAATACAGAATTAAGAGAGGAAGTGAGCGTTATGTGTAATTTGAGTTTAGGAATAGAGGAAAGAGCTGAGGCAAGAGGCGAGAAAAAGAATAATGAAAAGGTTGTTATCAATATGTATAAGAAAGGATATACGACAGAATAGATATAAGATATTGTTGAGTTGAGGGAAGAGGAAGTAAAGAATATTATAGAAAATAGGTAGTCTAAGTTATTGTAAATTTATTTGAAATATTGGAGTATATTAACGTAAAAATTTATGTAAATAATAATTAAACGGAATAAAGTTATATCAATGTTTGAAAAGAATAAAATATGAATATAAAACAACAAGAAAATTTATTATTTGAAGAATGGAAGAAAAAACAGGGATATTCTTATTTTATATCTGATGGTGTTTTTGATGAATATGAATGGAATAGACAAGATTATAAAATTTTGTTTGTGTTGAAAGAAGCAAATTGGGAAAATGGAAGTGCTGATTTGTGCAAATACTTGTTATCAGAGCCAAAATCATCATATTGGAAAACTTGGAATAATATTGCACGATGGACGAAAGCTATATTGGTTGGTGGAGAATATCCTGAACGGGTAACAAAAAAGATAAGACTTATTGGCTCAGAAAGATT
>ERZ773269.3471-NODE-3471-length-10345-cov-3.312536_pt1 | contig 10345 bp, 8 predicted proteins | sample MGYA00511958_ERZ773269 | MGnify/ENA primary metagenome ERZ773269 (study PRJEB29015, sample SAMEA2737761) | human gut metagenome | biome: human gut; feature: human-associated habitat; material: faeces | place: China | collected 2012 ... | reverse complement strand
CAAATATTATCTGATGGATACGCTTACCGTTGCCGGAAAGCCTTGTGTTGACTTGACATTTGTCCCTTTCAACTCCGAGTCGTTCGGTTTTACGGGACATTTATACGTCATGCTGGACAGTACCTATTTTGTAAAGCGTGCCGTCATGAACTTTCCTCAGAAAATAAATCTGAACTTTGTGGACTACATGAAGATTGAACAGAATTTTGACCGCGCGGAGGACGGTACGAGGCAGTTGCTCAATGAGAGTATCACTACGGAATTCAAGTTGGTGGACAATAGTGACGGTATTTATGCCAAGCGGGATGTGTATTACAGAAACTATCAGTATGAACCGGATGACAAGGCTCTGCAGGCTTTCCGAAAACCGGAAAAGGTGATTGAAGAGACATCGGCTTCCGGCTATTCGGAAGCATATTGGGATGCCAACCGCCAGGTGGAAGTCAGCAAGAAAGAGACTTCGGTGGACAAGATGATGGCCCAGTTGCGCAGCTATCCCGTTTATTTCTGGACGGAGAAAGTGTTGAAGGTGCTGTTCACGGGGTATATTCCCGCTCCGAAGGAAAAAGAACCTTTGTTCTATATCGGTATGATGAATACCACTATCAGCGGAAATACACTGGAAGGGGTGCGCTTGCGTGCCGGCGGTATGACGACGGCATGGCTCAATCCGCATTTGTTCGGCAGGGGCTATATGGCATACGGTTTTCGCGACCATCGTGTAAAGGGACTCGCCGAACTGGAATATTCTTTTCATAGGAAGAAGGAATATGCCAATGAATTTCCTATACATTCGTTGAAGCTCCGTTACTTGTCAGACGTCAATCAATATGGACAACACTATCTTTATACCAGTCAGGATAATGTTTTTCTTGCCTTGAAACGTCAGAAGGATGACCGTATCGGTTATCAGCGGAAGGCGGAACTGACCTATACCAATGAGTTCCATTCCGGCTTTTCCGTACAGATGACGACGCGTCTGCGTAAAGATGAATCATCCCATCTGATTCCTTTCGTCAAGCAGGACGACCATAATACGTATGTAAAAAGTATTTCGACCAGTGAACTGGAATTGAAGCTGCACTATGCTCCCAACGAGAAATTCTTCCAGACCCAATGGAACCGTTTCCCCGTTTCGCTGGATGCTCCGGTCTTTTCGCTTACACATACCATGGCTGCCAAAGGGGTACTGGGAGGAGACTATACCTATCACTATACGGAAGCGGGTTTTCAAAAGCGTTTCTGGTTCTCGGCATTCGGTTATACGGACGTTATCCTGAAGGCCGGGAAAGTATGGAACAAGGTTCCTTTCCCTTTGCTCGTCATTCCCAACGCGAACTTGTCCTATACCATACAGCCCGAGTCCTATTCACTGATGAATGCCATGGAATTCATGAACGATGAATACGCTTCCTGGGATGTGACCTATTACTTGAACGGCTGGCTCTTCAACCGTATTCCTTTGTTGAAAAAGTTGAAATGGCGTGAAGTGCTTTCCTGTCGCGGCTTGTATGGGAATTTGAGTGATAAGAATAATCCGGCTTTTCAGCAGGATTTGTTCCGTTTTCCTGCCGGCAGCACTACAATGGGGCATACGCCATACGTAGAGGCAGGTGTAGGTGTTGAAAATATTTTCAAAGTATTGCGTGTCGATTATGTATGGCGTTTGACTTACCGAAATTTACCAAATATCGACAAATCCGGGCTCAGAATCAGTCTACACATGACATTTTAACTTAAATCTTACTAATAGGACATTAAATCGGATAAAATGACTAATCCCAATTGAGTAAAATACCCTAAATTTGAGCAATTTTTTAAACTCTAAATAATACAATGGCAATGAAAGAAAACATTAAGCCGGCAACCGGACGCCTGGGCGTGCTGGTAGTCGGAGTAGGTGGTGCGGTTGCAACCACCATGATTACCGGTACATTAGCTGCTCGCAAGGGCTTGGCAAAAGCTATAGGCTCAATCACACAAATGGCTGCTATGCGCATGCAGGATGGCAAAGAGAAACTTATCAAAGACATAGTGCCTTTGGCTGATTTGAATGATATCATTTTCGGCGGTTGGGACATTTTCCCGGACAACGCCTACGAAGCTGCTATGTATGCCGAGGTTTTGAAAGAGAAAGACTTGAATTTGGTAAAAGACGAACTGCAAGCCATCAAGCCGATGCCTGCTGCATTCGACCACAATTTTGCAAAACGTTTGAACGGTACGCATATTAAGAAGGCTGCTACTCGCTGGGAAATGACAGAGCAGTTGCGTGAGGATATCCGTAACTTCAAGGCAGCCAATAACTGCGAGCGTATTGCTGTGCTGTGGGCTGCAAGTACCGAAATATATATTCCTCTGTCCAAGGAGCACGAATCTCTCGCTGCTTTGGAACAGGCAATGAAGGAAAACAATACTGAAGTAATCTCTCCGAGTATGTGCTATGCATATGCTGCCATTGCAGAAGGCGCTCCGTTTATTATGGGTGCTCCTAATCTGTGTGTGGATACTCCAGCCATGTGGGAATTCTCCAAGAAAATGAATGTGCCCATTTCCGGTAAGGACTTCAAGAGTGGCCAAACTTTGATGAAGACGGTGCTTGCTCCGATGTTCAAGACCCGTATGTTGGGTGTAAGCGGCTGGTTCTCTACGAATATTCTGGGTAACCGTGACGGCGAGGTACTCGACCAACCGGAGAACTTCAAGACAAAAGAGGTCAGCAAGCTGTCTGTTATCGACAATATCTTCGAACCGGAGAAATATCCTGACTTGTACGGTGATGTTTATCATAAGGTACGCATTAACTACTATCCTCCTCGTAAGGATAACAAGGAAGCATGGGACAACATCGATATTTTCGGCTGGATGGGCTATCCGATGGAAATCAAGGTTAACTTCCTGTGCCGTGACTCCATTCTTGCTGCTCCCATCGCGCTCGACTTGGTTATTTTCAGTGATTTGGCATTGCGTGCAGGTATGTGCGGCATCCAGACGTGGCTATCCTTCTTCTGCAAGAGCCCGATGCACGATTTCGAGCATGAGCCGGTACACGATTTGTTCCAGCAATGGCGCATGGTGAAAGAGACTCTCCGTAACATGGTGGGTGAAACAGCACCGAGTTATCTGGATTAAAAAAACAGTGATAAGGTGATAAAAATAAGGTGGTAAGGTGATAGAGTGATAGCACTTTACCACTTTATCACTTTTATTACTTTATTGCATTTATCACTTTACCGTTTTTATCGCATTTATCACCTCATTACTTTTTTGATGAAGAAACCCTCCCTCCTCCCAGTCATTATCGGTACGGGCTTTGGCTCGGGCTTTTCTCCTTTTGCACCCGGCACTGCGGGAGCTTTGCTGGCTACGCTTATCTGGTTCGGGTTGTCTTATCTGGTTTCAAGTGCCTGCCTTTTGTGGCTGACAGTAGCATTGATTTTGGTATTTACACTTGCCGGTATCTGGGCTGCTAACCGCCTGGAGGCATCTTGGGGCGAAGACCCTTCGCGCGTGGTGGTCGATGAAATGGTCGGTGTGTGGATTGCCTTGCTTGCGGCGCCCGCCGGACATGTATGGTATGCATTGGGAGCATTTGTCTTGTTCCGTTTGTTTGATATATTCAAGCCCTTGGGCATTCGCCGTATGGAAAGTCTGCCGGGTGGAATCGGGGTAATGATGGACGATATTCTGTCCGGAGTCTACGGATTTATAATTTTGATTGTGGCAAGATGGATAATCAGTTGAAATCAAATGGCAAAGGTGTGTCGTGGCGCCATTCTGTCTGGATCTTCTTCAAGGCCCAGATTTCTGCGCAATTCGCAAGCTTTGTCGATTTTCTGGTGACTATCCTTCTGGTAAAGGCTTTTGCTGTTTTTTATCTTTATGCCACATTCACGGGTTCCGTGGTAGGAGGCATTGTAAACTGTGCCATTAATTACGGATGGGTGTTCCATGCCGAAGACTGTAAGAAAACGCATGTTGCCGTGAAATATCTCTTTGTCTGGGGAGGCAGCATTATACTGAATACCTGGGGCACTTTTGCACTGACCGAGTGGCTTACGGGCATGACATGGGTCAATGGGCTGTTGGGATATTATATAGACAATGTATTTATTCTGTCAAAGATAATAGTCGCAGTGCTGGTAGCTTTTTTTTGGAACTACCATCTGCAACGTTTTTTCGTTTATCGTAATCACAATATAAAAGGCTTTCTGAAACATTATTTAGAGAACAAAAAAGACGAATATGAATTATAGAGATTGGTTGCAGCAGGTGATATACAAGATTATCAATCCTGTGGTGCATGGTATGATTAGAATTGGCATTACGCCTAACTTTATTACGACTACGGGGCTGGTGCTGAATATCGTGGCGGCTGCCTTGTTTGTGTATGCCGGGGTGTACAAGAGTGGTGAACTGGCCTATGTAGGCTGGGGAGGCGGTATTGTGCTCTTTGCCGGGTTGTTTGACATGATGGACGGACGTGTTCGCGCAATCCGCGAAGCTCTTGATGCAAACGGACATTATGAAGCACCGATCATGTCTTATGCAGTAAAATATGCGTCTGCTTTCTACGGACCATTTCGTGATGCAGCAGGATCAGCCCCATCCTTTGGTGACAGAAAGAGCTATCAGATGGATTTCCACAACAGAAGAGAGGGAATGAAAGAGGCTCTGACTGACGTAGAAGAAGGCGCAGATATCATTATGGTAAAACCTGCAATGTCTTATCTGGATATGGTTTCAGAAGTATCCAAGGCAGTGAACGTGCCGGTTGCAGCGTACAGTGTAAGTGGTGAATATGCAATGGTAAAAGCCGCTGCAAAGATGGACTGGATCGATGAGGAACGTATCATGTGCGAGATGGCTGTAAGTGCTTATCGTGCAGGTGCGCAGATTTATCTGACTTATTATGCAAAAGAACTTGCCAAGTGTATGGATGAAGGGAGAATCGGCTAATGGGAACTTCAGAAGAATTATTTGACAGAGCGGTGAAGGTGATTCCGGGAGGAGTAAACAGCCCGGTTCGTGCCTACGGTGCAATCGGTATGGCACCAAGATTTATTGACCGCGCAGATGGCTGCTATATTTATGATGTAGAAGGCAATGAATATGTGGACTATATTGATTCCTGGGGACCGATGATCCTTGGACATAACTTTCCGGCAGTAAAGGAAAGCGTGCTGAAGGCCTGCGAGAAGGGCTTAAGCTTTGGATGTGCGACTGCTATTGAAGTGGAGATGGCAGAATTTATCTGTGATCATATTCCGCATGTGGACATGGTACGTATGGTTAACTCCGGAACAGAAGCTGTTATGAGTGCTGTTCGTGTTGCGAGAGGCTTTACGGGAAAGAATAAGATCATCAAATTTGCCGGATGTTATCATGGACATAGTGACGCAATGCTGGTAAGTGCAGGTTCAGGTGTGATGACAAGTGGTGTTCCTGACAGCGCAGGTGTACCGAAAGGTTGCACAGAGGATACCATGACAGCAGTTTATAATGATCTGGACAGCGTTCGTGCACTGATGGAACAGGCTGATGGCCAGACAGCAGCTGTTATTGTTGAGGCTGTTGGCGCTAACATGGGTGTGGTTCCTCCGAAGAAAGGTTTCCTGGAGGGACTGAGAAAGCTCTGTGATGAGTATGGCGCACTTCTGATCTTTGATGAAGTTATCACTGGTTTCCGTCTGGCTTTTGGCGGAGCGGCAGAGTATTTCGGGGTGACACCGGATCTGGTTACTTATGGTAAGATCATCGGAGCAGGTATGCCTGTTGGCGCTTATGGTGGAAGAAGAGAAATCATGGAACTGGTTTCTCCTGTTGGTAAGGTTTACCAGGCCGGTACTTTAAGTGGTAATCCGATCGCCATGGCTGCGGGACTGACTCAGCTGAAATATCTCTATGAGCATCAGGAAGTTTATAAGGAACTGGAAAAGAAGGGTGAGAGACTTTACAGCGGTATGGAGAAGATCCTGGCAGAGAAAGATCTTCCTTATCATGTGAACCATGTTTCTTCTCTGGGTAGTCTGTTCTTTACTGAGCAGGAGGTTGTGGATTATACTTCTGCGAAGAGTGCGGATACGAAGGCGTTTTCTGAATATTTCAAGGGAATGCTGGCACAGGGGATTCATCTGGCACCGTCTCAGTTTGAGGCTATGTTCCTTTCTACGGCTCATACAGATGAGATTATTGATAAGACGCTGGAAGCGGTTAAGAATTATTTTAAATAATGGGATTAAATGGCTGCTATCTTTCGAAGGGGAGATGACGGCCTTTTTTCTTTGGATTTGGAAAAATACATAAAAATGGGGTGGGTTGTCTTGTGAGTATTGGCAAAATGTGCTATAATATCGACATCATATGGCAGTGCCGGCCAGAGTAACGGGCAATAGATGAGTACATCGTGAATAGTTGACTGATTTTTGATGTATTAGAAGGACAGCAGGAGGACGAACATTATGAGTGAGAAAAAATATGTAGCTTATGTGGGTTCTTATACACATGGCTCTTCCAGACAGGGGATTCATGTATATGATGTTGATGTGGAGAATGGTACTCTTACAGAGCGCAGCAGTGTTGAAGTAAGTAACGCATCCCACACGGCTGTTTCAAAGAATGGCAAGTATCTCTATTCTATCGAGGATGAGGGTGTTGCAGTGTTTGAACGTGATAAGAATGGTGATCTGTCACGTATCAACAGTGTGAATATTGATGGAATGAGAGGATGTTTCCTTTCCACTGATGTGGATGGCAGATATCTTTATGTTGCCGGATACCATGACGGTAAGGTGACCGTTGTACATACTCATAAGGACGGAAGACTTGGAAGCCTGATGGATGGTGTATTTCATAAGGGACTTGGAAGTGTTGCAGAGCGTAACTTCCGTCCGCATGTAAACTGTGTGCGTCCGACACCGGATAATAAATATCTGTGCGCAGTTGATAACGGAATTGATCAGGTGAAGATTTATCGTATCAATAAAATGCGTGATAAGCTTGAACTGGTGGATATCTTAAGATGTCCGAGAGAGAGTGGTCCGCGTATCATCCGTTTCAGTGATGATGGCAAGTTTGCTTATATTCTTTTTGAACTTACAAATGAGATCAAGACTTATAAATATGATGGAAGCGGTAAGTCACCGGAGTTTGAACTGATTCAGAGTATTGAGACAAGTATAAAGAAGGATTCTCACGATACACATAATGCTGCATCAGGTCTGTCCCTTGCAAATGATGGAAAACATCTGTTCTGCACAACAGCAGGTGAGGATACCGTATCTATGTTTGAGAGAGATGAAGAGACAGGACTGCTTACCAGAAAGTTTACACTTCCGATTAGTGGTGAGTATCCGAAAGACCTGGTACTCTTCCCGGATGATAAGCATCTGGCTGCTATAAATCATGTAAGTAATACTATTACTATTTTTACAGTGGATTATGAGAAGAATATTATTGTAATGAACGGAAAACCTTTAAAAGTTTCAGAACCGAACAGTATCCGTATCTGGCCAGTACCGGAAGAATAAATAGAACTTATGAGCAAGTAGTGAAAGCGGATTGCGAATATCCGATTGACTTAGAGTATGAAAAATCCCCTGCATTAATTACAAAAGGTGATAAGTAATTAACGCAGGGGATTTTATATGTTCTGTAATTTTATGTTTGAACATTTTGAGGGATGGCTGCTTATTGAACAGCTGCCAATATTTACAGGTAAAAGTCGCGCACTTTATCCATCTGTGAACTCATGTTGGCGAAGAGTGCGTCTGCAAGTGTGATTGCAGCCATGGATTCTACGACAACAACGGCTCTTGGAACAATAACGGGATCGTGGCGGCCGTGGATTTCCATGGAAAGTGGCTCTTTGTCTTTGGTGACAGTCTGCTGTGGCTGGCTGATGGACGGAGTTGGTTTAATGTGAACACGGAGAATGATTTCGCTTCCGTCGCTGATACCGCCCATGATGCCACCGGCATGGTTGGAAGTTTTGACGATTTCTCCATCTTTGACTGTGAAACCATCATTATCAGTAGAGCCTTTCAGGGAGGTTACGGCAATGCCATCACCGACTTCTACGGCTTTGACAGCTCCGATAGACATTAAAGCATGTGCAAGTACGGCATTGAGTTTGTCAAAGACAGGGTCGCCGAGTCCGGCAGGAGTACCGCTGATGCGGCATTCGATCACACCGCCGGCGCTGTCCTGATTTTTCATACATTCTTCCAGATATTCACCTGCTTTGGCAGCTGCCAGGGCATCCGGCATATAGAATGCGTTGTTATTTATCTCTTCTTTATCAAATGTTGTGATTTCTACAGGTCCGATGGATTTGGTGTAGGTGCAGATGGAGATGCCAAGTTCGCATAAAATTTTGGAAGCGATAGCACCTGCTGCGACTCTTCCGATAGTTTCACGTCCGGAAGAACGACCGCCACCTCTGTAATCGCGGAATCCGTATTTCTGATCGAAAGTATAGTCAGCGTGTCCCGGACGGTAGGAGTAAGCGATATTACCATAATCTCTGGAACGCTGGTCTGTGTTTCTTACCATCAAAGAGATAGGAGTACCGGTTGTTTTGCCCTCGAAAACGCCGGAGAGGATCTCTACGAGGTCTCCCTCTTTGCGGGCAGTGGTGTACTTACTCTGTCCTGGCTTTCTTCTGTCGAGGAAGACCTGGATATCCTCTTCACAGAGGGACAGTCCGGCAGGGCATCCGTCTACAACAGCGCCGAGGGCTTTTCCATGTGATTCTCCCCAGGTAGTTACCTTGAATTTATTTCCAAATGATGACTGGCTCATATGTTTTAAGTCCTTTCTTGCTATCACTTTTTATATAGTGTGTACATGTTTGAAGTACACATATGACTTTATTATAGCGAAGTGTAAAAGTTTTGTAAACCGAAAGCATTGGAATTGACAAAAATTCATGTTCAAATTATAATGGATGTTGAATCTTTGTACAAAACAGAGAGTTTATATAGGCTGCCGTATACAGGATGAGGAGCAGCTTATATGATGAGGGGAAATCGAGAGAAGAAGGGAAGTGTGGATCGTGGTAAGGATTTTTAAGACAATCGATGGCTCAATCCATGAAATACAGGAATCACAGGAGGGATGCTGGATTGCACTGACGAATCCTACAGCAACAGAGATTTTTGAAATTTCCGAGCAGTTTGGGATAGAGGTAGACGATTTGCTCGCGCCTTTGGATGAGGAGGAACGTTCCCGTATTGAAGTGGAGGACAATTACACCCTTATCCTTGCAGATGTACCTACCATTGAAGAGCGTAATGAGAAGGACTGGTATGTGACCATCCCTCTTGGTATTATAGTAACACAGAAGATGATTTTTACTATATGTCTGGAAGATACACAGGTGCTTACCAGATTTATGGAAGGCAGGGTCAGAAATTTCTTTACTTATATGAAGACAAGATTTATCCTGCAGATTTTGTACCGTAATGCCAGTATGTATCTGAGATATCTGCGTATTATAGATAAGAAGAGCGAGCAGATCGAGGAGAAACTTCATCTGTCTACGAGAAATCAGGAGTTAATGGAACTTCTGGAACTGGAGAAATCACTGGTATATTTTACAACCTCTCTAAAATCAAATGAAATGGTGCTTGAGAAACTCCTGAAAGTGGAGAGTATCAAGAAATATCCGGAGGATACGGATCTTCTGGAAGATGTCATCACTGAGAACAAACAGGCTATCGAAATGGCCAATGTGTACAGCGGTATCCTGAACGGAACTATGGATGCTTTTGCATCGATCATCTCCAATAATATGAATATCGTTATGAAGGTACTGGCAATCATTACTATTGTCATGAGTATTCCGACTATTGTGTTCAGTGCTTACGGAATGAATGTGGCTGGTTCCGGTATGCCCTTATCAAGGAGTCCATTGGGATTTCTGATCATTATCCTGATTTCTGTGGCAATCAGTGTTGTGGCAGCGATCATTCTTTCCAAGAAGCGATTTTTCTGATTTTCAAAAGTTTTCTGAAAGGAGATTTTAATGAAATTTATTGACAAACTGGAACGTAAATTCGGAAGATTCGGGGTTCCGAATCTGACTGTTTACATCATCGGATGTTATGTGTTGGGGTATTTTCTGGCTATGTTTGCTCCGGGAGTTTTGAACATGCTGAGTCTTGATATGTCCATGGTCATGAAGGGACAGATCTGGAGACTGGTGACATGGGTGATCTATCCGCCGTCCAGTGTGGGAGGAACTGGCAATCTTGTGATGTTCCTTCTCGCAATCTTTTTTTTCTATTATCCGATCGGTACTTCACTGGAACATACCTGGGGAACTTTTCGGTACACATTGTAT
>ERZ773269.3463-NODE-3463-length-10368-cov-2.345098_pt1 | contig 10368 bp, 10 predicted proteins | sample MGYA00511958_ERZ773269 | MGnify/ENA primary metagenome ERZ773269 (study PRJEB29015, sample SAMEA2737761) | human gut metagenome | biome: human gut; feature: human-associated habitat; material: faeces | place: China | collected 2012 ... | reverse complement strand
TATTTTTCAAGAATTAAATACTGTTGTTCATGAAAGCATAAGATATGCAAATCTCACAGCGTTCAATTTAAAAATTGATAATGCCTATAAAATTCTTAGAGAGAACAACATAATACCACGATTAAATAATAATGGAAGACCTCCTGAAAATGTATATTATAACTGGATAAGGGGATACGCTGTATGTGAATTCTTTTCAAAAGCCTTGTCCATTATGTTTGATATTCCATAAGGTTCAATAAAAACCATAGGCAATGATAAATTAACCGATATAAAAACTTTCTCTAAATCAGCCACTGCTGATTTAGAAATTAAATTAGAAAATAAAACCATTAGACTTGAAATTCAATCGGGATTTGCAGGAAAAAACGATATAAAACGCCATAAAGTCGAGGAAGCAAAAAGAGTTCTTTTATCCGATGGTATATATTCATATATTGTTCACTTCGATTTATACAATGGAACTGCTGCTATTATTGATATTTCATTTCTATCAGATGATAATATCAATTGGGTACATCGAAAGGAATTCGAAAGTAAAGTTGTTTTTTCTATACCACCTGAATCTTTCAAATGGGCTATTACAGATGAACCCACAAATTATAAAAATATAATTTGCTAATTTTGAGGCTACAGTGCTATTCTGTAGCCTCATTCTTTTGTAATGCTTCTAACATTTGTTTAGCTATTGCTATTGAAAGCAATGGTGGAACAGCATTTCCTATTTCTAACCTTTTCATACCATCAGAGCCATAAAATTTATAATCATCAGGAAAACTCTGCAATCTTGCTCCTTCACGAATAGACATTGCTCTCGAATCTCTTGGATGAATACATCTTGAAGACGATGGGCATGCAAAATTTCTTGTTATTGTTGTGGACGGCTTATCCCACCATAGCTTGGCATAGGTATTACCATATCCACTTTTTGGACGAATATCCTCAGGTAAATCATTCTTAGATTGACCGTCCTTTAATGTTTGCATTATTTTGATAAGGTTCTCACCATTCTTAGGTGCTTTGTGTCCTTCAACACAGACACTTGAATTTTTTCTGACAAATTTCAAAAATTCATTCGTAGCGTCCGTAGCATAAATGTTGCTTTCTTCGCCACTTCTTAGCACAGGCAAATCCCCAATAGCATCTTTTAATGTTACATACGGCTTCAGCCCAATACCATGAGTTTCAGATGGATAAACAAAATTGTTATTGCCTTTAAAACCTACTAGAATTACTCGTTCTCTATGTTGTGGTACACCAAAATCAGCTGCATCTAATACTTTACATTGTAATATATAACCAATCTCTTTAAACTCAGTTTTTATTTGCTCAAAAAGTTTCCCTTTATTCATACTAAGCATACCAACAACATTTTCAAAAACAAAGGCTTTAGGTTGTAAAATGTTGAGAATTCTTTTATATTGTATAAACAAATTAGCTCTTTCATCCATTTGTCTTTTGCCAAGAGTTGAATATGACTGACATGGAGGTCCTCCAACGACAATATCAACCCTTTGTCCATTTAGCGTTTTTTCTAATATTTCTTCAGTTAAATTACTTATATCACAATTTAACATTTCTACATTTGGATGATTTAATTTATATGCAATCGAAATATCTTTTTCAATTTCATTTGCTGCCAAAATGTTGAATTGACATAGAGATGAAAAGCCATAACTTAGCCCCCCTGCACCTGAAAATAAATCCATAATATTATATTTTTTCATACTAGCTCTCCTTAACTTAAAGCCTTAATAATAACACTTCTGTTAACCATAAGAAATAAATAGACAATTTCTAATTGTTTGTACATTTTCCATTTTTTATATTAAGAAATAGGAATATTATTAACTATATATTATCCATTATAAAATAATCAAGACCACCTGCTTAGCGGGTGGTCCTGATTATTTACTAAATTTTTATATGAAATCGTATCAAATTCGTATCACTAAAAAGTGAAACCCCAGTATTTATGCTGTATACAAGGCTCTTTTTTCTTATTCCCACTCGATAGTGCTTGGTGGCTTAGTAGTAATATCATACACTATTCTATTGATAGATGCCACTTCGTTTACGATTCTGCTACTAATCTTTTCAAGAACTTCATAAGGAATTCTTGCAAAGTCTGCTGTCATAAAGTCAGTAGTTGTTACACCTCTTAAAGCAAGTGTATAATCATATGTTCTACCGTCACCCATAACACCTACACTACGCATAGAAGTTAATACTGCGAAGTACTGGTTAATCTGTCTATCCATACCAGCTAATGCAATTTCTTCTCTAAAGATTGCATCTGCATCCTGTAAAATAGCAATCTTTTCTGGAGTAATATCTCCAATAATTCTGATTGCAAGACCAGGACCTGGGAATGGCTGACGCCATACAAGGTAATCTGCAAGACCAAGTTCAACACCTAACTGTCTTACTTCGTCCTTAAATAAAAGTCTTAAAGGTTCAATAATATCCTTAAAGTCAACATAATCAGGAAGACCACCTACATTATGATGACTCTTGATAACTGCTGCATCACCTGTACCAGATTCAATTACATCTGGGTAAATTGTACCCTGAGCAAGGAAGTCTACCTTACCAATCTTCTTAGCTTCGTCTTCGAATACTCTAATAAACTCTTCGCCAATAATCTTTCTCTTTGTTTCTGGGTCAGAAACACCAGCAAGCTTATTTAAAAATCTTTCGCCCGCATTTACTCTTACAAAGTTTACATCCCAATCAGCAAAAGCCTGCTCTACTTCATCGCCTTCGTTCTTTCTCATAAGACCATGGTCAACGAAAATACAAGTAAGCTGATTACCAACAGCCTTTGATAAAAGTGCTGCAAGTACAGAACTATCAACACCACCACTTAATGCAAGAAGAACTTTGCCATCGCCAACTTTTTCTCTTACACTCTGAATAGCAGTCTGTGCGTAGTTACTCATACTCCAATCGCCTCTACACTCACAAACTTCATAAAGGAAATTTCTAAGCATAGCTGTACCATTTTCTGTATGCATAACTTCTGGATGATACTGCATACCATAGAGTTTAGCATCCTTATTTTCCATTGCTGCAACTGGACATTCACTTGTATGTGCAATAGATGTAAAGCCTTCTGGCATACCTGTAATAAGGTCAGTATGGCTCATCCATGTAATACTTTCTTCCTTTAAGCCCTTGAATAAAAGACTATCTGTATTGAAGAAAGTTTCTGTCTTACCATATTCACTTGTAGTAGCTGATTCAACTTTACCACCTAAAACATGTGACATAAGCTGGCAACCATAACAGATACCGAGAACAGGAATACCTAATTCAAAAATTTCCTTACCAATACTTGGAGAGTCTTCAAGATAAACGCTATTTGGTCCGCCAGTAAAGATAATACCCTTTGGATTCATAGCCTTGATTTCCTCAAGTGGTGTCTTGTAAGATTTAACTTCACAATACACATTACATTCACGAACTCTACGAGCAATCAGCTGATTATACTGACCACCGAAGTCCAAAATCACAATCATTTCGTGCATTAAATTGTCCTCCATTAAAAATTTTACTTCTTTATATAAGCTCTTCTTGGGGATAAATCCACATATACAGCCTTTAAGATTTCTTCACAAGGTTCTATAACAAACCTTTTCTTTTTGTTCTTGTAATTTGCTACAAAAACATAAGTATTTTCTTTCTTCTTGCCACTTGAAAAATCAACTATAGGCAAGTTTTCATACATAGCCAAATGTTCCTTATCATCAATATGAGCAAACACTTCAAACTCTGTTGCATTACCCTGAAACACAGTTTTTCTCTTGCTCTTATTCATAATAACATCTATGTCAAGACTACCATTTGTATAAGCATACTCAAACTCTTGATTTAAGTACCTTATTTTAACAAATGCTACATAGGCTATAATTCCAATAAGTATAATGCCAAGCATCATAAACGCTACAAACATTGTATCCGTTTTTGCTGCCGTTGCACTATCGCTACAAATCTGCCAAACGAAAACTGCAACTGCTATGGCAATACCTATAATATAAATTCTTTTGGTTCTGTCCTTTTGTGAAAATTCTTTCTTCACAAGTTGTTCCTTAAAAAAGTCAGACAACAAACCACCTCTATTCGATAATTTCTACAGAATCTTCTGTTTCTTCTGTTTCTTCATCGTCAGAGCCACCAAAAGATTTTATTTTACTAGCAATGCTAGGAATCATATCAATAAGTTTATTGACACTATTCTGGTCATTGACATTTACCATCTGTACTGTTCCATCATTTATCACTAAAATAGCAGATGGCGACATTTTCGCACCTAAACCTGCTGCTGAACCATTTTTTGTATCAGAACCAACTTTGTTAGCTTTATTCTGCTTTGCACCAGCTCCAACACCAAATGATACATCTATCAGAGGTACTAAAATGACTTTACCTATGATAATGGGGTCTCCTATTACAGTTTTGGTTGACACAAAATTCTCCATTTTGTTAAACAAAACTTCAAGATTACTGCTTACCTCACTCATTTTCTATCCCCTTTCACATAATCAATAACAACAGTTCTAACTGGTTTTTTAAGAAGATACCATATTACCGGAAAAACTATACTACTAATTCTAACTTTTCCCTTAATATAAAAGCTTCCCTCCAAGACATTATTTTCAAAATCGCCTTGAATATCAATATCAAATGGCACAAAAGTTTGTACCACAGAAATCAAACCAATAGCTTGTCCTGTTGAACAAGGATTATCTAATCCAATTATTCCACAGATTTGGAATAATTTCAACCCCAAACCTTTAAAAATTTTCTTAAATAGCAAAATTGTTACATCAAAAATACCTTTTAAGTCATATTTAGCCTTTAAATCTTCAAAAAATTCAATTTTTTCTTTTATAAAAGCCTTTTTATCTTTTGTAAAATTTAAAATTCCTTTTAACTTACAAATAAGATTTACAACTTTTTTTCTAATAAACCTTATAATATTTTCGCATAAAACACTTTTTTCAGAATTTTCCTCGGTATCTTCTAAATTTTCAGCTATTTCTTTTTCTGTATCTTCCTTAATTTCTTCCTTAACTTCAGAAATCACATTGTCCACAGTTTTTTCTATTTTTTCTTCTGCTTCATCTCTTAACTTTTCTACTGTAATATCATCATCAAAATATTCATCCTGATTATTTTCAATTTTGTAAACAACCTCATTGTCTGATTTTTCTTCTTCATTATCATCAGACAATAATTTGTCAATCCAAGACGGAATTTTTATATCATAATCAGTTTCGCCATCTACAGTTTTTAAGTTAAAAGAAAAAGTTTTAAAAAGCCAATTCACAGTACAAAAACCATTTAATTTTTCATAATATTCATATTGACTTTCATAATGTATAGGCACAAAAAGCACAATAGACAACAATCCAATAATAAGTAATAAAACAGCTAATATAATTATTCCTATTACCTTCAATATGAGAAGAAGTATATTTAAAAATAGCAATTTTATCACCTACTTTAAAAGCTATTCTGATTGTAATGGCTTTTAAATCCAGTTAAATCCGAATGTGTAACAAGCCAATTTTCAATAAGCCTTACAGATTTTTTTCTAGCTTTATTTCTACCTTTCACTAATGCAATTATACCATAATTCCCATAAGAATTCACTTCTTTAAGTAAATTTTCTGTAGACATTATTTCCATTAAACCATTTGTTTTTGGACTAACACATATGGCATACACATTAAACAAAGATATACCCTTGCTAAACAACTTCTTAGCTTTGATAATATCAATGTTATCTTCAACAATTAAGTCTTTATAGTATCTTATAAAAATCACTCCACATTTATATAATCATATTTTGCATACGATTTATGTGTTTCACTATTTCCTGATGTGCAATAAATTCCTATTTTGCCACCAACCCAACTTTTTCTTGAAACTTCATACTCAACAGTATTCCCAATTTTTACATAATTCTTATTATCAGTACTGATGTAGCTTTCAATACAATTAGGATAACTAACTTTAAGTCGTAAATACAATTGGTCAGTTTCTAGTGGCATAGAGCCTCCAACAATTTCCTCTTTATCTTCAGAACGGGTAAGCTCATAACTAACTTGTTGAGCAATTAGTTTACCATTTATTTTTGTAATTTTCAAGCCATAGTAACTACCACCTGTAACTATAAGTCCACAGCTATCGCCATTTTCAAGAACGGCTTTTACATTCGTAGTTACAGTAAAATTAGGTCTATTTATAAGCTGGCACATTACATTAGGAGCTGATGAAATATTCTTTCCCTTATTTCCTATTGCAAACAACTTAATACTATTGCCTGTCAAATCATAAAATCCTTTTGTAAAATGGGCTTGAAACTGCCATTGTAAACCTAATTTATTGCCTGTAAAATTATCAGAGTCTAATGGATATAGTTTTTCGCTTTTGTCTAATTCAGGCTTTTTGTATTCCAAAACTGGCTCGCCAATATTGTCTTTATTGTTATCAACACCTATTTCAAGCCAATCATTAACCCATTTTGCTGGTTGCAAATGTGTAACTCGACCATACATATTTAAATCTTGAAAATGTATAAACCAATCTTCTCCACTTTCAGTATCAACCCAACCACCTTGATGAGGTCCATTTATAACTGAATTTCCTTGATGAAGTACAACCTTATGCTCATAAGGTCCATAAATATTTTTACTTCTTGCTTCCATTTGCCAGCCAGTCTGAACACCCCCAGCAGGAGCAAAAATATAATAATATCCATTTCTTTTATACATTTTAGGACCTTCTATGGTTGGATGATTTATTCTACCGTCAAATACTAAAACTCCATCGTCTAAAAGCTCCATACCGTCAGCAGACATTTTATGGAGAAAGAGCTTACTTTTATAGCCTATGCGACTTTTTGCCACACCTCTTATTAAATAAGCCTGCCCATCATCATCCCAAAACGGACAAGTATCAATCCAACCACAAGATTTTTTCACAAGTTTTAAATTCCATTTACCATAAGGGTCATCTGTTGTACTAACAAATATACCCTCATCAGGTGTTGCAAAATAGACATAAAACATACCATTGTGGTATCTAATACTAGGTGCCCAAACGCCTTTACCATGTTGTGGAACATCATAGTCATCAAAAGGCAATTTATCTACTGCATATCTAATTATTTTCCAATTTATTAAATCCTTTGAATGTAAAACCGGAAGTCCTGGAAAATAAGTAAATGAACTGGCAACCATATAAAAATCCTTGCCAACTCGGATTACATCAGGGTCTGAATAATCTGAAAGCAAAATAGGATTTTTATAAGTTCCATTTTCATTATCTCCTATCCAAGGTCCATTAAACTCTTGATACATAAATGCCTCCTAAAGCTTATACATATCCTTTTCAGTTTCTTTTGTCTTACCTCTAGTCATAAGGTCGTATACAGCCTGTTTAACATCTTTTTTATTATAAAGAACTTCGTTTATCTGCTTAGTAATAGGCATACTTACATTATATTTTTCTGATAATTCATAAGCAGCCTTAGCATTTACAACACCCTCAACTACCATATGAATTTCTTCTAATGTTTCTTCTAAAGACTTACCCTGTCCCAAAAGAATACCTGCACGTCTATTACGGCTGTGCATACTTGTACAAGTAACAATTAAGTCACCTATACCTGAAAGTCCACCAAAAGTTTCCTTTCTAGCACCCATAGCAACACCAAGGCGAGCTATTTCAACAATACCTCTTGTAATAAGTGCTGCCTTTGTGTTATCGCCATAGCCTACACCATCAGAAATACCGGCTGCCAAAGCAACAAGGTTTTTAAGTGCACCACCAAGTTCAACACCAATCAAGTCATCATTCGTGTACACACGCAAATAATCATTCATAAATAAATCTTGCGTTAATTTACTTACACTTTTATCTTTTGATGATGCAGCAACTGTAGTTGGTTGCTTGACTACAACTTCTTCCGCATGACTTGGCCCTGACAACACGCCAATACCTGCATTATATTCGGGTGAAATAGAATCTTCAATCATTTCTGACACACGTTTAAACGTCCCATTTTCAATACCTTTAGCAACATGTATAAAAGTCTTTTTAGATGTCAGCTTATCATTAATTTGAGTAGCAACTTCTCGCATTGCTTTAGTAGGTAAAGCCATTAAGTAAATATCTGCAAATTGAATTGCTTTGGTCATATCTGAAGTAGCGATGATGTTAACATCTAAATTCGCGTATTTTAAATACTTTTTATTTGTATGACATGTATTTAATTCATCAACAGCATCTTGATTTTTACCCCACATCAAAACATCATGTCCATTTTCTGCAAGAACATTGGCAAGGGCTGTCCCAAAACTTCCCATACCAAAAACGGTAATTTTAGTCATTGTTATCCCCCAATCGTTAATTTCTCTTTCGAGCTATAATATGAATTGGTGTACCTTCAAAACCAAAAGCGGCACGGATTTGATTCTCTAAATAGCGTTTATAAGAAAAATGCATTAATTCTACATCATTAACAAATACAACAAATGTCGGTGGTTCTATAGCAACTTGTGTTGCATAAAAGACATTCAAACGTCTACCTTTGTCTGTTGGTGTAGGGTTCATGGAAATTGCATCAGTAACAACTTCATTTAAAGTTGAACTTTGAACACGTTTTTTATGGTTTTCACTTGCTTCATTAATGTAAGGGAATAATGTACGTAATCTTGTGCGTTCTTTAGCAGACACAAAAGCAATTTGTGCATAATCTAAAAATTGGAATTCTTTACGTACTTCATCTTCAAATTTCTTCATCGTTTTACTATCTTTTTCCACAGTATCCCATTTATTTACGACAATCACGACTGCTTTACCTTGTTCATGTGCATATCCTGCAACACGTTTATCTTGTTCAATGATGCCTTGTTCTGCATCAATGACCACTAAAACAACATTTGAACGTTCAATCGCTTTTAAAGCTCTTAATACTGAATATTTCTCAGTTGATTCATATACTTTTCCTTTTTTACGCATACCAGCAGTATCGATTAAAACATAATCTTGTCCATCATAACTATACTCTGTATCAATAGCGTCTCTCGTTGTCCCTGCAACATTAGAAACGATAACGCGATCTTCACCTAAAATAGCATTTACTAAACTTGATTTACCTACGTTTGGTCGTCCAATAATGGATAGTCGAATTGTATCTTCATCATAAGGATCTTCTTCCTCTTCACCAAAATGAGAAACAACTGCATCTAACAAGTCACCAAGACCTAAACCATGTGACCCTGATATCGGATACGGTTCACCAAATCCTAATGAATAGAAATCATACACGTCTGTACGCATTTCCATATTATCTACTTTGTTAACCGCTAATACGACCGGTTTTTTAGATTTGTATAAAATTTGAGCGACCATTTCATCGCTTTGTGTCAATCCTTCACGCACGTTAACCATAAAAATAATAACATCCGCTTCATCTATGGCGATTTCTGCCTGCGCTCTAATTTGTGTTTGGAATGGTGCATCACCAATTTCAATACCACCTGTATCAATAATATTGAAATCATGTGTTAACCACTCACCTGAAGAATAAATACGATCTCGTGTTACACCTGGCGTGTCTTCCACAATCGAAACACGTTCTCCAACTATTCTATTAAAAATTGTAGATTTACCTACATTAGGCCTACCTACAATAGCTACTATAGGTTTAGTCATAAGCTAACTTCCTCTCTTTCTTATATCTTTTTAATAATATCACATGAGACTGTGTATTCAAAATGAGTTTATTACTGTAATGATAAAAATCAGCACTTAAAACTTTATCTTTTTAAACACTTAGTTAAATTTGTCCACGTTATCATTCCGAGTATATTTTGTTACATAAAAATACTCCACATGCAATCATAAACATGTGGAGTTGACTATTAAATATTAAATTATAGTTTAAGATTTTTAAGTTTATCACCAATCATATCGCCAATTGTTGGATTATCTTCTTCTTCGTTTTCTAAGTACGCCTTAGTCGTAGAAGGATCACTTTCAACAACATCTTCGTTTGGTAATGTTGCTTTAATAGATAGTGATACTCTTTCATTCTCTTCATCAATACCTAATATTTTAACATTTACTTGTTGACCAGGTTCTAACACTTCACCTGGCGTACCAATGTGTTTGTGTGCAATTTCAGAAATATGTACAAGTCCTTGTACACCTGGTGCAATCTCAACAAATGCACCAAAGTTTGCCAATCTTACTACGACACCTTCAATGACATCATTTTCGCGGAATTGACCTTTAATATTTTCGAAAGGTGTTGGTAACGTATCTTTGATTGATAATGAAATACGTTCTGTA